>ERZ791743.273-NODE-273-length-53932-cov-12.231156_pt1 | contig 53932 bp, 41 predicted proteins | sample MGYA00509952_ERZ791743 | MGnify/ENA primary metagenome ERZ791743 (study PRJEB30046, sample SAMN00792040) | human gut metagenome | study: EMG produced TPA metagenomics assembly of the A metagenome-wide association study of gut microbiota in type 2...
GTGCTAACGTAGCCGGATTCATGAAAGTAGCTAACGCTATGATGGCTCAGGGAATCGTATAAAACTTTAATTCTTAATTTATAAATCCGGGTGGGACTTGAACTTCCAAGTTTCACCCGTTTTTGCTTTTAAAGAATGACTCCCAATAAGAAGTACCTTTATCCAACAGTACCAAATCCATAATTTTTATCTTCAAGTCTTCATTATAAACCCATTTCATATAAGTAAACAAAGCTCCACTTGAAGCATCCTGCTCATACACAATTTTAGCCTTGTAAATCCAATCACCCAAATTTCCATCGTTGTTATCTACCAGATAAATCGTACTCACCTCTCCCTTCTCATCAAACTCAGCTCCCCAAAGATTTATGGCATGCCCGCCTCCTTGAATAAAAATATCCAGTCCGACGGCCATCCCCTGCTTCCTTGCCAATTTGATGGCGTTATTAAACTCCTCCTTTGTCATATACCCGTTACCATACTGCTTCACCAGCGAATTTCGACCGAACACGTCAAAAAAGAAGCCCGCATTTTCCTGTTCCGGCACATCCTGAGGATACATCACCCGGTTGCAGATTCCTGACAAGAACCAGTTTACACCCGATACGATATACCCCGACTTATTGCCAAAACGGTTCTTGAATCCTTGATAAATCTCACTATGCTTTGAATCCGGATAAGCTGAAGGAATCGAGAAATCCGGGTTCAGACGACGTTTGTATTCCAGATAACGTTCCACATAATCACGATTCGCATTCAGCCACCAATGCATCAAGTTTGAAGAGGAAGCCTCCCAGCACGTTCTTCCATCACCTGTGGGACTGGTATCTCTGGCATCCAGTTTGTTGCAATCAAACCACCCGCAATTCTGCCTCCAGGGCATACGATACGCCGGAGCTTCATACTCCCACTGGCCGGACGGCTGCACACCCTCTACCCACCAGACAGGTTCTTCCGGTACCACTTCCTCCGATTTCAATTGCAAGTTCACAGTCACCTGCTTCCCGCTTTCCAAACTACTTCCGATACTTTCCGGTGCGTTATACACCAGCTCCCGACTTCCTGCTACGATTTTTACCCAGCCCTCTGTCCGAAAACGTTCCATCTCTCCCGGAACAACCAAAGCTGCAAAACTGCCTTCTTCCATTGGGAACGCTTGTATCCAGCCCGTCTCGTCCGCAGCCTGCACCGCATTTACTGATAAAGCAAATCTACCCGATAAATACCCATGAACATACACTTGCATCTGCTTCCGTTCCTCGTCCGACAGAGCCTCCCCCATGTTTCTTACATTCACCGTTACTCGACTCATGGCATGGCGAAAGTCCAAATTCACTGGCGAATATCGCTGCCCTTCCGTATCGGCCACCAATAAATCAGAAGATAAAAACTCCTTCTCTGACGACTGGTTCTGATTCACCCGATGCACATACCAGCAGGCTCCCTCCCACAGCTCAATCTGAGTAGCAGAAGGCCAAACCGCATAAAAATGAGGAGTCCCTTCCCAGTCTTTCCAATATAAGGAAGAAGTCCACCGATTTCCTTCGCAATGTAGCAGCGTTTTATCCTGAAGCTTATCCGGCTGCGATTCATACACTCGCAAAGCCACCTCATCCCCTACCTGAAAGTCTCCACTTCCATCTTTCTGTATCGCCACACGCGACTGTCCTGCCAGAGAGACTCTAAAATCAATATTTTCCAAAGAAGACGGATTGAAATTCTCATCTGAAGAACAAGCTACAGCACATAATAACACGAAAATTAGAAATAGGTTACGTATAATAAAATTCATGGTAAACAAGTTTATCTTTATCTATTACTAACAAATAAAGTAATACACTTGTTTACCATGGTATAGCTAAATTCAGCTACAATTCTTTTACAATAACCTTACTGACTAATCATCATAATCATATTCCAAGCTAAAATCATCCACCCACATAGTAGCCCCTGGAGCCCCTGTAAAATAGTCTCCATATTTGCTGGCAGAACAAACAATCAGCAAAGCTGTAGGTTTCCTATTCGTCGCTCTATACTCAAGTTCCACAGAGAAAGGAGTGTATTCATTTACATTTTCTCCACATGTCATCTCACCGTAAGCTATGATATGCGAATCGTTCTTATCAAAATACTTTCCTGTTCCCTTGTCATCCGTCTGCACTTCCACCGCAGTTTTTTCACCACTATTAGGATTTTCCTGAAGTTCCCAATCACCTAAAGCTACCCATACGATACAAGTATCCGGTTGATTCTTTAATGAAGCATATTTATCAATAGCTTCCGTAATCAAAGCAGTCTGATATTTAAAATAACCTTTTAAACGAGTCGGATAGGAAGTAAAACTTCTTCCAAAACCTAAAACGCCATTAGTTCCCTTTGTCTCCTTATATTCACCAATAAATAGATTTCCAGCAGCAAATTTTACTACAATTTTCTGAGATTTCAATACAGCAGCCAACTTCCCTGTACTACCAGGACGAATGTCTTCTGTAGATAATGTAATATTATCTTTCTCGCTTAACGTAGTACTTCCATGGTTTCCAGTATCCCAGAATCGAGTCCCGTCCTGTGCCCATGGACAAATCACCTTCTCTTCCTGATGCCAGTCTTCAAATCCCATATTAGGTACAGATCCTGTCTCCGTGGTAGAGAAAGTTACCACATCTCCGACCTGATCGCCAGAGTAAGCACGACATTCATAAGTAGTATTCGCCTTCAAATGAGGGACACGAGCTGTAAATTGACCTCCATCCATGGTCACATACTTCTGATCTACACGTGTCCAGTCTTCACTTCCATCTTCACGAATATCAAAGCCACATTCAGTTTCGGCCACACCAGCACCATATAACCATGCCACATTAACCCATCCATCAGCAGATTCTGTAACCACATCCTTATCACTTTTGTAAACGCGGAGAGTCCAAGTCTCATCCACAAAATCACTAAAAGTCACATGTACAGATGCCTGGGCAAAATCACGATAAAATGTCCATTGAACCTCCGGAGTTCCACTCACTCCGTCATTTAAAGCTCCTTCTGGTCCCAATTTTAAATCAGACAAAACAATATCCTTTAAATCAGCACTCTTTCGAATTGAAGCAGTAGCCAAATGATTTTCTACATCAAACTCCGAGTTTCCAAGCTGCCCATCAATTATCATACGACGTGCTATAGGCTGATTTCCAATTATCTCCCATTTATAATCCTGATAAAGGGATAAAGTAACCTCATAAGGCTGGCTTAAATCTATCTCTGTACCGGCTGTCAAAGTAGAAGAAGCCTTTTCTGTATAAGTAAAAGTTTTCAACATCACCTTTTTAGGGTTTACCGTTTCCTGCAAAGTAACCGTCACAGTACTTTCACTTTCCGAAATGACCGCACTTCCCGACTGTCCCTCAACTTCTATACCTGTAATAGAAAGAGGTACCTTAGCAAAAGGTATATCATTTTTGATGCAACAGCTTAGAGTACCAGCCAGCATTATACTAATAGCAATTCTATATAATGTATTCCACATAACTACATACAAAAGGTTATACCAATATTAATATTAAAAAGATTAATCTTAAAATTAGCGCCACTACTATTCCTTTTTCCAACCTCTCCTGACTCATCCCGTTGTTTCTCCCAACGATACTTAAATCCGGCAACTCCAAAGGACATTTCCGCACACACATTTTTAGTAATATAAACAGCTACTCCCGGATTAATCCCCAGATGTATCTCATTCACATCTGTCTCCGTATGAGTCATACTATCTCCTTCTCCATCTGAAAAGTTCGATGTTCCCCGCTTATAAGTCAAAGCTGTTTCATTAAACAATCCGAATATTCCATTTTCATCCAATCCCACATAAGAGCGATTAAAAACCCCAAAGGAATACATATCTTCCGTATAACGCATATTGCCTATATTAAAGCTCAAATCATCTCCCAGATTCAAATCTATATTACCCAAATCACCCACAATATGGCTGTAACCAAACTTAGCTCCCACCACCACATTGTCTTTCAGTGCATATCCCACAAACGGATGAATTGACTTCATTGTAAACGTAGCATCCATATCACCCAAAATAGCATACAACATGCTGCTATTATCACTGTCCAAGTTCACGTACGAGAAGGTTAATCCTCCAATCCATTTCCCTTTAGGAACAAAACGATAGTTCAAGATTCCACGATCATAACGACCAATCGCTTTCATCTTTATCAGATTGTTCGATTCTACAGTTATCGGTTTTTTCTTAGGTTTCTCAACATATACCGTATCATGTATCACAATCGTATCACGCACTTGAGACAAACTTTTCTGCACACCTATTCCCAAGCACAAGAAAAGGAATAATATTATCTTTCTCATTCTGTTACAAATAAAAGGCTATACCTAAGCCAATAGAAAATAAGTTAATACGAAAATTTGCAGAACTGGAAGAACGATCTGCAGTATAAATCTGGTCTTTTTTCTGATGTACTTTGCCAAAATCCACACCTAGAACTCCCACACTCACTTCTACAGCCGTATAGTTATTTACAAAAGCAACAATACCCGGAGAAACACCAATACCCAAATCAGTAGAAGTGGAATAGGTTCCACTCACTTCCTGCCCTGATTTAGTCACAAGTTTTGACTGACTACCTCCAAATTTCAACTGTGTTTCTGCAAACAATGCAAATCGTTTGCTACTTCCCAGATTGATGTAATTTCGCATGATAGCCATTACAGTGTATGAATGCGTCAGTTCATACGTATCGTTCAAATTAATTGAAAGATCATCTCCCAAATCAAAATTCAGATTATCAAATTTGGTCAAAGTACGTCCATAAGAAAAACGTCCTCCCATAGCTAAGTTATCTTTCAAACCATAAACTACCAACGGACTTACTTTAAAAGAATATCCATCGGAATTGAATTTATCAATAATTAAAAACTGATAGTTTTCTTCTGTATGCTCAGAATACGATACAGAACTACCCACAATCCATTGTCCTTTAGGCACAAATACGTTATCGGCTATCTTTTTCTTTCCCTCTTGTGCCTGAACCGACAAGGTCAAGCACAAGAGACTTAAAAGGAATATAAATTTCTTCACTTATCTCAAATTTTCAGGTAATTTACTTTCTTCATATATCAGCTCCAAATCATCGAGCCACATCACGCTACCGGTGCTTCCTTGGAAATAGTCTCCAAATTGACTAGCGGCAGCAACCAGCATAATCCGGTTTGGAATTCTTTCCATACTCTTATATTCAAAAGGTATAATGAATTCATGCATACCCTCACCTTCTGTAGAAGCCTCCCATATCTTATCTCCATAAGCCACTACATTAGCTCCATTTTTATCAAAGAACTTACTTTCTTTTGTCTTTATCACAAACGACCAGCGAGTTCCGTTGAACTCTTCTCCTTCGCCATCTGTCAAAGCTACATAAATGATACCTTTATCCTGAGTACCATTCGCTATTTTGTCTCCTCCTTTATCTACATTGCCACTTATGTAGCGTATATATCCTCGTAAAGCTAAAGGACGAGAAGCAAACGGACGCCCTAATCCCAAGACACCGTGTCCGGTAAGCCCATCCATCTGAGTATCAAGATATTGTCCGATAAATATATTACCTGCTGCAAACTGTCCTATTCCCAACATACTTGCATAAATAGACGATAATTTAGCAGAGTAATTACCACTGTGTCTCACCGTAGCATCAGGTGTCGTCACATTACGGCTAACCTTCTGAGAACCATGATTTCCTGAATCCCAAAACATAGTTTCACCCGATCCATATATTAATTTAGGAACATCTCCCGACCAATTTTCAAAACCACTGTTCGGCAATACAGAGGCTTCCTCTGTAGTTACCTCACAAACAATATTTGAAATTTTTGTATCCTCTAAAATACGATATTCGTATGTAGTTCCCGGAGTAAGTCCCTTCAATACATCTGATTTGATTGTTTGCCCAGAAAGAACAGCCGGAATGTTCTGACTCCAGGCTTCTTCTCCCTTCTTACGATACTGGAAACTATATACCGTTTCTGCTCCTGGAGTATGCCCTTCAATCACTTCTCCATAAAAGACCGTTCTATCTGCCCAAGTCTCAAAACGTGGGATTTCAACCGCCTGAACATTCATATCCGATACCACAATCTGCCAGTCAAGTTCACGTTGTTTTCCTTGTTCATCTGCCAGTACGTATCTCAATGAATACATTGTTTCTTCTTTCAGCAGTTCATTCCATGAGTTCCCCCAATCCATGACAATCTGTTTTCCCTGAGCTTCCGCAGGAATTGTCAAGGTAATTCCCTTCTGCTGTAACGCTCCAACTGACTCTTCCGATAACAAATCAATAATTCCTGAGAGTCCCAACTTTTCCAATAATGTTCCCTCTACAGAAGCTGTCGTCAAAGTTGACGAACCAGACATAATTATTTGGGGAGATACAGAAGAGTTCAAGCTAAGAAACCAAGGAGAATCTGTATTGATTTCCTCTTCTCCCGACATTACGCGAATTACCTGACGACGGTAAATGCCAATCTCTTCCTCTTGTGTATAAAGTGGAGTTTCATATACTTTCAATGAAAAAAACGCTCCACCTTCATCAGTAGGATGCTCAGGTTCCTCAGTACTAAGCGCATAGGTTAGCGTATATAAGGTAGAAGCCTTAGCCGGCTCTATCTTATTTGTCTGAGTTATTTTCTTCCCATTTTTTGTGGTAGCATTAAAGACACAAGTCAAATATTCTTTCCCTGAAGGAAGCATATAATATCCCACCGGAGACTCCGTTCCTTCTTCACTCCAATTATAATCTAAAGCACCATTGCCTGCATCAACCGACACAGTCACAGCACCTGAAGCCAAATACGTTTTCAGCTCCTCACTAAAATTCACCTTCACCAACGTATTGGCAATATTACAGTTTACCTCCACAGAAGTTGTCTGGCCATCAACCACAGAAAACGTCTCTACTCCCTCATAATATTTCTTATCCAATGAAGCTGAGACCGAATCACCCGCAACGACCCTAACCCGATAATCTGTACCTGCTGACAAATCTATTTTCTCAGGCACAGAGCTCCAGGAGGAATATTTTCGTATTAACTTATCGCCTTCATAAATACGTACCTTGCAATCATTTTTCAAGGCTTCTATCTCTTTATTTCCAAGAGATGTCCTGGATACTACCTCCACAGCTTCTCCCATCGTCACTTGCAGGCTCAATGCCCCTTCTCCTTCACCCAAATAACGATTTTCCTGCCGGCAAGCACAAAGCGAAAAGATGATTCCAATTATTAAGAATACTTTTTTCATCACTTCCTAAATTTACTGTGCATTACTACTGTCAATTGTCAGAGTAGCTTCCGCTTTTTCTCCATTCACATCTTCTACAGTTAACTTAAACTGATGAACACCAGGAAATCCACCCAGCAAGCCGACAAACTGAGTCACATCAAAAATCACTTTCTGCTGACCAATCACTTCATCCTTTATGGGAAGTCCCAAATCTTTTAAACTTTTTTCAGCCTCACCAGGTTCAGCTAAGTCAAAAGGATTCTGAGGAAACATTTCTGCAATAATTCCCCTAAACTCAGCATTATCAGAAGTTATTTCCACAAATACATGTGCTGCCCCTTCTGGAGCCAATAAGTCTACTACCACTTCCTGAGACAAATCCGTTACAGGCTGGCTCAAATCAAACCCTTCTCCTACAATGGAAGGAATTCCAAAATCTAAAATTTCATCTTCTTCAGGACGAACCGATCCCTCTATAGTTACCGATGTGCAAGTCGCATCCAATTTTAAACCGTTTACAGAAGCACTTCCTCCTGTACCAGGATCCACAAACACCGCATCAATCAAATTATATGTAACTATCAGCTCTGTGCCTAACGCTACACCTGTATACGATTTAGTTACATTCTCCATAACTCCATCCACTGTACCAGAAAAAATCACATCAACCGTATTCGTTTCTGTACAATGAAAGAATCCCGAACGAGTTTCATCCTTTCCATATTCCAGTGACTCCGAACCTATTTTAACTGTCACCTTCACATCATCGCCCAATAAAGGTTTCAGATTATCAGCATAATTGATAGTAACCTTCACATTATGCAGTGTACATGCCACTTCTCCCACATCCGTCAAGTTATCTTGCGTAATTTCAAACACTTTTGATTCTCCTTCACAATAAGGTGTATCAAAAGCCGCACCTTCCGTAACAGGAGCATGTGCCACAATCTTATATTTCCCTATTTTCAGTGTATACACTTCCGGCATCTCAGCGTACTTCCATGAACTCACAAGTTCTCCCGCTTCAGTATACACTTCCACAATATAATCATTTAATTCTGCCGCTACACGTGATTCTGTAACCAACGGGTCCGTATTAGGAGTCAACTGCAAAGAAGATAAGTTCAACTGTCCTTCCTGCTTTATTTCATAATCCACCTTTTCACTATGACAAGCTGTTGTCAATAAAACAACTGCGAACAAGCTTAACAAGAAATAAATCTGTTTCTTCATATAAGTTAGGTTTATTTTATTCATAAATTAATTTTACATCGTCAATAACCAATACGTTACCTATTGCCCGAGAATAACGATTTCCATTCCAATTATCTGCTACATAAAATGGTTCATAAGCCGGTGAATCAGCTGTTGAAGACAAAAATGAAATTGAAATATGAGTAGCTTTATATTTACTGCTCTGTTCATTATAATCCAACGCCAACTCCCCAGTTTGAACCTCATTAGAAACCATATCAGGAGTAAGTATTAACTCTTTTTCAGCTAACACGTATATCAGGTCTCCATCTCGATGTTCCAAACGAATTGTTGCGGAAGCAGACTCTGAGTTATAAGAATGGAAACGATAAGAAAAAGTCATTTTTTGAGGACGTGAAGAAAACTCATGCCCATGATGTTCCTCTCCATTTGTATAGGTACCTATAAATAAAGCACCTGCAATCGTTTTTTTACAAGACATTTTATTACCTAACAATCCTGTTGTACAAGTGCTTCCTTTTCCCCATCCGATAGAAGCTATTTCCGCAGATTTATCTCCGGAACACGGCACCGTAGGTAACCCCACTTTTGAACTTGCAGCCCAAGATGAATTCACATAAGTTGTGGCAGGATAAACAATATAGTAATAAGAGAAATCTCCAGCTCCCTCTTCGGCTGTTGTTAAAGCATTGCGGCTACTCCACCAAGGATCTGTTTCTCCTTTTGCATAAGGATAAAAAGTATACATATCCACATTACCACCTGTAACATTTATTCCTTTCCATACATATTCATCATAAAAATCCTCAAACCCCGCATTAGGCACCTGCAATTCCTCTTCCGTCGTAATATCCACAGAATTAGAATACTCCTCACCTTTTACTGCACGAAGTTTCAATGACGTTCCAGAGTCCAATCCTTTCGCTACCAAACTATAGCTTCCGCTAGATTCTGTAGTCACATCCGTCCAAACATCCCCTTGTTGTCTTTGCAATTTTATATCAGCCAAAGCAGTTTCATTATATACATGAAACACAGCTTTCTTAGCCCACACGTCTCCTGGGTTATCCACTAATATACCCATACTCACAGGAAGTTCTCCTGTTTCTTTTATATAACTTAAGTAAGAAGCAGAGACTTTAAATGGATTTATAAACTTCACTGTTTCAGGTGCCTTCAAATAAACCGTATAGACCTTCAAGCCTTCTTCTGATGGTAATTCTTCAGCACGCACAAATTCCAAATCCTGTTTTCCTTCTGCCAGTTGAAAATGTACGTTTGCCGGATTTCCATCTTTAAATGATACATTTACCTGACAGGTATTCCCGTAAAAAGGAGCCTCTACCGTAGACGCAACCACCGAGAACTCACATCCTTGTGGAGTCACAGTCAATACCAACGGAGTTTCAGAAACTTTACCATATATATCCGTAGCCTCCAGCTTGAAATCATGCTTTCCACCAGCCGGTAAATTTGCAATCAATGTGGTAAAATCTACCTGAGCCATCTGGGCACGATTTCCTTCCAAACCTTTCGTTTTCAAGCCCATCTCTGTTAAAATGGAAGCATATTCTCCAGAAGCAGCCAAATCGACTACAGCAGGCCATCCTTTTTCTGAAAGGAAGTCTGAAGTAGTAGTCAAACGACAAGACTGAATACCTGCCACCGCATTCACATAAGCTGTAACCTGTTCTTTCTGTTCTGCACCTTCAATCGGCTCAAGAGGAACATTATCTGTAAAACCATTAGCTTTAAAATAAGGCGCCGGTGCATTCAATGCTGCATCCGACACGTCGAATCGGACTTCTTCTCCTGCGACATCCTCAGAAAAAGAAACCGTCATAGTAGCCGAACCCGCATCCACATCCAACGTCAGCGTATAGATATGGCGAGACTCTGCAGTAAATACTTTAGCCTGATAAACAGCCTCTGTTGACTGGCCGGACTTTTTCACTTTTACCTTTGCAATCAACTCTCCCGGAGAGAAGTAAGCAGCCCGAGTCTCATCTTTTACATACTCCACCTCATTTCCTAATGAGGTCGCAATGACAGCAGAGTAATCAGAAAAATAGCTTTTAAACTCATCAGTATAGTTAACTTTCACTTGAGCATTGCCCAAATAACAAGTAACTTCTACAGGAGTCGTTTCATTTTTCTTTATAGAAAATTCCTGATTTCCTTCAAAGTAAGGTAACTCAAACCCTTCTTTTGACACATCTCCGTACCATGCTTTTACCTGATAGGTACCTACACGTAATTCAGGCATCTCTTCTTCGCGCATGTCCTTGTAAGAACTCCATCCACAAACTTGTTCTCCTAAAGAAGAAATACTAACCGAGAAATCATTCACATCGGGCAGAATCAATGTTTCACCTTCACCAGCTTCTTCTGCGCGCGATTTTTCATTCAGACCTATCACTTCACTAGTCGCATTCAGCTTCATTGTAAAAGTACCCATTCCATTATTCTTTGTTGTATCCTCTTTAGCGCAGGACACCAAAATCAAAGATAATAAGCTGTAAATGAGTATTACTCTCTTTTTTAAATTCATTGCAGCAAACATCAAATATATCAGTTTCTTTAAACTTATACGGAACACTATTTTTCCGCGTGCAAAGTAACACCAATTCCCAAACCCTCACAAGGTCTATTTATTTTATTTTTGGCTGATTTTTAAAACCAGCAAAAAGAAAATGTCCAAATAGCCTTGATAATTAACTAAAAAGTAGCACTTTTACGGCCCATCAATGGTCTATTTTTAAAATATACCATTACTTCTTTTATCACACCTTTTCATATTTTTAAATTACCACCTACAGAAGCAGTTTATTTTTTCCCTATCTTTGGGCAACTTGAAATAAACAAGAAACCAAAAACCGCAACCACACACCTTATTTTATGAAACACAAAATTCTTGCACAATTTACAGGCATCTTTACATTTCTGATTCTAAGCATTTGTAATGTTCACGCACAATTTTCCGTGAAAGGTATACTTGTCGACTCACTGACGCATGAAAGTGAGCCCTATGCCACCATACGCATTACGCTCGACAAATCGCCGGAGAAACCGGTCAGAATGAATGTGACCGATGCAAAAGGAAAATTTCAGGAGAAGTTACCGCAAACCGGAAATTATACCCTGCAAATCACTTCGGTAGGAAAACGTACAGTGGTCCGCCGTTTTAGCATCACCAATAACCAGCGGATGGCCGACCTGGGCACACTTTATACCTGCGATGATGCCCAAATGCTGAAAGGCGTGGAAGTAGTAGCCCAGAAACCTCTCGTAAAAGCAGAAATTGACAAAATTTCTTACAGCATAGAAGACGACCCTGATTCCAAAACCAATACCACCCTCGAAATGCTGCGAAAGGTACCGCTCGTCACCGTCGACGGGGAAGACAACATACAAGTCAACGGCTCCAGCAATTTCAAGGTACATGTAAACGGGAAGCCCAATACGCTGATGAGCAACAACCCGAAGGAAGTGCTCCGCAGCCTACCAGCCAACTCCGTCAAGTCCATCGAAGTGATAACGGAACCGGGAGCCAAATATGACGCAGAAGGTATCGGAGGTATCCTGAACATCATTACGACCGATGCCAAGATGCAGGGATACAATGTTACGCTCGGAACCAATATCAATAACATGGGACTGTCGGGATATGGCTACGGAACAGTGCAGGTAGGAAAGCTTACCCTCACCGGAAACTACTCATACAACCATCAGAACCAGCCTCGCAGTCTTTCTGACAGCGAGCGTGAAGATTTCACCTCTACCGACTACCGCCATCTGCTGACACAAGGTTCTTCCAAGAGTACAGGGAATTTCCAGTTCGGCAACATTGAAGGAAGTTATGAGATAGACACCCTGAACCTGATTACGTTTTCAGCCAATGTTTTTGGAGGGAAATTTGACACACACGGCGATTCGCGTACCATCATGAGCGACAATGACTGGAAAGAACGCTACAGTTACCAGACTCTCAACCGGTCAATCAGTCAGTTTGGAAACATCGGTATCAATGCTGACTACCAGCATTCTTTTAAACGGAAAGGAGAATACCTCACGTTGTCCTACAAGTTCAACAACTCGCCGAACAACAATGAAGCCGATACCGACTATGACAAAATAAAAGACGTACCCTTCAACCTGCTTCACCAGTATTTCGACAACGATGCGCATACGGCAGAGCATACGGCACAGGTTGATTATGTCAATCCGCTGAATGAAAAGCACTACATAGACGCCGGTATGAAATACATTTTCCGTGAAAATTACAGTGACAGTCGGTATTTTCTGGAAAACACCCAAGGCGAGATGGAAGCCAGCCAGGACCTTTCAAGCAAATACCAGCAGGGACAGCACATCCTGGCAGCATACGCCGATTATCAGCTGAAATGGAAGAAATTCGGAGCAAAAGCCGGCGTGCGCTACGAACATACGTTCATGGACGTGGAATACGACTATATGCCCGAACGCAATTTCAAAGCCGGATTCGATGACGTGGTTCCTACCCTGAATCTGTCTTATATGTTAGGTACAAGCGCTACCCTGCGTGCCAACTACAACATGCGCATCAACCGTCCGGGAATATGGTACCTGAATCCTTTCCGCGATACCAGCAACCCGACTTCCATCAGCTACGGTAATCCGGACCTGGACACGGAAAAGGCACACATTCTTGGAATGACCTTCAATACCTTCAGTGCCAAGTTCAGCCTGAATGCCAACCTTACTTATACGTTTACCAACAACGGTATTGAGCGCTACTCCTTCATGAACAATGGGGTACAGGAGAATACCTACGGCAATGTAGGCAAGAGTCAGCGTACACGCCTGGCCTTATGGATGAACTGGAATCCGGGCAGCACTACCCGCCTCTCACTCAATACCAGCGGAAGCTATTCTGACTTCCAGAGTAAGGAGCTGAACTCACGCAACAGTGGATTTGCCGGTGAGGTGTTTGCCAACATACAGCAGACTATCCCCTGGGAGCTACGTCTCAGCTTTTACGGTGGAGGAAGCACTCCTTACATATCCCTGCAAGGAAAAGGTTCTTCCTTCTACTATTACGGTGTCAACCTGAACCGTTCTTTCCTGAAAGACAAACGGCTAAACATTTCGCTTTTTGCCAGCAATATCTTCCAGAAATACAACTCCTATAGCAATGAGGTGTGGACAGACACGTTCCGCTCATGGTCGAAAAACAGTTATCCCTCACGCAGATACGGCATCAGCATCAGCTGGCGGTTCGGTGAGTTGAAAACCCAGGTGAAAAAGACACAGCGTAGCATTACAAACGATGACGTAAAGGCAGGCGGAGACAACAAGAGTGGTGGAAGCATGCAATAAATAAAAACAGAATAAAATGGAAAAAGAATTACCTAAAATAGACCTGCCCGAAGAATGGCTGGTAGGTACCGGCATCAGTAAGGAATTGTTAGGGTTATATAGAAACTATCCGGTGCGACTGAAATGCGAAATTTTCGTACTTTGTACTTCCGGAGAAGTGGAAGCCTCGGTCAATCTCAACAAGATAACGGTAGAGCCCAACGACTTTATCGTACTTACCCCAGGAAGTATCTTTCAGATAAACGACATCAAGGGAGACCTGAACATCTACTTCGGAGGATTCTCTTCTCAGTTTATGGAACACAATCTTCAGTCGCATTCTTTTCTGGATACGATGTACATCACACTGGGGCGTCCCGTTATCAATCTAAAGCCGGAAGGTGCCAAAATGATGGAGGAGTACATGCAGCTGCTTATAAAGATGTATGAATTCCTTCCGGAGAAAATAAGACCGGAAATTGCGACCAATCTGTATGCCGACATACATAAAGGTATATCTATCCTCTATCGGAACAAGACCGACGAAGTACATCCGTTATCAAAAAGTGAACTGATTTGCCGTAACTTTGCCCAGCTGGTCATGCAGCATTACAACCAGACACGAAACGTAGCCTGGTATGCTGAAAAGCTACAGATTACGCATGCACATCTTTGCACTACCGTGAAACAGATTACGGGAAAGACCTGTGTAGACATTATTTCGTCTATGGTCATCATGGATGCCAAATCACAATTGAAGTCTTCCCAGCTTTCCATCCAGAACATTTCCGACTCACTGAATTTTGCCAATGTATCATTCTTCGGAAAATACTTCAAACGCTATGTAGGAATGAGCCCGCTTGAATATCGGAACAACGGATAAAGCATTAATAAACAAACGATTATAAATTATAAGAGATTTTCGTTCAAAATACCTGAAAAAACGCACTTACGTTTAAAGGAAAATGCCAAAGCGTTTGAATTAAAACGCACTTGTGTTTTAGGTAAAACGCACTTGCATTTCAATCAAAACGTACTTGTGTTTTAGGTAAAACGCACTTGCGTTTTTTAGCGTCCTGAAAAAGCCCATGAAAAGATTTTGTTTTTTACTCATTTTCAGCCTGATAGAAATTACCATACAAGCCACTTCGAATATCCGGATTACTCCCGTGCCTTCCCTGCCCCAGCTTCCGGTCAGTGCCATACACCGCATTTTTCAGGACAGCGAAGGACTGATGTGGTATGGCACAGTGAACGGTCTTTGCTGCGACGACGGATACCAGATTAATGTCATCCGTTCCGACATCAATACCCCGGGACTGCTGAATGACAACACCATCCAGTCCATTGCCGAAGATGAAAGGGGAAGAATCTGGTTTGGAACCGACCATGGAGCCTACATGCTGGACAAAACCAGCAGACAGGTTACACCGTTGGACGCTGAACGGCTACAGACAAGTTTTATCTACAGCATACGAAAGACATCCGACGGGGCTATGTGGATAGCTACGGGGCATAACCTGCTGAGATACAACACTGAGGGGAAATTACAGAAAACCTACCTGCTATACGACCATGAAGGAAAACCCTCATGGATGGCCGGTTTCTGCGAAAGCCGGCAGAAACAGATTCTGATTACCGTAGGAAGGGAAGGTATCTATCGCTACGATAAAAAGACAGACACTTTTACCCGTTATGCCAATCCGCCTTCAGGACGAAACCTGACCTGCATCGTTCAGGACCGCACTCATAATTATTTCTGGGTAGGCACCAGTTCCGACGGTCTGTTGCTCTTCGATCCTTCCGCACCCAAAGATTCCATCTATACCTATTCGCCGCTTCCCGTAAACCCTATGGGAGAAACAGAAGGAGACATCTTATACCTGGAGCAGGATAATCGCGAAGGAATTCTCTGGATGACTACCCGAAGTTCTCTGATAGCCATGCGCTACGATGAAGCCCGCCGTTGCTTGCGTCAGACCGATTTTCGTCTGCCGGCTGAATATGGAAACATGCTGAATGAAATTTATCAGGACAAAGACGGAAACCTCTGGGTAGCCTCTTTTGACGGGAAAAGCTTCATTATCCATTTCACGGAAAACGCTCCGGAAGAATTTTCCCTGCCAGCTCTGCCACAGCGGGTCCGCTTTCAACCGGCCATCATGGCCCTCTGCGATGCAGGAGAAGGCAAGATGTGGATATCACAGGAACGAACAGGACTCGGGCTGTACGACCTGTCCAACCATACAGTCAGTCTCTACCACGACTTCTCTGCGCTGAAAACGCTTTCACTCGGCTCCATCAAGCAAATGAGCGAGGCCCGGAGGGAAGGAAATGTATGGGTGATACCTGAAGGGCGCAACCTTATCTATGAACTAGGACGGGAAGGTATGCAAATGAAGCATTTCCGCACCCTGAGCCTTCCAGAAAAGGCTAAAAGACATTTTACCCAGACTTACGAGGACCGTAACGGCACACTTTGGGCAGGTACCAACAACGGAGTGTTTGCTTTTTCTCTACACAACAACCAATGGCACACGGTCTGCGATACATTAGGACTGGTAAGTGCCATCAAGGAAGACAAGCGGGGGAATCTATGGATTGGAACACTGAATAAAGGGCTTTATCAGCTGTCCCCCAAGGGGGAATGCCGAAAGATTCTTTCTCCTCTCTCTATCACCTGCCTGAGTGTGCAGGAAGACAGCCTCATCTGGATGGGCACGCAGGAAGGAGGAGTCTATGCCTTGAATGTGCAGACAAAAAAACTGACGGATCATACCCGGCTATGCGAACTGAACGGAAATATTGTCAACCAGCTGGAGTTTGACGTATACGGCCATTTGTGGATAGATACCAACCAGAAACTGATTGAGTATAATCCGAAAAACCACTCGTTTTCCACCTACCTTACCACCGACAATTCCATGCTGCTCCGCCGGTTCATTCCTACAGCCATCTGTAAGGGACATGACGGACGGATTTATTTCGGTGGCATTCCGGGCATCTGTGCAGTAACTCCATCCGACCGCCTTGACCAGCCCAGCAAGGATATTCCGACGTTTATCACCGGATTGTACGTCATGGGTAAACCCATAGCGAACGGAAATTCTCTGACACTCCAGCCGGACGAATATGATCTGGACATTCATTTTTCATCTCTTGACTACCTGAATGCCCGCAAAATACGTTATGCTTATCGTCTGGCCGGACTGGATAAAGAATGGAACTACACCACCGTAGGACAACATACCGTCAGCTACAAGCACCTGCCTCACGGAAACTACGTATTCGAGGTGAAGGCGACCGACGGGTATGGAATATGGAGCGAGAAAGTCACGAGACTTCACATTGAGCGTCTGCCTGCCTTCTACCAGACGGGGTGGGCCATCGCCTTCTATATATTGGTAGTGATCGCCGGAATCTTTGTCGGACTTCGTTTCTACCTCCGCCGGATGAAGCTGAAAAATGAAGAACTGTATGCCGACAGCGCGGAATTGATGAAAATGCGTTCCTACCTGGATGAAAAGCCTGTTCCGCAAACTGAAGTCCGTATTTCAGAAATGGAATTTGCCAAACTGGATGAAATTCTGTTAGGAAATATCCTGAAAGCGGTAGAAGATAATTTGAGTGAAGCCGAATTCGACGTGCAGCATCTGGCAGAAAAAGTCAACATGTCACGCTCCACACTGACTCGCAAGCTCAAGGCCATTACGGGGCTTACTCCATTGGAGTACATCCGTCGCGTGAAGATGCAACATGCCTGCCGCATGTTAAAAGATCCTCATACCACCGTGAACGAAGTGGCCCTGGCATTAGGCTATTACAACCGGAAATATTTTACTTCCTGCTTCAAGGAAGAATACGGAATGCCCCCCAGCGAGTTTCAGAAACAGCAGGAAAAAGGGGATACATCTGAATCAAAAGAGGGGTAAAAATGAATCAGACCCCTCTCTGAAGCATTTCATACCGCTCTTTGGCGCATTCTGTTCTCCTGCTCTAAAAAGAATCTCTTTACATTTGAACCATCAACCTTTGTATTCAGATTTAACGAAAAACAAACTTGTTCAACATGAAAAAAGAGATTTTATTTCTTGCTGCACTAGCCACTTGTTTGTCTTCCTTCGGTCAGACTTTTGAAAAGACCGCTCAGGGAGGAAAGTTCCAGACTGCACAGCCCGCATTGAACGGGGAAGTGATTTTCTACTCTCCTTCTATCGTGCGCATCGTAAAGTATCCTTCGGCTGAAATGCCCGAAAAGAAAAGTTATCCGGTCATCAAGACTCCGGAAAAGGTAGAAATCTCCTACAAACAGAATGGAAACACGGTATGCATGACCTCCGGAAAAATGACAGTGACACTCGACGTAGCTACCGGAAAGGTGACTTATACCGACCTGAAAGGGGAAACACTGTTAAAGGAAAAAGTGGAAGGTACCAATTTCATTCCGCGCAAGGACGTAAACCGTGACACATTTACCGTCAGCCAGGCATTCAGCCTTGAACCAGAAGAAGCCATCTACGGATTAGGACAACGCCAGAGCGGAGCCATGAACCACCGCAACCAGCAAATTCACCTGTCAAACGGCAATACCAATATCTGTATCCCCTATTTCACATCTGAAAAAGGATATGGCGTGTACTGGGATAATCCAGGTATCTCTGACTTCAGCGATACGCCGTATGAAACATCTTTCTCTTCACAGGTAGGACTTTGCTCCGATTATTATTTCTTGTACGAAGACGGCACACAGGATGGCGTAATCGCCTGCATCCGTAACCTGACCGGAAAGGCTACCATGTTCCCGCTCTGGACCATGGGTTACTGGCAGTGCCGCGAACGCTACAAGAGTCCGGACGAACTGTGCGGCGTACTCGACAAATACCGCAAACTTCAGATTCCACTGGATGGTATCGTACAGGACTGGCAGTACTGGGGATGTGATTCCAACTGGAATGCCATGAAATTCGTGAATCCACGCTACATCAACAAAATGGACGACAAGGAAGCACTTCGCTACCTTCCGAATGGAGAAGACAAGAATGCACGCTATCCGAAACCTCGCTTCAAAAGCCCGGAAGAAATGGTGGAATACGTACATAAGAACAATGCACACCTGATGATTTCCGTATGGGCCAGCTTCGGACCATGGACCGACCAGTTCAAGGAACTGGACAAGATGGGAGCCTTGCTGAAATTTGAGACATGGCCTCCTAAATCGGGTGCACATCCTTACGACCCGTTCAACAAAGATGCCCGCGACCTGTACTGGCGTTACCTCAGCCACCTGCATAAAATGAACATCGATGCCTGGTGGACCGACTCAACAGAACCCGACCATCTGAACCCGAAAGAAAGCGACTTCGACCTGATGACAGCCGATGGTTCTTTCCGCTCCGTACACAATGCGTTCCCGCTGGACCACAACCGGGGTATCTATGAACACCAGCGTGCCGTATCGGACGATAAACGTGTGTTCCAAATGACACGTTCCGGTTATCTGGGTCAGCAGCACTACGGTGCCCTGAGCTGGAGCGGCGACGTGGTATCAAGCTGGGATGTACTCCGTCAGCAGATTCCGGCCGGACTGAACTACACGCTTTGCGGTATCCCGTTCTGGAACACAGACTTAGGAGGTTTCTTCGGATGGGAATACAACAATGACTGCACTAACGTAGCTTATCAGGAACTGCATGTACGCTGGTTCCAGTGGGGTTGCTTCATGCCATTGATGCGTAACCACTGTTCTTCACCGATGATGAATGAAATTGACCTCTTTGGCAAGGAAGGTGACTGGGCTTACGATGCACAGAAACGTATTATCGAACTTCGCTACCGTCTCTTACCTTATATATATAGTTTAGATGGAGCCGTAGTACAGGAAGACGGTACCATGATGCGTCCGCTGGTAATGGACTTTGCCAACGACCGTAAGGCTATCCTGCTGGACGATGAATACATGTTCGGTAAAAACATTCTGGTATGCCCGGTAACAGAACCGCTTTACACCAAGAAAGTAGAAGGCAACAAGGGAGTTACTACCGTGCCCGACGTAGCGAAAGCTTCTGCTCCGGTAAAAGTCTACCTGCCTAAAGGTTCTCAATGGATTGATTTCTGGACTAACGAAACCGTAGCAGGCGGTCAGGAAATCCAACGCGAATGTCCGGTTGACATCCTGCCACTTTACATCAAAGCAGGAAGTATCCTTCCACTTGGTCCGAAAGTACAGTACGCTACTGAAAAGAAATGGGATAACCTGGACATCTGTGTTTACCCGGGAGCCAATGGCGAATTCGTGCTCTACGAAGACGAGTTTGATAACTATAACTACGAAAAGGGTATGTTCTCCACCATTAAATTCAGCTGGAACGATGCCTCACGCACACTGACCATCAGCGACCGCAATGGTGAATTCCCCAAGATGCTGAAACGCCGCAACTTCCGCATCACGCTGATGCAGCCTGGCAAGCAGTCAGCAGAAACCGTCATGGTTAAAGCTGACAAGAAAGTAACTTATTCAGGTAAGAAGCTGGTTGTGAAACTGTAAGCAAAACCATCAGCCAATAGCACCCTAAATGAAACGCCCTTATCTCCAGTGTGCAACTGGAAATAAGGGCGTTTCATTTAGGGCCTTTTTTCTTGATAAGAATTATTGCTGCTTTTTCATCCAGACCACAGAAGTACAAAGCTGTGCAATCGTTTCCCGATGGCTAATCAGAAGAAGTGTTTTACCGTGCAACTGGTCCGACAGACGCGCCAGAAGCAGCTTTTCCGTCTCGCTATCCAATGAAGAAGTCGGCTCATCCAACAGCAAGATACTTCCCGGACGTAGCAAGCCCCGTGCAATGGCAATACGCTGCGCCTGACCTTCGCTAAGTCCCGAGCCACGCTCTCCGCATAACGTATCCATCCCTTCCGGCAAATCAAATACAAAATCTGCCACCGCCAGATAAAGTGCCTCTTTCAACTCCTCCTCCGTGGCATGAGGATTTCCCATCCGCAAATTATCCCGGATGGTACCGCTTACCAGCGTATTCCCCTGAGGCACGTAGGAAAGATTGCAGCGTGTAAGCGGTGAAGCTACCACCTCCTGCTGCCCGTTATAAAATACAATATCTCCTCTATCAGGGCGCAACAAAGCCAGAATCAGCCTGATTAGCGTACTTTTCCCGACTCCTGTTTCACCCACAATAGCCGTCAGACTACCCGGCTTGAAATCATACGTAAAATCAGACAGCACAGCCTTGCTCCCCTCCGGATAAGTATAGCTCACTCCGTGCATACGGATACCCAGGTTTCCCTCCAGACGAACTGACTCTCCCCGTTCCTCCAAAGGCAAGTCAGTCAGTTCTATCAAACGTTCCGCCGAAGTAAGTACCCGGATAGCAGCCGGAATCTGCCGGCTCAAGTCCACCATCGGACGCTGTATCTGCGATACCAGCTGCAAGAATGCAGCCATCATTCCGAATGTTACCGTCCCCTCACGCAAACCGAATACGCCCCATAAAAAGGCAACGGCATAGCCAGTCATAAAACCGACCTGCACCATCGAGCGGGAAAACACCGAAAAATCAGTACGCTGCTTTACCTTATCCTGCAGTACAGACTGCACCGCATCCAGCTTATGCACAGACTGGCTGGTATATTCCAAGGTACGAAGCAGGATACGATGCTGCAAATTCTCCTGCAAATGACTTTGAATCTCACTGTCCGTCGTACGTATCTCGCGCGACAGACGGCGCATTTTTCGTATATATCCTTTACTGAACAACAATGCGACAGGCATGATAAAAACCAGCACAATGGTCAGACGCATATCCAGATAAGAAAGGAAATACAAAGCTCCCAGCAACTGGAAACACGTGATAAATACCGCAGGCAGCATCCGACACAATGCATCGGTTATGGTCTGCACATCCTCCTCCAGACGATTCAGCATATCTCCGGTATGCAGCTGCTCCCTTCCGGACCAGCAGCTCTCCATCAAATGCACAAAAAGCTTGCGGTGCAATTCATTCCGTAACGCAATCTCCATGCGACTGGTCAGACAGCTACGGGCAGCAGACAATACCAGCTGCAGTACCAGACAGCCCACCATCCATCCGATATATATGGCAAGATTATCTCCCGACACACCTGTGGCAATATCTATCAAGTGCTTACAGACAAACACAAAAAACAAAGAAGCCCCCACCTGCAACATCCCGGTCAAAGCATACACCATTATCGGTATCCGGAAGCCACAGGAAATATTCCAAAGCCACTTTATACACTTTCCTATCCTCATACAGACAAAAATACTATCTTTTTTTCATTCTCCTGTCCCTTCGCATCCACCATCTGCACACAAATAACAGGTAACGGCGTACAGGAAGCAGCTTACGCCAAAGTGCCGCCATAAACAATTGCGAAGAAGAAGTGATGTCTATCACACGGCCGTCGCGTATAATCTTCACCACTACCCCTGCCACGTCTTCCCTGCGGCAGCATTCCGTGGCATGGAGGTTTCCGTCCCCCATCAACATGATATGTTCTCCCTTTATTCTATACACCCGATGCAACACATAACGATTGCCCGGCAAACAAGCCAGCACCACACTTCCCACGGCAAACGCTTCCACCTTTTGCAGCACCACAGTGTCACGCTCCTCCATAATAAACGGTAACATACTGTTTCCTTTTGCCCGCAGCGTTACCGAATTCCCGCTCTGAAGCATCTGGCTTACTTCTATAAAAAAAGCCTCATTATTAAGCAGTAATTTATCAGCCCCCATTCTATAGCAATCAACACAAAAAATCCCCTTTCCAGGCTCTACCACACCGGAAAGGGGATACATAAAAATTAGTTAGCGCGTGTAATTACGGCACGGCTCAGACGAGGATCGTCATAGAACATATTGTCTACACCACCCTTATAGTCTATCTTGAGCTGTGATTCTGATACACCGTATTCATTTACCAGACAGTCATAAACTGCTTCCGCACGTTTCTTGCTCAGACGTTCATTCGTCTTCTTGCTACCTGTTCCGGCATCTGCGTAACCTGTAATGGTGTACACTGCATTCGGATCAGAAGCCTTGATAGCCTCAGCCAACAGACCCAGGTTCGCACGAGCTTCCTTCGACAGGTCAGCTCTTCCGATACGGAAGATGATCAAGTTAGAAGCAGCAGTCTTCTTCACTTCCTGTTTCGGATTACGGTTGCTTTCGTCGATGGCATTCCGCAAGCGTGCGTTTTCATCGTTTGCACGGTTCAACTGGTCACGCAAAGCATTGATTTCGCCCACATTGGTACGAACCACAGTCTTGCTCTTGTCCCATCCGCGACGTTTGAACTTGTAAGTCAAACCGACAGAAGCACTCAGCAGACCGTCAAACTTAGCTCCACCAATTTCTCCGTCAATGGCATCGTCCACCATGGAAGCACGTAAATCGATGAAAGCATCGAACGCGTCACACAAACGGAAGGAGTTCAACCAACCTGCACTCATCGTTACATCACCAGCGGTAGGAGCTTCCCATGTGCGCATGTATCCCACACCACCATAGAAACTGCTGTTCCAGATACGGTTTTCCTTGTAACCGCAGAACAGGTTAGACAGATTAAACAATACATCGGCACGCAAGTTGTAATACTTGAACTTTGAATAATACATACCGCTTCCCCAGCCGGATACTTGTTCGCCAGTAGAATGAGCTTCCCCCCAGCGAGTTGCACCTTTCAGAGAAAGGCCGTTGTACATCAAACGAACTCCGATTCCTGGAGTAAACCATTTACCTACAGCAATGTCGAGTGCAGGCGAGATACGTTTGCCAAAACCTATCTGCTTGTCGTGGTCGCCAAACATCACCTGCGGTCCGGCCCCCACACTGAGGAACCAGTTATCCCAGAAGTGATTGGTTTCCACTTTGTACTTGTCATTACTGTACTCCACGGTTTCTGTAAAATCACCGTTTTGTATGGTCTGCTCCGACTGAGCCAGAGCAGGACCTGCAGCCGCCAAAGCCAAGGCTGCAAAGATTGTTTTTTTCATCATAACTTCCAAAATTTCATTATAATATCCAATTAAAAACTACCATTGGTAATCAATGCGTTCATCGTTTCCAAACGATTCTGATAGAACTTCACCATAGAATCTATAGCTTCATTCCATGTCATTTTCTCGTCTCCACTGAAATCGATAACGTAAGGCGACAACTCTGCAGTACGTCTGCCGTCAAGTAGCGGCCACATGGCATTGTTAAATGAATCAGACAAGCGATTTTCTTCCGCAAACATACGGATAGAAGTCACCACCTGCTGCAGCTTCGGATAGGATACAAGCCATTGTGCCTTTACGGCTGCCTTGAATTCTTCATGCTGCAACAGTAACGGATACCACATATATGGTTTATCGCCATAGTTAGGTGTAGAAGGATTCCAGCTATTATCAAACGAATAGTTACTGCAAAGCCACTTGTTCAGAGATGATGCGTCATAACTTAACGATGCATAACTTCCACCGAATTCACGGCTTATTGAATTGATACCGTCAGGATTCGGGAAAGTCTGATAGTCAAAATCCCACACCGGACCGGCACAAAGCTTGCCATCCTTTCCATCAATATACATATACACGCTCTTAGGATGACGATATTCCGCATTCATAGCCAGTTCATGCACAAACCACCAGTCAATAAGAGACGGTATATCCAAAATTTCAGCAGCCGTCGGATAATCGACATCACCTTCAAACAATCCAGGTTTCAGAGCCTTGTCCACTCCGTTTACCTTATCTTCTACATAAGAGCGGAAAGCAGAACCATCTTCCCAAGGCACATCATCCTTGAGCATACAAGGCAAATGCAGATTAGAAGTCAGGAAACGGCAGTTTTCGTCATAATAGTCGTCAAACTCCAAGAGGTAACCGCAATCCGCAGGAACTGCAGCCGGATTATCCTCTATTACGTCTTCGTAAGCATCGTTGATATTCAGTCGGTCACCGTCTATCTTGATTTGTTCGGCCAGCAGATAATTACCCACATGGATACCGTTATAAATCAGTTCCACATTTCTTCCATGCGGATTCCATGCCAGCTGTCCGCCATTATTCTCTTCCAGCTGATGAGCCATCTCAAACACCACGCGGTTACGTAGCATCGTACGGTCCATCCAGTTAGCCAACAATACCCAGCGTTTATGTTCAGGCATATCCAGCATGGCAGCCTTTTTCACCATCTTGATGGCAAACGGTTTTTTCGGATAACTCTGACTGGAGTTTCCACGCAAGCGGAGTCCGCAAGCCTTGTTGTCCACATTCACCGTACCATCGGCATTATATACCGAGATATAGTCGTCTTCAGGCCAGTCGCTGTCCTTGCTACGAATCTGCAATCCGGTTTCAGCCCATGTCTTCCAAGTACCGCCAGCCATTGATGCCGACTGGTTCACTACGACTACAGGCAATCCTGTATTAGTAACCGTAACAGTATAGTCACGGCTCTCCGTACCGGAAGTCACAGTATAAGTCACCGGTTTGCTGAAGTTCTGCACAGTCACGCCGCTCTTCTGTTCCACTCCGTTTACAGTCACCTTAACCCCTTCTGCCACATCAAAAGTCGGCACAAGGTTAAAGTCATACAGATACGGGATACAACCACTGATGGTATTGTCCTCACCTATAGTCAAAGATTCTTCTGTCACGGGAGAAGTTGTAGTTGTCACACCGTTAGTCAGCTCGCATGCCACGAGTTTGGTACCCAATATCTTGCCGGCATTGTTTGCTACTTCAAACTTAAACGAGCTTATCCCGGCACGCGGAGTAAGTCCGGAACCGTTCGTAATCTCAGTGTAATTTGCAAGCGTCAATGGCAAGGTATAGCAGGCATTGGCTGCAAAATCAATCTTTGCTGTACGGGTAAAAGTAGCTTCATATTTCTCTGAAAGAATGGTCACCTTGATTTCATCACCAGAGCGGATAACGGGAGCACATGTGATATAACCCTTGTATTGGCTACCGTTCATCAGTGCCGGTTTGTCAGTCCATACCATATCTATGACATTGGCATTTGCCGGAACAGTACCCCATACAACATTTTTCGTAGAAACATCAAACGTAAAGTCACCTCCTGCCTGACGTTCATCCGGCAAAGTCAGTGTAATACGTTCCAGACGATCGCCTTCCAGGGCTGTACCCGTAGCATTGATATCAAATTCCAGCAATGAGAACAGATGTTCGAAATCAAAGACATACGCACCGTCTTCAGACTGTGAATTCTGCGGAACGCCTACTTTGTAGTCGCCCTGCAATCTGCCTGTTGACATATCAAAATGCTGAACCAAAGGTAGGTTTCCTTTCAGCGAAGTATAGTCTGCTCCTGCATTTTCCTTACTATACGGATAATAGGCATACAGCGGAGCACTGGAAGAAAGATAACCGACAAATTGTCCCTCTGCCGAAGCTACTGTATTACGGTTTACGAACAGTACATTCTTGGATCTTTCTCCATATACACCAATGCTATCAGCCGGAGACCAATGAATGTTCACATCCGAAGTTCCGTCAGAACCAATGCAGGTACGCGTCTGAGATTTCTCTGCCATGCGCCCTACAATGGTAGTATTACCCATCACCTCTGTATCGGATAGAAATTCTTCCGTGCAGCCGCTGAAGATAAACATTGCGGCTGCCGGAAGTAAAAATTTCTTTATCTCATTCATTCTTCTCATGGATTAATCCCATACGTTTCCTTCTTTGGAATATGAGGTATCAGAAGATGTCCTGGTAGTAGTTGTACCAGTTTTTAGAGGGAACATGAAGTTATTCATCATAATCAATCCCGGAAGACGTATACCCTGTACAGCATAACTTCTATTACTAACTTCAACTTTTGCTACACCCGCAAAGTTCATCAGTACGATTCCCAAAGGCTGACGCAAGTCACCAATTAGAGAAGAATATTCTGTAACAGCTTCACCATTGAACAGTTCGGCAAACAGGCAGGTATTACCGCCGTTACCTAAATCATAACCTGCTCCTTGTAACCATAATTTATTTTCATAGTCAGAAGAAGGGGCAGGACGACTCTCAACAGTCCAACTTGTACCAGCGCCTGTTGCAGGGTTAGTATAAACCGATTCATCCTTTGGGAAATCATTATAATCGTATATTGTTCCCGAAGTACCAGTCTCATCCCACTCATACCTAGTAGTCCACCAACCATTATCATTACATTTAAATTCTGTATATGTCAAGTATCCGGTACTTGATGCATTTTTAGTAACGCAGAATCCCGACAAGTCATTGATATAAAGATGTTGTCCTCCTTGAGCAATCTCACTATTCAGTTTTTTCATCAGACTCCTCTTCGTCTCTATCAAATTAAAGCTTGCCCCATCCAACTTATTCTCACGGGTAATAAAATAAGGCACGAGACCAATGCCTTTGCCCTTATATACATAAGGAGTTTCACCAGAAGTTATCTCCGGATTATTACACTGCTGCAGATTCTGAATACGTACAGTTGCACCACTACTATACGGTGCAGACACAATACTGGTATTCTGTACACTGGTTGAAAATTTATTTATATAATTCACAGGGGCACTTCCCGTTGGTATATCACTTGTCTGAAGATTTATAATAACGGCTACATTACCCCGCACATCCCCCATGGTAGTGTTCTCATCAAGAGTAGTCAGTATCCCTCCATTAGAGCTATTCCAACTATTCAACGCAGTCATCACGGCAGACAACCATGTAGAAACAGAAATATTATCATTCACATAATTAAGAAAGACAACAGCACATTCACTTGCAGTTTCATTGTCTGGATTCACTTTATCTCTCAATGTATTCAACACTGTTGCCAATGTGATTTGCGGACTGACATTTGCACCACCGGCATATACAACCGGAGTACCATTGCTAAGATTCAGATGTACATCAAAGACACGGATACCCTCATCAAACTGCGTGGTAGTTTCTACAGTAGCATTAATTCCCAAAGGTGGCAAAGATTGATAAAATTTGGAAAGACCAGTTTGCGGATCGTAACCGGCATCCACTCTATAGGCAAATGAGTTCTTGCTGCCAGGCAAAGACAACTGTGTGAAGAGTGCGTTGTCAGGAACCTGACTCATCCAGTTGTTCGTGTTCTGTCCGCCCAATTCCGGAGTCTTGATACGGGTAATCATACCGGCGCTCAATATGTCATCAGTACCGCCATCGGTTCTCGACACCGTTTTGTTGTAAACAACTCCACCTTCCGTAAATACAGAAACCACCAAATCACCATTCGGAACTTCTCTCGGCAACAGGAAGAACTTTACGTTCAGCTGCTCACCGGTCTTGATCTCCACCGGATTAGTGGTGTTGGGGTCGATAGTCTGTACCGTCGCGATTGAAGTAGCGGTCTGACTGCCGTCAGTAGCAGAAAAATCATATGTTTTAGTCGCCAAATCATACGAGAACGTACCCACAATATTCTTACCGGATTTGCTTCTTACCGAAACAGAAACAATTTTCATGGCATCAATTCCACCGGCCTGTTCACTGGACGGTCCGTTTACCAGCACATCGAGCACTGTCGCAATCGGGGTGAATGTCAAGGCAACATTCTTATCAGAACCAGAAGTCCAAGTTCCCTCTCCCGCCATCAGACAGAAGCTCATGTCCGGAGTGATGATTTTGAATTTACCTTTAGCGTCTTCCTCACCTTGATTATTATAAGTCAGCAATTGACCACCCTCCTGTCCGGTAGGGATAGTAGCCGTCACAGTAGTACCGCTCTGAAGTCCATTATCAATCCTGTCCAAAGAATAGAACGCATAGAAATGATGATCTGTGTTTGTATCTCCCCAGCGCACACCGGTTTCGCCGTTTTTCACGAGAAATCCTGTAGAAGTACCGGAAGAAGCGTCTGTTGTCTCTTTTACCGTGTAGTCGGCTGTTTTGAATCCCTCAGCTCCTTCAGGACAATACACACGCACCTGGTCAATATCATATTGCCATTTGATATTCAACAAAGTATAGGTATCAAAAGTAGAACCGGCAGGAACATCATAGATAGTCCTGCTTTCTGGGTTTACATCAGTGAAACCGCCTGGAGCTGCTCCAAACTCAATCTCGTCACCGCTTACAGGTAATACTACCGGTTTATTATCCAAATCATCAGAACAGCCTGCTAACAACAGAGCAAATAATGCTCCATTCGTTATATATTTAAGATATTTCATATTGTCTTATTTTTTGTTACACATATTAGTCCCAGCTATCAGTAGAAAAATCAAACGTCTCGTCCACATTATGATCTTCAATAGTCAAGCTTTCCGTATTCTCTTTTTCTTCAAACACCGAGGCCTTCATAAACCCCTGCTCCAGCTCTACCTCCAGACAGGTGGTTTGCGGAGCTTCATACTCTTTTTGTTCTTGATTCTTCATAAAATCCTCACTTTCTTTTTAGATTTAAAAAATTAACTTTGGTCTCCCTAAATAAGACCCTTACTAAACTCTCATTTTGTTTTTTCATACGCATTTATTTTAAAAAAACGTTTTCTTTTTCTTAGTTCTATAACCATAACCGTAACCATACCCGTAACTATAACCATAGCCATGACGCTCTGGATTGGCCCCGTTCAGAACCAGTGCCATATTCTTCAGTTTCTTTTCCTGATAAAGTTTCTCTATATCCGGCAACTGACGACGGTCGAGCTTGCCTGCACGTACCACAAAAATGGTCAGGTCGGCTATACGGTTCGCAATCGTAGCATCGGCAATCAAACCCACCGGCACATTGTCGGCAATGATGTAATCATAACGGGTACGCAGTTCATTCATCAATTCATCCAAACGATTGTCCATTAACAATTCAGCCGGATTAGGAGCCAAAATTCCTGCCGGAATCAGGTCAAACCCTTCCTGATGCTGTATGATATCATCCACCTTCACCGTATTGTCCGACAGGTAATTGGTAACCCCTACATGATAGTGCCCGAAATGACGGCTCAATGTTCCCTTACGAATATCCAAATCGACCATGACGACCCGTTTTTTCAGATAAACCAAGCTCATGGACAGGTTACGCGCAATAAAAGTCTTTCCCGCCCCGGTATTGAATGAAGTAAAGGTAATTACCTGTGCAGGCTTGTCTTTCTTGGAAAGGAAAGCCATGTTAGTACGTAAAATACGGAAGGCTTCCGACACGATGTCATCACCCTGCTCTTTCACTGCCATGACCTTCTTCCGGTGGTCTTTCATGGCTTCTTTATCCAATGGAATTTCTCCTAAATAAGGCACGGAAGTAACTCCTTCTATATCCTTCCGTCCGTGAACCCGTGTATCCATAAAGAGAATAGCCAGACAAACCGCTCCCGGCAAAGCGATTCCCACCAGCAATCCCAACAACAGGATACGGTTGCGGTTGGGAGAAATCGGCGCATTGCTTCCTTCTGCTCCGTCTATCACGCGGGCATTGTTATCGGCCATGGCCTGTGAAAGGGCATTCTCCTCACGTTTGTTCAGCAGGAACAGATAAAGGGCTTCCTTGATTTTCTGCTGACGTTCGATAGACAGCATCTGCCGTTCTTTTGTCGGAATAGCCGTCACACGGTCCTGGGCACGCATTTCACGGTTCTGTGCGTCATTGCGTTTCACATTCAGGCTGACAATCATATTGTCCACAGCACGAATAATACTTTGCTTCATGGCACGAAGCGAGTTGTTCAGTTCCTGTACTACGGGATTGTTCACACTACTGTCATCAATCAAGTGGTCACGCTTCAGTTTTGCCGCATTGTAAAGACTAATCTGATTTTCAATGTTCATATCGCTGATTCCCGTGTTAGAAGGTATCAGGTCGGTTTCCTTACTAGGGTCTGTCAGGTAGTCCTTAATAAAATTAGCCAAACGAAGCTGAGTTTCCAGTTCCATGGCATCGGCATTGTATTTCTGCGATTCAGTCATATACATACCTGCCGAGGACGCAATGTCCACAATCTGATTCCGCTGCTTGAACGATTCAAGATTGGACTCTACATTTCCCAACTCACGTTCAATGATGATAAGACGCTCATTGATAAAGTTAGCGGTATTCACTGCCACCTGATTCTTTTCTTTGATGGCCTCTTCATTGTATACCGTAATCAATGTATTCAGCACATCTTCCGCACGGGCTGGTGAACTGTCTTTCAAAGCCAGAGTAAGGATGGAAGCTTCCTCTTCTTCCTGCTGAATGCCCAAAGCATTCTTATAATAATTCACCATCGATTCTACCGGAAGTTTCTGTACCCGTATAGGCGTATTCAGCCAGGAATCACGCAAGTAATTGGTTGCAGTTACCACCACATTCATCCCTTCGATGATTGCCACCGTATCATTCAACGCCACCTCATACGACGGTTTCGCTTCAATTCCCGAGAAATCAGAGAGAGTTACCGTCTTTGCATCTTTCAGGGTCATCGTAAAAGAGAAGCTTTGTTCGGGCAATGCATCCGGAAGGCTGACCAATACAGGCGATTCGTTGTACAACTCATTGTTGCGCAAACCGTCCTTTATCTGATAGCTCACATCGGCATGTACACGCTGTACCACCTCACGCATCAGCTTCTTGGAACGGAACTGCAATATTTCATTGGCCACATTCACCTTGTTAATAAAATTATCGAAGCGGTCCAGACCGGAAGTACTGGCTTTGTTCGACGGATCTTTGATAATGACCGTAGCCGAACGAAAGTACACCAGCGGAGCACGGGCATAATTATACCACGCAATCCCACCGCAAATCAAAATGGAAAGTAAGAACCACTTCCATTGAGAAGCCAAATACATGAATAAATCCACTATATTCAGCCCTTGGTCATTCTTGTTAGAAGAATTGTTCGTCTGCATATCGTTTTGTAACTATTAATTAGAATCATCCTTACTTGATTGCCCACAAGATTGAGCATACGGCCGTTACGACAGACAACAAAGTTGTAGCAACCTGCCATCCCCGGTCTTCCACATCCTTTTTCTTGTACTTAGGCTCTACATATACAATGTCATTCTGCTGAAGGTAGAAACAGGGAGAATCAAATATGTCCTTGGTACGCAGGTCGTGCATAAAAATCTGACGTTCGCCCTCTATTTCACGAATTACAGCTACCCGATCTACTTTGGCCTTGGAAGTCAAATCTCCCGCCTTGGCTATGGCTTCCAGCAATGTCACGCGATCCCCGTCTACGGTATAGGTTCCATTACTTCCCACAGCTCCCAGCACCGTATATTTAAAATTTAAGAACTCAATGGAAACCAGCGGGTCTTTCATATATTCTCCCTCTTCAATTTTCTGCTTGATTAAGTCGCGCACTTCGCTTACTTTCATTCCTTCAATGTGCAACTTACCCAAAATAGGGAAATCAATGTCACCGTTTACATCCACACGATAACCTTTCTCGTTCACCTTGCTCGAAGCATCTGCAGTTACGCTTCCATCCGTTCCTACACGGAATGTGCCATCGTAAATATTGAACGGAATGGCCAGCTCCGGATTTTTGCAGCTGACAGTAATGCTCAGACGGTCATCCCGATGCACCACTGCCTCATGCTTGGTTTCAATGGGATATTTCAGTCCCATTTCCATATCCTGCAAATACACAAAATTCTTGCGCGACGCACAGGAAGTCAACAGCAACACGGCAAGCAAGCTTGCCCATAAATAGACTGGTTTTTTCATACGTTTAGGTATAGTTAAGTTATTAGTAATTTATTTCTATTTGTCTGTTCGAAGTAACATGTTCCGGCATAACAGGGCTGCCTCCTCATCGGGTCTGCATTCCAATACTCCCACAGGAACTTGTTCTACCATCCGAATCAACGTGTCATAAAGGCAAGCACGTAATTCCGCATCCTGATGAATGACACAGCATCCCGGAAAAAGTGCAATAAAAGCTTCCACCTCTTGCTGGCGGACAAAACGGTTTGCTGGAGCCTGTTTCAAACGTACCATTCCACCTACCGGATAGGAAAGCGACTTATAACAAGGAGTCTTACCACTCCACGGCGTGCCATAAGCATATACCTCTCCATCCACGATACGTAATGTCGGGTTATCATCGTTCAGCAGCTCCGTTCCTTGTATATATTTCATCCACAGCGAAGAATGCGTGCTTTTTCCTGTTCCGCTCTTTCCCATAAATAAAAAAGCCTTGTTCTCACAATACACCGCTGAAGCATGAATGGATACAGCATCCCGGTAAAGAACTGCCTGCGAATAGGCAATGCGAAGCAAGGAAGACAATGCATGACCTGCCCGTTTGTCTTCTTCGTGCAAATACACCCTGACAGTTGAAAACCGTCTGTCAGCCTGCATGACATGCAATGTTCCTCCCTGTTCTGCAGAAAGTGTGACACAATACCCTTCTGCTTCTTTATACAAACTAACGTAGCCCATATCGCTGAGCGTATTCTCGATTAATTCACCCGAAGGCATCGCAGCCTTATTTTCCACCGAAGTACACACCGTACACTTCAGCAAAGCTTTTTCCTGCCCCTCCTTCTTACCATAGAAGGGACGGAAAGAGGGTAATAAGGTATCAGCATCCCATCCATCCGGAAAACTGACACTCACTTCAAATCCTGCGATAGAAAACTGATGTTCTATTCTCACTTCAATTGTCCTTTCAACAAACTGGAAAATACCCAAAAACCTTCTTTGGGCGCATAACGAAATGCAAAACGAATATTACGCTGAAAAGCACATGCCGTCTGCCATTTGCCGGCCAAAAGCGATTGTGACTTCCGCTGATGTCCGGGAACATACAAGCCAAAATTTCCGCCCCTCCAGATAATATCAAGTAAAGGGGATGAATCTGAAGCGACCTCCTGATAAGGAAGATACGCCACTGGAAGTCCCAGATGTTCCACCAAAAATGCATGTAGCAACTGCTGCCATCTGTCCATTCCCAATTGTAATGTAATCTTTTTCATTTCTTCAGATTCCACCTCATCATGCAACTTATAGCAACTGCGGGCCATATCGCACAACTGACGCAATCCGATTCCCCATCCCAAAGCATGCTTTAAAATATGTAGGCTCTGAAGCAGGAGATTCAATACAGGAGAAGGAATCCTTACATCCAGTCCTCCTTCCAATCTCATGTGATTATATCCATATTGCTGTTCCAGCTCTTTTGCATAACGTTGTAAAAAAGGATTATGCAAATCCAGCAAGCACGTATGATGCTCCACTTCTACTCCCTTCCATGCGTAGGTCACACTCTGATCGGCTTGTACCTTTTCCCGCAAGCCACACTGACGGATAAGAGAAAAAGCTTTTTCAAACATCTGCCGGCTATCGAAATAAAAATCAATATCCCCACATTCGCGTAACAAAGGGTTCTCATATAACGAGGCAATTCCTTGCCCCTTCTGTAATACAGGCTGAACTCCGCTTTCGGTAAACCATTGCACCAATAATTCCAGCGCCTTGTTCATCTGTATATTTTTACGCTCAATAGCATCTGTTTCTGCCATCCAGCGAACCAGCAGTTCTTCTGCTGGTAAAAAATGTTCAGGCAAATGCTGTATTCCCTGAAAAACAATTCCGGTAACAGTCTGCTGCCTTGACAAAAGGTACAAGTTCTTCCACTCCCCTGCAGACATTGGAAAACAAGACAAATCTTCTATCTTGCTCTCCCATACCCCTGCTCTCAACAACACAAGTAATGCTTTCTGTACCTTCTTCATATCTTTTTCACAGTAAAACCTTTCCTAACCAATCAATCCAAAAGCCTGCCAGTCTGCCAACTGTTTCTCCAAATCACGGCGGGCCACCTCTGCATCGACTTTATATTCCTGACACAAACGTTCTGTCAGTTCATCCAAGGTGGTACACCCATCAGCTACACACTGCCATATCCATGCTGCCGTCTGATTCAAGCTATACACTTTACTCATATTTACATTACCTGCACAGGCATCCACAATCATGTAGCGATTGCCAATCTTACGCAGTTGAATTCCTTTACGTATCTCTATCTTATCCATATCAAAGCTATTAGAATTTTTTACCCATAAAAATGGACATGGCCGTAAGCCATACGATTTTTATATCCATCCATAAAGAGCGGGTACGCATATATTCCAAATCCATTCTAAGACGTTCCAGCATTTTTTCCATCGTGTCAGTGTAGCCGTTGTAAAGAGTCGCTTTAGAAAACAGTCCCGGACGCAAACGATACAATAACTCATAATCCGGATTGATGGCCTTGATCTTATCCACGAAATATTTCCGTTCCGGACGTGGTCCTACAAAACTCATTTCTCCTTTCAGCACATTCCATAGTTGCGGCAATTCATCCAGATGATGCACTCGTAGAAAACTTCCGATTCGGGTCAGCCTCCGGTCATTTTTCTGGCAAAGGGCCGGTTTTCCATCCGATTCCGAATCGACCGACATCGATCGAAACTTATACAAAATGAAAGGCTTTCCACCATACCCGATACGTTCCTGACTAAAAATTACTGGTCCCCCATCCTCATGCTTGATTAACCAGGAAATAAGTAAAAACACCGGCGAAAAAATAATCAAGGCTATCAAACTTACAATTACATCAGCCACACGTTTCACTCTGCAAGCCGTAACCGACATCCCCGCACTCGGATAATAATAATGGTCATTTGCCACATAAGCCATCATGGCTTTGGACATGACATCTTCTTTGTTTACATTTTTCATAACTCCAAGTATATGGTTAAACATTTATCAATCATACATTCCTTCGTAAACATGTCACGATAACGTTTAGTCGCACCTTCCGAAAATTTCCGATATACCTCCTCATTTTCCGTTACCGCTTCAATTGCCCGGGCTAAATCTTGCGCATTCCCCGGTTCCGCATTCATCCCCGATACACCTTCTTCATTCACCCAGGACACTCCTGACTGAGGTATTCTGGTAGCTACCACAGGCTTTCCGCACGACATTGCTTCTATCTGCACAATACCAAACGCTTCTGTTTTCTGCACACTGCTCATGCAAAATACATCGCAGGCTCCGTAATAGGCAGGCAGTTCCTCGTCGCTGACTCTCCCTAATAGTTTTACCTTTTCCTGCAAATTCAAGGAAACAATTTCCTTCTGCAGCTCTTCCTTCAAAGCCCCGGATCCCCCAATCAGCACCACAAAATCATCTTTCAAATATTTGGCAGCCTCCACTAAAAAACGGTACCCTTTATAGGCTACCAGACGACCAAGTGAAAACACGATTTTCTTGCCCGGATACTCACTTCTGAGGGCCTTCACCGCTTCCGGTACAGGCCGCATCGGTTCTACTCCGATAGGCAGACAGACCGTCTTATGCTGCACGTGTTGTAAAAAAGGCGATTCTGCCAAATAGACGGGAGAAGTCCCCACAATCACATCAGCACGCTTCAACAGCCATTGCTGCAAAGGATAATACAGCTTCAGCAACAACTTTTGCTTTTGAATGTCACTGTGCCAATGAAGCACTACTTTTCCTTTATATCCAGAAAGGAACAAGGCCAAACAAGCCATAGGGTCAGGATGATGTACATGAATTATATCATACTTTCCACAAATTTTACGCAAAGTGAAAATCATGGAAGGCGAAATCATCGTTGCACAAGCTTTTACCCAAGTATGGGTGCAAATCAGCTGTGCATGCTCATTCAGCAAGATAATCCGGTCCTCCCCTTCCTCTGCTGCACACAGCATGTGACATTCGATTCCCCTTTCGGACAGTCCTTTCATTAAATCAAATGCAACTTTCTCAACTCCTCCACGTATGGGATAGAATTTTCCTAGTTGCAATACTTTCAGATTTTCCACATTCATAGACTTCAATTTATTCCCCGGAAATACCACTTCCAACACATTTGTCGGCCGGCATTCACTTACACCTTCTCAAGATATCCGGTACGTTTCCGAATTAATTCAGGATAATTCCGTCGTAAATATCCCCCTACACTCTTTTCATTCAGGCCCAACCGCTGTGCAATTGACTTCAAGGTTTCCGTAGAAGTTTTATACAAGCGTATAGCTTCCGCATACTTCTCTTCACTCCGCAGTAAAACCTTTTTACCGTTATCAGTTCTTTTCATTCCTTGTTGCAAAGCCAGTTCCGACTCATATTTTCGAAGATAATTTCTGAAAGTTTCCGGATTAAGATGAAACTCGGCTGCTACATGTGCCACAGGACGCGGATTCTCTTTCAAACTCTCGATTGCTTCCTGATATTTAGCCGCAGTCGTCTTCATTCTACGACGTTCACGGCACAAATTCGTTTGTTCGTCTGTCGGTTCTGTAATTCCAGCACGCTCCACCACCAGTTCCTTATGCCATTTATGCAAATAGGCACGAAAACCTTCAGCCGGTACCCCCGTACGTTTCACAATCTCTTTCAGCGTCAAAGAAGTGTTCTTATAGAGTTGCAATGCCTCCGCATACCTTTGTTCCGTTTGAGGCCAAGGTCTGTAAATACGTCCATTCCCTGTCAAATCACCTGTTTTTTTCCGAGCATTCATCGTTGCCTTACGCTGCATCCTTTTCTGCTTCAGTATATTTTTATGATAAAAACGCAGATGCTGCATAAACCCTCCTTCAGACACCTGGCACAAGTCGGCAATTTCCGGAACCGTATAGTTTGTGTCCTTATACAGACTTACCGCCTCAGCATATAGCTCTACACATTCCGGACGAGCCCCACGCCACACATTATCATTGATTCCCAACTGACGGCGTACTTTTTCGCGCCACACCAACGTATCTTCATAATGGATGCGCATAAAATTTGCCAGCGACGTACCATCCAGCCCGAACTTACGGGCCACTTGCGACAAATTCAAGTCAATATAATCCAACGAATCACAGGCAGCCACCGCATCTTTATACTTGGCATGCGCATTTACATTCTGCTGCCCTACAGCCTTTATCTTGATTACCTCCGGCTGTTTTCCATCGGCTGAAATATGATTCCTGCGCAGCACCAGTTCACGCCAGTACCGCCGTAAATAATTGCCCAAGCCTCCCACTGGCACATTACATTCTTCAGCTATGGCAGACAAAGACATGTCGGTATCCGCATAAAGCTCTACCGCCTTCTCATATTTACAATGCAAGGCATGTCGGCGCAACAACACAACCTTCTGTCTGTTCGTCAAAGAAACGGCTTCTCCCTCGAAGCCTAACAAAGGATTCATAGTGATTAGTCTACGCAGTTAACCACGTTTCGTCAGTTCGTCGTACAAACGGATATAGTCAGAATAACGATCTTCTTTTTTAAAATGCATCAATGCATATTCCCGACACCGGCTTTGATAATAAGACTTACCCCGCTGCCGTATCATTCGTGCTGCTTCCAGCAACTCCTTATAATCACCCTGCTCCACTACAAAGCCGGTTTCATCTGTCACAGCTTCCACACTCCCCCCTGTACGATAAGTAACCACCGGAGTACCGCAAGCTATCGCCTCCATATTGACCGTAGGATAATTATCCTGCCAGGTAGGATTAATAAACGCGTCGGCTATAGAATACAGTCCGGCCAACTGCTGTATATTCTCTGTCCGGGCTATACCAATGATATTTTCAGGCAGTCTCTTTCTTTCCTCCGGTTTAATACCTACCAGCACAATCAGTTCTTTCTTCTTCAGAAGAGCAGCCATCTGAATGAAATCATCCAGCCCTTTTTCCCGGCTCCAGATACTGGCTACCCCCAGCAACACATGCTTATCGCCCAGCCCATATTTCTCCCTTACTTCCTGTGCATCATATACACGAAACACCTCCGTATTGATACCATTATGAATCACCTGGAAATTATATCCGCAGAAAAAAGACTTCTGCATCTCCGACTTTATCCAGTTGGATACCGGTACAATCACCAGTTTGTCTTGCGGCATGGAAGTAAAAGCCTTTTTTTTATCCAGATAGTTCTGCCGGCTACGGTCTATCCACAAGCTTGCCGGGAACTCCTTACGCTGAGGACACTCTCCGCACCCATCCTGCCAACGGTTACAGTTCACATAAGAATAATAATAACAATGTCCCGTATAAAGCCAGCAGTCGTGTACAGTCCACACTACCGGAATATTGCATTTTGACAAGTACTCAAACAAAATCCGGTAATTCAGAAAATAGCCATGAATGTTGTGTATATGAATCACATCCGGCTGAATCCGTTCAATCTGCCGGATAAATTGCCGGGTAGCCAATGAAGAAGCCAGTCCATGACGGTCAAACAAGCGCGTTTCCAGCCCATGCCATGCCACACTCCATTTGTTGCCTACCGGCACCAGCTTTGAACGGCAAGGCTTTATGCCATCACGTCCACGGCTGTAAGCAATGTAACTCTGCCAGCCGTTCTGCATAGCCAGTTCCCCAATTTCCTGCATGATGCGCCCCGTAGAAGTAGAGACACGCAACACAGGATTTATCTGAAGCAATGTTTTCATTTTGCAGTTATTGAAGTAAACAAGCGAATCCATTGTGACATGACCGCCTGTTCTGAATAAGTGTCCACCACTTTTCGGGCATTCAGCGACAACATTTTCCGATAAGCTTCATCCTCCATCACTTTCATCATCGCATCAGCCAACGCCTGAATATCTCCATTCGGAACCAACAAACCGTTTATCCCGGGCTGAATAATATCTTTCGGACCACATTTATAGTCAAACGACACAACGGGAAGTCCGCAGGCCATCGCCTCAATCATGACCATCGGGAATCCCTCATAATTAGAACTCATCACCAGCAGATCACTCTTCACGTACTCTTCTCCTATCTGTTTGGTAGGCTGATGAATCTGGAGCGAATCTTGCAGCCCCGCCTTGTCAATCATTTGCTGCAGCATCTCCTGCCATTCTCCCTGCCCAAAAATATCCAGTTTCCAGTCAGTAAACTTTCCAGTATGCTGTACCAGCTGCCAGGCCTGAATCAGACGGTCAAACCCTTTCTGGTAATCCAGCCGTCCCACCGCAATCACCCGCTTGTTCATCACATCCGAATAAGCATCGCTTACATGCATAGCAGCATTGGGAATTACTTCAATGTTCGGCAAATTTCCCCAATACCCCCTGTCTTCATTGGTCAGCACCACAAACTTGTCAAAACGACGTACTATCTGTTCATCCTGCCGTGTACGCAGTTTATCAATCCATCCCAGCAGCCCTCTTCGTCCATACTGCAAGCGGAAAAACTTACAATAATGCAGCTCCAGCACTTTCTTGCTTCCATCCTTTATATCCGGGATAAATGAAGATTCAGAAGGGTAAAGCGACACTACGATATCCGGTTTCTCTTTCAGGAGCAATGCCGTCAGTTTTCGTTTATGCTCCTTTCTTTTACGGAGATAGCCGGTTATCTTTTTCCATGCTCCTTTTCCATTATCCTCCGAGTAATTGATGTCCAAATCTGTCATACGTACCTTCTCCGGAAACGGATAAAAAGGAGGACGCTGATGCTGGTCAGTAGTAACCACAGAAATCTCCCATCCAGAAAGTTGTGAAAGGTAAGTAACCTTATTCAGAAGCACCCTTTCCATCCCTCCGGGGTTATATGTGGAGTGGGTACAGTAGATGATTTTCATAGATTAAAACAATAACGGAGTATAGCTTGTCTTATCAATTTAACAAATGTAGCAATCACGAACGTGAATACTAAAGTTAGCATGACATATAGATAATCTGGTTCTAAATAACAAAAGGAACCTCTCAGAATACACATACTGATTCCCTGACATAAATAAATCTCAAAAGATATACTACTTAAATATTTGATTATCTTCATCCTTATCAAGTTCTCGAATTTTACCTTAAATAAGAGACAAGCAAACATAATCGGTATCAAAATATAAACAAGCATGTAGGCTATCTCTTTTTTTGCATACACACATAAAGTAATAATAACTAAACTTATAGGAACTACGCTATAGTATACTATAGAATCCTTTAGACGCTTTATTATCTTATTTTCATATTTACCAATAAGTATACCTGTGGGAAAACCTAAGGCACTTATATACCAGCACCTGTCGTAATTCCAATATTGACACCACAACTCAAACAATATAACTGCAGCTATCAAGATCAGAAAACAAGCTTCATTTTTAAAATACTTGTGGCTGATATAAAAAGAGACATAAAAATATAAGATAGCAAATACGAACCATGAATGAGGAAGAATAGTTACCCCATTATATACAAGTTCCTCCAATGCCTTAAATATATTAGGAAGGCCATCAATATTTACAATCCTATATATTCCCCATGCGATGAAAAAAGGAATGACAATCCCTTTTACAATTCTATGTTTGACAAAGTCTGATAAATACACACTTCCTTTCAAACTCAAACTTTTCATTAATCCATATCCTGATAAAAATAAGAATATAGAAACAATAGGAGCTCCCCATGAATAAAAGGCTTCCAAAAATGATATCCCCTGCAATGAAAGATGATGCAATACTATAAGAATCGCCATTATTGCTTTTAATGTCACAGTTTTATCTTTTGATATACTAATAACATCAGCTGAAAAAAAACTTATGACATATAATGCCAAAATGCATACAATAAATAGAAGCATGTTATATCAAGATATTTCTAGAAAGCTCTCCTCTGATTGCTGCTTCTCTGTAACACATAAAAACAAAGCAAACACTAAAAAGATATCTGTAGCCACCTTAAACCATACTATAAAATTCACAAAAAGGAATAATATAAACATGTATTTAAATTCAACAAACCGCTTCATACATACTTTTGCAACCCTACAAAAAAAACAAATAAAAGCTATGAGTCCTAAACAACCAAAATAAAAAATAAAACGTAAATATCCCACATCCGTTCCCATATAATAAGCAGTTCTCATCTCACCTGTATAATAGGGGTCTGTCAGTTTAGGGTTATCAAAATATCCATCTCCTATTATCCATGTTTTCACGTTTTCTGGAAAAATATACATATTTTGAAGCATATCATTTGAATGTACTTCCCATTTCCCTTCTTCTACCAAACTGAAGAAACCTTCAAAAGCGAAACGTATATTTTCATTAATAATTGAATTAAATCTGTAATAATGAACTATAACCGGCAGTCCCAACAATATAATCACAAACATCCATTTCCAAAGTCTTTGTTTTGACTTTCTTTCGTCCTTCTCTCTGCCGTAAAAGGTTACAAACAAAAGATAAGCTAAAGACAATATAGCACCTACAGTAGTAGTACGTGATAGCATATTACCAATTATTGCAATAATCAAAAAAGATAGTACATAAAATGCTAACCATTTTTTTGCTAACCCCTTACCATATACAAGTCCTAAAAATGTTATCATTACCAAAACTGCCGAGAATCGACTTCCTGTCACATCAAGAGCAGCCCCAATTCCATACAGACGTTCATGCTCTGCATAATAAGTTCCTGCAGGATAGATACTGTCTACAAATGATTTTATCAAGGGATTTAAATCAATTGACAAAGCTAACACACACTGAAACACACATACAGCAATCAAATAATTACACAATAATAAAACTGAGTTTTCTCCATGAATAAGATTTATCAATTTTATAACAAAATAGGCTCCTCCCAGCCATACCCACATTGAAACAATATAAGTTGCATATGCCGTATCAGCCGTATCATTGTACCACATTGAGATCACCCCACATAAAGAAACTATCCCAGCAAATAACGTAATAAACAAATAATCTTTCTCAAAAAAAATCTTTTTCTGTGCCAACTGTATCATAAACACCAATAAGCCACAGGCAGCAATAATCATTTTGGTATTAACTCCTGTCACTACATCTATAGGAAAAAAATATAGACTTGTTATTACAATGGTGAATATTATGGAAAGATATTGCATCATAATCATTTATACAAAACACCGTAAACAAATTTAATCACTAATAAATTATATAACTTCACCAAACCATACAAATGCTTTGAAGCTGCTAGCTGAAGTAACCGCGTGCGTAAAGAAATATCTTTATTGCCCATGATATTTATATTAGCCTCTGGAAACCATTGCTGCCATTTCTCATAGTCGCTGCTGGACAAAGATATCAAAAGAGGTAACTTTATATTCAATTTAAGATAATTGAGCTCCTTTTTCAAACAGGTGTCATTCCTGTTCATTCTGACATAGTTTTCCACCTCATTGACATTAGCGTCAATTTGTCGCTGAAACCCTTTCAACCAGGTTTTAGTCAACGAATCAGATTTCGTTTGAACATAGTGATATAAAGGTATATGCATAATCATAGTTTTCCCTGCACACAATGCTAGCTTCATCATCACCATCATATCTTCTCCCATATTCATTCCTTCCATAAAACGAATGGAATTCTGTTCATACAACGATCTTCTGACCAAAAACAACCATAAATTCCAACGTATAACCCCTCTTGCCATTTTTACAAAAAGTTCATTGCCACTATTTGCGCCAGCTTGAACCATGTGCCGTTCATTCTTCTGAAAAGACAAATACCACTCACAACCTATTATATCAGCTTGCCATCTTTCAGATTCTCTGTACATCAGCTCTATGGCATTGTCTTCCATAAAATCATCTGCATCAAGAAAATATATATATTCACCTGAGGCATTATCCAGTCCTGTGTTTCTTGCTGCAGCTACCCCACGGTTTCGTCCATGATGAACGCATTTTATTTGCAGGTCAGTAATATTCCGCCGCAGAAAGTTATTCAACTTGTCCATCGAATCATCCGTACAGCAATCGTCAACAAACAATATTTCCAGTTTTCTGTACGTCTGTCTGTTTATAGATTCCAGACATTTTTGTATTACTGCCGATGCATTATATACCGGAATTATTATGGATATCAGTCCTTTGATATATTCTTTCATAAAAAACAATTTACCATACAGCTCCCTCTATCTTCTTTCCACGCCAAGCATAGAGCATATTAAAAAATAACCTTTTATAAAGTCGCCCCAGACAAGCCGGCATACAATAGTGCAAATCTCTCAATAAATAGGAGAAATTTATGATGTGTTTTCTATAAGCAGTTAATGGAGACACATATCGTTGCAAATAAAAATCTTTATAATATTTATTATACAAACCAATTTCTTTTTTCTGAAGTAAAGAATACAGTATACCACACTTTTTTCCTTCAATTATCTTGTACTCAGCCCCCCCCAATATTCTTCCTTCAACTTTAACAAAATCGATGATTTTAGCACAAGCCTTCAGATAAACGGTTACGTCATGTTCTATAGACATACTTGTCATAATAGAAGAACTTCTGACAAGATAATTATAAGTAACTTTATTTATAACGTACATCGACCGAGCTTTACATGCTAATTCAAAGCTCCAAATTACATCTTCATGCAAATAACCTTCTTCAAAAGTCAAGTTATTATCCAACAAAAAATCTTTCCGACATAATTTGTTCCATGCCATCACATACCACAATCCATTGGCGTAAGAGTCTAAAATCTGTTGACCCAACAATTCTACATTCTGCAACTTCAAATCAGAATTTCCACCGTTAGAATATTGATAGCCACCAACTACCACATCATATTTTTTATTATGTAAAGGCTTTACCAAAGCTTCTATACAATCAGGAGTGATATAATCATCGCTATCTAAGAAATAGACGTATTCCCCTGATGCTTTTTCCATGCCTGAGTTTCTGCCAGCAGACAGGCCTCTATTTTTCTGATGAGAGATGATGCAGACATCTATAGAAGCATGACTAGCCAAATAGTTATAAACAATAGTCATACTATCATCTGAGCCACAGTCATCTACAAGTATAAGTTCAATATTGTTATATGTCTGTTCAAAAATTGAATCAAGACATTTTGTGATATATTGGCTTACGTTATAGATTGGTACTATAATCGAAATTTTAGGGATATACATTCTATTTACTCTTTTGTTTGCTAATAACATTTACTATTTTTGATATAATCCCCATATATTCAGGAGAGAATTTTCTAGCATATAACCCTTTTGCATTCATTAGGTCATCGAAATCTTCATCTCGCCATATATAAGGAGTACCTCTTACCCAGTCTATTTCACGCATACAACCTACTAATTCATTTTTGGAGTTATATATTTTTTTTCTAAGTTCTTGATTATTCCAAATTATCGTTTGTAAAAATATCTCATCACAACACATTGTGTTTTTAAATCTATTATTTACAAAACATTCATTTTCAACAATATACCTAGCACACTTATCTGTTATACTAAACCAATTAGCACCTTTTTTGAATTCTACTTCTAATTTTCTATTTATTAGCATAACAATAGGTTGAATGAAACATTTCAATAAAAATATCATAGGATTTTTGCTCTTCCACCAAGATGTAAAGAGCCAATACTTTGAAACCCTCTTAATATACTTTTCAGGTGGTTCTTGCGAGAAATCTATAAATTCTAGCCCTTGATGTTTCTCAAAAAAATTATGAATATAATCCTGACTTTTTATAGGTAAATCTGCTCCAGATAGTAAATGATAATATGAATAGTGGAAATTACCAATAGCCTCCTTTAAAAGTAAAAGTTCTACCCTTATCTGCGAAAAATCTCCCCATTTAACATTGATTCTATGACTTAATAAATAAAACTTGGAGAGGACAGGTCTATAAATACCATCTATATTTATGTACGATTTCTTATCAATATGTAAATAAATATCATTACGTTCATCATCCAATAAATGAAGTAAGATATTAAGTATATTCACATTATTATGTGCTATGATTAAATATGCATGTTTCATTTATTCAATCTTTATATAATCCGTCGCATACTAGCCATTAAATTTAGCAAAATATATGCGAGATAATGTGGACATTCCAAAATCACACGCCAAACAAATGGAAAAGATTTTAAGACGTTTGAATTTTCTGCTAGTAATTGCTTATATCTCAATAATTTATCCATTCTTTCAATATCTTGTTTCAAGAATGAGTCAAATAGAGATCTACGCAATAATTTTATATAATACTCAACCGTATTGGGTATAGGACTTTTAGAATTAATTATCTTGATAATACTATAAATACCATAATGTGGCTCAAAATTATCACCTTTATATTTATTATTAAAGTCTGGCATCTCATAATGATAAGTAACCTCTGGAATAAAAGCTACATTATCAACGAATTGCACATATTTACATACAAACATCTCATCTTCAAGAAATGCAAATGATTCATCAAAACGATGACAATATTTATCTATTACACTCTTTAGGAACAACTTGTTCCAAACATATCCTATAATATAAACATCATAGAATGATTCGAGAAAATCTGAAACAGTTCCTTCAAACGGACGATTCTTTTTACTATTTGAAATACCTGTTGATTGCACAACTATTTCCACTTTATCTTTACAAGACTCTATAAAAGTACTCAACCAATAGCTATCCACATAATCGTCTGAATCACAAAAAGCAATCCATTTGCCATTCGCATTATCTAATCCTACATTTCTTGCAGAACTTACTCCTCCGTTTCTTTTATGAAAAACGTGTACTCTATTATCCTTTAACGCATAATCATCACACATTTTTCCTGAAAAATCAGTACTTCCGTCATCAACAAGCAGCAATTCAAAATCAGAAAACGTCTGAGATAAAATACTATCCACACAACGAACTAATGTTTTTCCTGAATTGTAAACTGGAACTATTACCGAAATACAACACATAAATTTCAATATAGTTATAACAGACTATATATTTCTTTCATTTTTGAACATATATTGAATGCTTTAGCAAAAGCTAATGCATTTATAGAGCATTTATCTCTAAAATCTTCATTGTCTATCATATATTTTAGCCCCATATAAATATCATCAATATTTTCATTAACAAGAAGACCAGCCTTAGACTTATTGATAAGTTCGGTTGGTCCTGATGTTTTAGTGGAAACAACAGGAATTCCTAAACAGAAAGCTTCACATGTAACTAATGAAAACCCTTCGGACTCAGAGCTAATCAACAAGATATCAGATTCTTTCATATAAGGGTATGGAGGTTTTATGAAACCTTTAAGTAAAAAATAATCTTCAAGACCATATTCTTTTATTTTATCTCTCAGCATAGGCCTCTGTTCACCATCTCCAAGTATCCAAAATTCTAAGTCGTATCCAGATTCATTTAATTTACGAGCCACTTTTAATGCCCGGTCATATCGTTTCTGTTGATTTAATCGTCCCACCATACAAATGGTGAACTTATTTTTTTCTATATTTTTTGAACCAGCAAGCTTTCTAATCTCATCACAATCAATCAGATTATAGACGACAGCTAATTTATTATCATCGATAGCAAAGATTTCCCGAAACCGATCTCTTGCATCCTGAGACACAAAGACTATCTTATCCATCTTCTGATAGCAATTCGATTCCTCTTGTTCATTGCCAAAGAAATCAAGCGACCAGTGTTTCTTTTTTAAATCAATATGCACCCAAGATATATTTCTATTCGCTTTATCATATATATAGGAGTGCATCCTGACAGCCATTCCCTCCATAAAAGAAACGATAGTATCAAAACTACGCCCTTTCAATCTCCATAGCAGAGGTATACGACACAAAATCTGATATACGAGCCATTTACAATGAAACATAATCATATATCTATAAAACCTCTCTATCCAAAGATTTTTCTTATGCAAATAAATTAATTCCACTTTATCCGGAATATCACTAACATAGGGGCCGTCTTTACATTCAAGCAGAAGAGACACATTATATTTTGTATAATCAAAATGCTTCAAGATGTCTATAAGAACCTTCTCTGCCCCTCCATTAAGCATTGCCGGCATCATAAAAAGAATTTTGTGTTTCATTTCTTTTTATTACGTATTATAAAGTTTAAGGCATCTTTTGCACCACAAAAGAAAGCATTTGCTTCTTTTCTTTTCCCTCTTAATAATCTATAGACTGCATTCAAAATCTGTAATCCATATATATAAGTTATGCATGCTATTTTCCAATGTTTCAGAAAGTTATTCTTCTCATTGGAATAAAGAAAGCGATACCAAAATATAAGTTTATTTCTATATTCAGAATAAATAACTTTACATGTTCTATCTACATTATCTGTTGAAGAACCAGCATCAAGATGCACAATACCCGAATCGTATGAAGTCAATATTTTCAGACCATTCAAATACATTTTGTAAAACATAACTTGATCATCAGGAAATGCATACGGTGTCTCATCTAACCAAAGTTCGTCTTCATATTTAATCTTCAAAAAATCTTTTTTTCTACACAAAAAGCATGGTCCTGCATTGGTTTGGGATTCATATACCGCTTTAACAGGATTATTGATATACGAAAAACCAGCCGTTGACAACACTTTAAACCCCCATCTTTTACCATACAACCTACAGACCTCACGCCCAAATAATGATAATCTAAACTTTGTACTAAAAGATTTAACATGATTATCGAACAAATTAGGTGCAATAACATCTCCTTTATTTTGTTCAAGTTCATTAAATAAGATCTCAACAGCATGAGAAGGTAAAAAAACATCATCATCTAAAAATAATACGTATTCAGTATCAACTTCATCATACTGTAATGCCCGCTGGGCTACCATGCCTTTCTTCACATAGACATATTGTTCTTGATGAACAGTTTCTACTGGTAAAACATACCCTTCAGCAATATAAACAATAATAGCCAAGGGAGGTATTGACTGATGGATTAAAGAATTCAACGTCTTCTGATAATAATCTCCACCTTTACCCAAGGTTCGTATAACAGCAGTATATTCCATTAATAATATAAATTATTCAGTCTTACATAAATGTTATTGCTGTATAAACATGAAATTATACAAAGCAGATTAAAGAAATAAACCATATTATATAAGAGTAACATTTTACTTTATACTTAAATATTAGACAACAACCAATTTGTATAAAGAACAATAAAGCTTGTTTGATAAGCAATCTCTTATACTCTCTATAAGAAAATGTTACTTAGTTTTGATTTAAACCGAAATAAAACATTCCCGACATTTAAAGGTAAGAGAAATATCAATTTTGAGACAAACGAAAGCCCATTTACTTTTAAGACATCGCGTGTTACTTCCTTCCGATATAAACTCAGACGTTTTTTAATATCATTCGCCTTAAATTGATATGATGCAAAAAAAGAATTTGTCAACATATCAAGATAACTCTGGTAAACATGATTATAATGCGACTTAAAAATATATTTAATAGATTGAAAATTCGACAATGATAGATAATAATTATCTATATTCCCATATTTCTGATTTATACAAGAATAAGAAAGCACATAATTGTACCCAATATTTTTTGTACATACAACCCATTTACAATATTTAAAGTATTTTAAAATAAACTCTTCATCTTCCATAAATGTTATATCCTCATCAAAACGCAATCTGTTTTCCTCTATTATAGATTTCTTTAAAATCTTATTCCACACAAACCCTAAAAGCAAGGATTCCTTGAGAAGAACCAAGCCTCCTTTATTATCTCCATTATACTCAATACCTATACAGTATTTGAACGCCCCCCCCAAACCTGTTTTACACATTCCTTGACAAACCATATCTGTCTCATACCTATTTATCAGAGACATATAAATATCAAGCCAATTAGAATTTACATAATCATCAGAATCACAAAATGTAATCCATTTCCCTTTTGCATGACCTAGTCCCAAATTTCTTGCTGAACTCACTCCACCATTTTTTTTCTGGTATACTTTAATGCGTAAATCATTGAAAGCATACTCTTTACAGATTTTATAAGATTGGTCTGTGCTCCCATCATCTATTAATAATAATTCCCAATCTATAAAAGTTTGATTTTGTATACTTTCAATACATCTATATATTGTCTTTTCTGCATTATAAACTGGCACGATAATAGATATAGTCACCTCCATGATATATACAATATTATTTTGTAAATACATGTTTAAATTCCATCATGAGATACGGCAGATACCACATTTTGTTTTTTAAACAAAAAAATATAAAGTCATCGACTATATTACTAGGAAGTGGCATATTCTTCTTAAAGAAATATGAGCTTTCACTCCACTTATTCAAAATATTTTTTTTCTCAGAATAGGATATTGATTCACAACCATAAAGTCCTTTAACATAAAATAAAATATCCTTTAGATATTTTCGGTACAACTTTTTATCGAAATCATTGCCTATATAATCAAGTACAGCCGTCTGCCAAAGCTCTATTTCAAAAATCCTATTTTTCGAGAACGTATGACAAATTGAATTTATATTCAAATTATTATGAAGATAGAAAGTATCTGTTATAAAAGAAATGCTATGACATTGCTTTAAATAAGACAAGCAAAAAATCAAATCTTCTCCAAATGATATATTCTCAGGATACAAATCTCGTATCAAACTTTTCTTGTACAACTTATTAACAGAAGAACTTAAAAGTTCTGTAGACAACCAATAACTAAAATCTTTTTTGAAATCCAAAACAGAATTATAATCTTTGTCTTCCCTAGCAGTCCATATACTTCCACTACTTTGTTTAAATCCAAATACAATACAATCTGTGTTTTTTTCTTCAGTCATTGCCATTAGGCTCTCACAAGTATTGAACTCTAAAGAATCATCACTATCCAACATTAAAATATAATCACCATTAGAACATTCTATACCCTTATTACGAGCAGACGACACGCCGCCATTCTCTTTATGGATAGTCTTAATCTTTCTATCTTTCAGAGCATATTTATCACATATATTAACAGATTGATCAGTACTTCCATCATCTATTAATAATAATTCCCAATCTATGAAAGTCTGATTTTGTATGCTACCAATACATCTACATATTGTCTTTTCCGCATTATAAACAGGAACTATTATAGAAATTAAAGGTGCCATAAATTACAAATAACGATATTTAAAATTTCATTCTCTCCAGACTTCTATGTATAGAAGATTTTAATTTCAAGATATAATATAAAATAAATGAAGGAAAATGTAATAAACATTTAGTTATAAGAGATACTTCACGAATTAAAGAAAGACACTTTACATTTTGGGTATATAAATTAATGCGGGTGATACATTCTTTTTTAGGAATAGAGTCATTATCGAATGTCGCAAAAAATGCATTAGTTAATTCCATAAGATATCTTAAACGAATCTTATCATTAAAGTTTTTTATCAATTCTTTAATAGAAGAATACATGGATAAAGATGTGTAAAAATTATCCATTGTTAAATATTTTGTTGACAAGTCCGGCATATCATAATAATAAGCCCCATCGTAAATAATTGTAAAGCAATCTGAATGCTGTAAATACCTTAAGACAAAATCCTCATCTTCCCGAAAACGAAATTTCTCATTAAACCTTATGTAATTTGACTTTATAATATAAGAGTTTAATAATTTATTCCATACATATCCTAAAATTTTTTGATTATACATTTCATATAATCCAACATATATATCATTATAAAAAATAACATTATGGGAAAGATTATACTTATCCTTTCCTGGTATTTTAAAGAATTGGACTATAAAAGAGATACCTTGAGAGAGATTTTCTACATACAAGTTTAACCAATTCTCATCTACATAGTCATCAGAATCACAAAATGCAATCCATGTCCCTTTAGCATGATCTATCCCGTAATTTCTAGCTGAACATACTCCTCCATTCTTCTTGTGAAAGACTTTAATTCGTTGATCAGTCTCACCATATTGATCACAAATTTTGCCTGATTGATCAATACTACCATCATCTATCAACAATAGCTCCCAATCATGAAATGTCTGATTTAAAATACTATCAACACATCTGTTAAGGGTATATCCCGAGTTATAGACTGGAACAATGACAGAAATTAATGGCATGATAAAATATTTTTAAGTATATTATATGACTCTATTCTTTTACTACTGTATAAAGCATTAACGTCTGTATAATCAATTTGGATCCGAGATGATATTTTATTACTATAAATATTTAACATCCTGTCTGATAGATTCAAACTTTTCAATAAAGATAATGACCTTTCATCCATACTATCACTTATCGAAATCGTATTAAATTGCTTATTAAAGAGTATAGAAAGTACTGTTCCATGAAAAGATGATGTTATAATATAGGCAGCATTGATAAAATAAGACAAGAGTTGTTCAACCGATAGAGTTTGCTTCATATTATTATTAAAAAGGGATTCACGCATAGTGGCTACTTCTATCAGTTTAAGTCCTTTAGACTTAGCTAATAATGCTGCATAAGATGCTATATCATCATTTCTAAACAATTGAAATAAAAATAAGTAAGGCTGATTTTGGTCTGGCTTTTCCTTTATTTTATTGTTTAATAATTTGTACAAAACGACAGGACCAGCTAATAATACAGGATCAAATACCACTTCAGATAAAATAGAAGATTTCTGGTTGACATATTCGGCCAGAACTCTCTCCCTTACGGTAACTTTATCAAAGCATTGAAGTCTAAATAAAAAATAATTTAAGTTTTCAGCAGAAAAATTCAATACACTTCCTACACTTCCTGCATAAGCAATCAATTTTTTTCCTTTTGCAGCAGGAAAATCACCTAAATAGACCTTATCAAAACCATTAGTCATTTTCGGATTCCAAATCTGATCGCTACCAAAGACAAAAGCATCAAAATCATTTGATTCATCATTCAAATCCAAATGATAAAGATTTAAACTGGCATGTATAAACTTTGAAAAATTTCTATGACGTTTCCATCGAATAGGAGCAACCAAACAAGCTCTTACAAATCCCTTACTTTTATCTATATAAGAATTATAAATGCTAGGGGTATAAGCAAACATTTTATACGGTTCAATAAGATATTTAGGACGATAATCTATAACATAAACGTCATGCCCCATATCTTTTAAGACCTCCTGCAAGCAATAAGTCTGCAACACAGCTCCATAATTGGCTGCGCAATGAAAAGTAAATATACCGATTTTCATTATTTCAACAGTTTATATTTCACTTTTCTAAGGAAACAAAATATCCTATGTTTAATCCCAATATTTCCATATTTTTTTACACAATAAACAAATCCTCTCGATATAAAATCCTGTTCAAAGTCTACCCTTAGTGGATTTATTAGAGATGGATGCTCCAAATTAGGCTGCAAGCAATGCTGAGTGTCAGCCTCCAAATAATAAACCTGATTTACTATTTCTAAGAATAAATCATGACCTTTTTCTGTATTCACCAACAATAAAGAAATCCCTTTGTTATCAACATTTAAATTCTTATCCACTCTTTCCCATCCCCAGAAATCACCAATAGTCAAATCAGAGGGACGCTTCAAATTAGCAAAAGGACATATACCGCAAGAATGACGAAACATAATACATTTGCCAAACAGATCAGAATAAGTAGACATACATATATATTTGTCTCCTATTCTGAAAGACTCTTTATGTGTTGTCCATCCTAGTTGCGATTTATCGCGAAAATTAAAAGACGTTACTTCTCCCTGATATTTCTTTTCTATATACTTGAGATAGTCGCGCCACACGTATGGAGCCGGTACTCCATGGCATACCAAATCTACAACATACAATCTAGAAATGTCTTGTCGCATAAGTTTCAGATATGATAACAGGCCCGATGTTTGACATGGAGTTCCAGAAAACATAACCTTATATCCTTTCTTCAAATCCTTTTTTATTTGAAGAAAAGTGTCTTTCAAATCACTTTGCACATATTTACTTCCTTTAAACTCATTTCTTTCCTCTCTGTTAGTTGCCCTTTTGTGCACCACACGGAAATGGTCTTCATATCCAACTCCATACACAGCACCTCCTTGTTCTAAGATCCAATCGGACAAAGCGATGAAAACAGCACCACTTCTGCTCGTTTTTATCTCGTCCATATCTTTGTGACGCACGGCATAGACATCCGGTGAAGCTAAATTCTGCGATTTATCATAAGTTGCATTAAAAGTACAAACTTGATTACATAATCCACAATCAACGCATTTTCCTTCATCTACTTCCGGATATAAGAGGCTGTCTCAAATAAACTTTGTACTGCACCCCAAAAGTTAGACACAAAACT
>ERZ791743.275-NODE-275-length-53896-cov-40.317286_pt1 | contig 53896 bp, 38 predicted proteins | sample MGYA00509952_ERZ791743 | MGnify/ENA primary metagenome ERZ791743 (study PRJEB30046, sample SAMN00792040) | human gut metagenome | study: EMG produced TPA metagenomics assembly of the A metagenome-wide association study of gut microbiota in type 2...
GAAAAGTAGTCGACATGCTGTTGGAACAGCGTATGCAGGCTAAAGCCAACAAAGACTGGGCTACAAGTGATAAGATTCGTGACAACCTGGCTGCTTTGGGATTTGAAGTGAAAGACACCAAGGATGGTTTCACTTGGAAATTAAACAAGTAATCGAATAGTGATTCTTATAAAAAAGGAAGGGGTACCGGTTGTTCCGGCACCCCTTTTCTTGTAGTATATCTGTGTTATTTTTTCACAGGAATTTCAATGCGTTTCCCGTCTGCCTGTACGGCGTAAAGTTTGGCATTTCCCAGTTCCACTCCTGCTGGGATATCATAGCTGAACATGTTGAAGAAGTATACCAGTTCTCCTTCTGCACTGTTTTTACGTAATTCAAATGCTACGGCATTTTCTCCATTCTCAACGGTATATTTCAGTCCGGAAACTGTATAGGCTATGTTCGGACTGACGGCTTTTACTTCTCCTTCAAACTGAGTGTAATATCCGGTGTCCGAAGGTTTCGTGTCAAGTCCGGTATCTCCTGCCTTACGGTCTTCAATATACTGGAAAGCATGTTTGGGTTTCGGGAATTTTTTCATGAAAGTCTTGGCTTCCTGAATCATTTCTTCCGTTACCTTATATTTCCAGGTACCGTACTGTTCAATCGTGTCTTCTCCTGGGATAAAGAAACCCCATAAATCGAAGAAGTCAGTCAAATCTTCTCCGGCAGCTTCGCTGGCTTTCATGGCAAATTTGAGTTGTGCACCTCCTGGGTCACTCTCGGTAATCCGGTCTTCACGCAGCAATTTGAATAATGTCTGCCAGAACTTAGGATTATGTCCGCAACGATGGTAGTAATTCCACAGCTGCCAGTTCATGCGCATGTGTATTTCTGTGTCTTCTCCCTGATGGGTGGCATCTCCCATATTATACCACGCTTTTTTGCGTACGAAACGGGAATCTGCCAAATCATTCAGTTCACTTCCTCTGGAGCAATATTTCCCCAGTTTGTACAGAATGTAGTTAGAGAACAGATTGTTCGATGATTCCGTACTGCCCGGCCAGTTGATAGCAGCCTGATGGATGTGGCCTATTTCATGTGCGGGGCCCCAGGCATTGTCCTTGTTGGCCATTACATTTTCTTTCAGCAGGATATTGTTCAGGTAGGTGTATACGAAGCCGATGCAATAGTCTGTAGCCCACATGTAACTTCCTTCCGGCGAGATGGCAAAAATATGGTTGTTGACTTGTGAAGGACGTACATCTTCAATACCCATCAGCTCTTGTTCCCATCCGATAATGTCATCCCATAAGTTGATGGCCGATAGTATCTGGTTGGGCACAAACTCCTGCATCTTGGCTGTGTGGAAATAGAACATGATACGTTCGCCACGTACGCAGAAATATTTATGCGTTGCTTTTTTCAGTAATTCCGCATATTTCTCATCGGTCTTATGTTCTTTCAGGTCGAAGAATCCGGTGACTTTTCCGCTTCCCATTGGGATATGGATTTTAACGGGCTGGGCATCGGGAGAGGTCAGGTCGGTGTTGTACATCACAAACAGTTGGCCTTCTTTGCGCATGGTCAGTTTGTTGATGCCCGGAGATAAGAAATACACTTCACCGCTCACGTTGGTCTGTTTATATTCTTCTCCGCTTTCCCAGATGCTTTGTAGCGATATTTGCTGTCCGTGAGTGTCGCCTACCAGTACGATGATTTCATCTCCTTGCTGAACCGAGATGCCAGTCGGGTTGTCCAGGTTACTGTATTTCTTGGTCATTAATTTAGTAGCCCATTCTTCCGGAATACTATAAGGAGCATATTCCCGGATACGGAATTCCTTTTCGTGTGGGTCGTACGTATTATTCTGTAATGCTTTGGCCAGACGGACAAAATAATCGGGAAGCGCATTGATTTGTTCGTCGGTAACTCCTTCTTTCAGCGCACTGCAAGTAACGTCACTGAAGACGGTGAGCAAGGTATTTTCTAATGTGTTTTCCTGATTATAGCGGTAGAACTCCATTTCATCGCAGCTTACGAAGTTGCCTGCACCCGATTTCACTTCAAACTTGATACCGGTTACTTTCTGGGTAGTCTTGAAAGAAATCTTTGAAGGAGCATTCTGCATACGGAAATTGTATGTGCCATATTTTGTCCAGTTGGAATGTCCTTCATCTGTAGCAATCAGCAGGTCGAGTTCCCCAAAATTTCCATTTCCGGCACGAGTGTAATAAATCAGGTAGTCAATATCGGCACCTCCCTGGAAATAATACTCCAGTGTGACCGGGAAATTGGCCGACTGTCCCCAAACTGAATGATAAGGGTTGGCCCCATCAGCCGAGAATTTGCCATCCCAGGTATTTTCAATACCTTGTCCTGGCTGGAATTCGCTGGCTTTTCCTCCAGAAGGCTGCACTTTGATGTCTTCGCTGAGGACGATATCGGACGAGCCATATTGGGTCACGTTGAGGATATAGTTCTGTACGGGAGACAGAAGCTTGACCACCGCTGTTCTACGCTCCCCAGAGGTGTTGGCCGTAGCAGAAATTTTGAGGCTTGCTCCCTGCGAAGCATCTTCTTGGGTAGACAGGAAAAGCCAGTTGGCTTCACTTTCGGCTTTCCAGTCGTTCAGTGACAGATTGGTTTTGATAAGGATGATTTTATTTTCCGGAGTACTTCCGAATTCCTGGTTCATGTCTGCCTCCTCAATGGAAAAGATACGGTCTTTGAGATTTTCTTTCTCTTTACATCCCGAGGAAGAAAGTATCAGGAGCAACAGCATCGTGAAAGACGCGAAAAATAATTTCTTTTTCATGGTGATAAGGGTTGGGGTAGTTAAAAGAGGAAGGAGTATAGGTTGGTTCTCCTTCCTCTTTCTTTGAGTGAATGTGTAAAGAATTAATTACCGTACAGTGTGAGCTCTCCCAAGTTGAACCAAGAGCCTCCTCCACTGGTCATGGAGCCTGCGGTACTTGTCAGCACGGCGAAACGGAAATGAGAGAATGGGTTGGCTGCATGATAGATAGGAGAGGAATACTGCTGGTTTGCACCTGTAGGAAGTCCGCTTTTAATCTCTCCCAGTTCAGTCCAGTCATTACCGTCTACGCTGGTAAACAGCTTGATGTGGGTCGGGGCCGCATTTCCGTTTTCAAAGCGGGTCCAGTAGTCCAGCTTGATGGATTGGATAGGAGCAGTCAGTGTCACATCAATGTAGTTGCCGTAAGTGGCATTTGTCACTGGTGTACCCCAGTTGGAGTGGAAATGCAGGCCGGCTCCGAGTCCGTCAATCAGACCGGTAAGTCCTGTTCCGTCGCCGTCGGCAATGGAGTTGGTCTTAAACTGGTCTGCCTTCAGCACCAGCTTGTCTGGAGAGTAAGAAACTCCCAACAGGACGGTTTTCTGAGAGGCTTTGATTTCCATGCCTTCCACGTTAGGATTGGAAATGGTAAGAGGAAGGATATATTCTCCCATTTGCATGGCATCCCGGTTGAAAGTGACTTCCATGGTGGCGGTAGTGGCCGCTTCGGCAAAAGTTACCACGCCATTGTCGGGCAGGGTGTATGCGTTTGCCGGAAGTTGCTGGTAACGGTTGCCGTTCTGTGCATTGTATTTCTGGAAAGCCTCTATCGCTTCATCGTTGCAAGTGACGCTGCATTTCAATCCCCAAGCGTTTGGAGTGGGCAGGGCCAGTTCCACCGTATGGGTCTGTTTGGCTTCTCCCTTGGAAGTGAACTGGACGGCACTTACGAATCCGGCACTGGTCAGTTCGAGTGAAGGAGCCTTGATGTCAGGGGCAATGATGAGCAGGCTGTCGTGTACGGAAGCTCCGTTTCCGTGGAGCAGCAAGGGCAAGGCATATTTCTGTCCGTGATTGCTCTCCTGCAGTTTCGAGATTTCTCTTGTTTTCAGCACAACGTTTATTATTTTGTAGCGTTCCTGTGCGGAAAATTGCAGTTCCTCATTGGGAAGTGAATAATATTCTGCAGGCAGATAAGCATATTTCAGCGCGTTGTTGGTGCAATAGGCCTGGAAAGCTTCTGCGGCCATCGGGACAAGTGTTCCGTTGGCGGGTACATCCCCCTTGCTTCCGGTTTTCATGATGGAAACCGGAGTGGTTCCTTCTGCCTCGGTAGTATATAATTCTGTGTTACGGATGCCTGCATCCTTGATGTTCAATACGCAATGGTATTGCGCAGGGAACAGTTCGTCATATTTTTCGCAGCTGGATAGGGCCAATGTGCCTCCTAAGACACATGCAGCCCCAAATATATGGTGTAATTTCATATTAGATACTTATTTAATAACCTGGTGCTTGAATGAGTTGTGGATTCTTGTAAACTTCATTTTCAAAAACAGGAAGGAAATACATTCGGTTAGTCCATTTGAAGTCCTGACTGATTACTACCGGGGTGTTGAATTCTTCGAAAGAAGGATCAAGCTTGCTCATGGCGTTGAGGCCCCGGCGTACGCCTGCCGACATATATTCTGGAGCAATCATCCAGCGGCGTATGTCATAGTAGCGGTGTCCTTCTCCCCACAGCTCAACGAAACGTTCGTTCTGTACCCATTTCATAATCGGCATGTCGTCTGTCACGTCACTGGTGGTAAGTTCTCTGATACCAGCACGTTTGCGAACGATGTTCAACTGCGCTAATGCTTGGGGAACTTCATCCAGGGCGGCGTAGCATTCTGCCAGATTCAGGTACAACTCTGCCATACGGATAAGAGGTCTCGGCTTGTCCTGCTTTTCTTCTGCGCTGGCTGTCCATGCAAAGGTAGGCTCAATGAACTTCTGCGACAGATATCCGGTCACGCAGTTGTCGCGGTTAAACGAGGACGGATTGTAGCCGTGAAGTTCCGAATTGCGCATTTCCAGTTTCAAAGGTTGTCCGCCATAAATACGGCTTCCCATGTCGCCGCCGTCAAAAGCAATCCAGGCATAGAAGCGAGGCTCACGGCGGGTGTTCAGCTTGATAATGTCACTGCGGTCGGTTACCCCTGCGCTCTGGTACCATTCCGATTGCGGGTAGAACTGATTGTCTTTTTCAATAGGTACTCCGTTCTCGGTGTAGAAACGCTCCACTGTATTTAGCGTGGGCGATACACCCGAATATCCGGATTTCCAGGTTCCCTGATTGTTCTTGATGACACGATGTGGAAGAGAACCGATAATCATGGTTCCCTGATTAGCCAGTCCCCAGATGGTTTCACGGTTACCTTCTTTATAGCGTGTGGTCACCACGTATCGCATCAGCTGTACGCGTTCCATGAACTCTTTGTCCTTGTCGGCCGTTCCGCCTTCTGCGCTTTTGAAAGGAACAAACGGGAGAGGGAGTCCGGCCTGCTGGTATAGTGACTGTGCATCTTCCAGACTGAACAGTTTGTGGCCGGCTGCTTCTGCAGCAGTAATGGCTTCCTGGCAGGCAGCCTTGGCAACTTCCCATTTCTTGCGGTCATATTTTAGGCTGATGAGTTCTTTTCCATATCCCGGAGTCTCAAAATTTGTGTTCTCCCAGTCTTTGTAGGGGAAGCTTCCATTGAACAATGGAGAAGCTGCATAGACGAGCAGGCGTGCTTTCAGGGCCTTGGCCATGACAGAAGTGGCTCTTCCCCATTCGTCTCCGGTGCGGGTAGCCGGGAGCTGTCCGTCTTCGCATACTTCATCGAATTTCTGGCAAATCCAGTCTTTTACATAGTCGAAGTGCATACGTCCGTTGTATTCTGATTCAGGAGTGGCCTGATCAATGTATGTATCGGTAATGGGGCATGGACCGTAGGCAACCAGTGTAACCATGTGGTAGTAAGCCAGCAGGAAGTTCGCTTCAGCAGCCCAGGCTCTTTTCTGCTCATCAGTCACTCCTCTTGCATGAGGTAATTGCTGGAGGAAAAGCAGGCACTGTCCGATAAACCGATAGTTGCTGCCCCAGCTCCATCCGTCGGCAATGTTCGTCGGAAGGTTCAGGTCCCAGGTTATTTTCTGTGAACCGGTGTTCCACAATGGAGGAAGCACATATTCATCGGCACCGGCTTCTACCGTTTGATAGTCGAAAGGATTTCTTATACCTCCGTAGCAGGAGAACAGGAATCCGAGGGTTGATTCCGGATCTTTGGTCGCATCCGGTAAAGAAGCTTGTTCGGGCGGTACCACATCCAGGTAATTACATGAGGTGGTTCCTCCACATAAAGCCAGTGAAAGCAAGGCTATTTTTCCTATATTTTTTAAAGTCTTCATCGTAATTAGATTTTTAGAATGTTAACTGTAATCCGATATTAAACGTTCTCTGTAAAGGATAACTGTTCCATGCCAGTTCGGGATCCCATAATTTGAACGGGCTGAATACGAACAGGTTGTTCCCGCTGAAGTACACGCGGGCATGCTTGAAACGGTAGCCTATTTCCAATGTCTTGAAGCGGATGAAGTTACCGTTTCTCATCCAGTAGGTACTGGGCTGGGTGTTGTTGGCTGTCTGTGCATCAGTCAATCCCAGGCGTGGATAAGCCGCATTGGGGTTCGGGTTGGCTTCTGTCCAGTAATCATTGGCAATGAACTGCATGACGTTGTAGTCATTTTGTCCAAACGGAGTAATTCCACTGATCATGAGTGTACGCATGGCTGAACCGTTGAAGAACACGCCGAAGTTGAAACCTTTGTAGTCGATGTTCATGCCAAGTCCGTACTGAATGCGCGGCATGTTACCGTATTCTGAAATCATGACCTTATCTTCCGTATTGATGATGCCGTCACCGTTCACGTCGCGGTATTTCACGTCGCCCACCATTGCGGTACTTCCTAAGTTCTGTGTCGGGCTGTTGTCTATTTCTTCCTGGCTTTGGAAGAGTCCTTCCGCAATGTAACCGGTCTGGTGGCTCAAAGGTTTGCCGGTCACGGTCTGCCATGTATATGGATAGAGCGGCTCATCGTAGTCTACGTATTTGTTTTGGGTGTAGGTAAAGTTTCCTTGGAAATCTACAGCCAGGTCTTTGTTGAACTGCTTGCGATAGTTCATGCTCAGTTCATATCCCCAGTTGTCTACCTTTCCTTTGTTGCTCCAGGGTTTGGCGGAGTCGTATCCTAACGATTGTGGCCATGCTTCGCGGTGCAGCAGGATGTTGTAACGTTTGTCGTAGAAGAAGTCGAAGGTCAGGCTCAAGCTGCGGAACAGTTCCATGTCGAAACCGACGTCCAGTTTTTTCACACGTTCCCATCCGGCGTTTTGCACGGCATACTGAGTGACCACAGGACCGTATTTGGTGACATTCAGGTCTTCTCCAAAGGTGGCTCCCGGGCGATTCTGGCCAATGACATTTACTTGGTCGATGTACAAGAAGTGAGGTGAGCCTTGAGGACCGGTTTCGTCGCTACCTACCAGACCGTAGGAACCTCTCAGCTTCAAAGACGATATGACCTTGCTGAGGGGAGCGAAGAATTTCTCGTTGGAAACCACCCATCCCAGAGAGATGGCCGGGAAGAATTCAAAGCGGTCGCCTTTTGCCAGACGCTCGGTTCCGTTGTAACCGAAGTTGATTTCAGCCAGATAACGCTGGTCGAAGTCGTAGGTGAAGCGCCCGGAGAATCCCTGGTTGCGGTTGGGTAACACGGCATTCCGGTATTCACGTTGCATATAGAGCAGCATACCCCCTACGTTGTGTTTTCCGAAACGACGCTGATAGTCGAGGGTAAATTGCAGGAAGAATGTGTTGTCTCCGGCTTTCGTGATGTCCGACTGTGCGATATAGTCTGTTCCGCTTGTGCCTAATCTTTCCAGTGTATATTCTCCTGTGGAAGGATTGAAACTTCCGTCTTTAATTCGGTAGTAGTAGGGCTCAATGGTGCGGTTATACCAGTTGGACGACCAGTTTTTGAAGTTTACCAATGCCGTAGCGCTCAGTCCCTTGGTGATGAAATCAAGCTGCTGGCTTACCTTTAATGAGGTGTTCAAGGTGTTTTCCTGAGTTTGTTTGTAAGAAGAGAGCATGTAGGCGTACGGATTGGTGCGTAAGTTGTTACCACTCAGAATGGCATTACCGAACCGTATGTGCGTATCGCCTTCCTGAGCCGGGAACGTGACAGGGAAGTTGATAGGATTGGTGGTCAGGGCCATATTGAACAAGTCGGATGTATTGTAGTTGGGACCCTGATTGTTTCGTATCTGCGCATTCATTCTCAGGTCTACGGTCGTGGTAGAGGTTAACTTATATTTGATGTTGTTCTGGAAGTTGTAACTCCAGTTGTTGATGTTGTTGTTATAGGAGTATACCTTTCGGGTGTTCAGCAATCCGGAATCGTGATTAGCCTGGATACTCATATAGTAAGTTGCTCTGGAACCACCGCCCTGCACGTTGATGTTGGCACGCTGGCTCATGGCCATGTTCTTGAAAATTACATCATTCCATTTTACGCTGGGATACATGTAAGGGTTTGTACCCAGACGGGTATTTTCTATTTGTTCCTGAGTATATTTCGGAGTGATGCCCGGAGTGCGGGTTACCTGTGCTTCGTTGTACATTGTCATCCAGGTAGCACCGTCCACGAAGTCGGGGAAGTTGGTCATGACATTGAAAGCGTTTTCTACAGTCACGTTAATCTGTGTACGTTCATTTTCACGTCCGGATTTGGTCGTAATCAACATTACACCGTTGGCACCACGGGCACCATAAATCGCGGTAGCAGAAGCATCTTTCAGAATAGAAAAGCTTTCAATGGTTTCTGCCGGAATGCTGTTCAGGTCGGCAGCTGAGATTTCTACATCGTCTAACATAATCAGCGGGGTTGCTCTTCCACCGAAGGTACCGATACCACGGATGTAGAATTCGGCGGCCTGTCCCGGCGCACCGCTGGAAGTCTTGGCGATGACACCTGCCAACTTACCGGCGAGGGCATTGGTCAAAGAAGAAGTAGGAGTGACAAGGGATGAACCTTTTACACTGGTGATAGAACCAGTGACACTGACTTTTTTCTGCGTACCGGCACCGACTACTACAACTTCGTCCAGCATTTCATTGTCCGACTGTAGTTTCACGTTGATGACGCCGAGGTCGGCCACGGAAATCTCACGGGTTTTATAACCGATGAAGCTGACCACCAGGATGTCTTTGCTGGTAGCTTCGATAGAATAATTACCATCCAGGTCGGAAATGACACCGGTGCTTTTTCCTTTCAATACGATGTTGGCTCCGATGATAGGTGTTCCGTCCGAAGCATCGGTAATGGTACCGGTGATGGTTCGTTTTCTGGGACTTTGTGCAGTAGCCTCGATGTCTTTGGTTTCATGAAAGGAAACTGCTGGAAGGGGGCTTGCATCGAGTGTGGCACTGGACACAGCCCAGGAGGAAAGAGGTAGCATACATAATGCCAGTCCAAGTTTTTTTGTAAACTTGTTCGTTTTTCCTTGTTGCATGTCAGTAAAATTAAGGTTATTAAATTTAGGTATTAAGCTCTTGTGGAAGAGGTTTCAAGGTAAAAAAACAGTAGTAAGGCTGTAATAAGGTTATTCGGTCTTTATCTCTTGTGATTTTCAGGTTATAAGGTTAAATGATTAATCTTTTGATTATATGTTTTCAGTTAGTATTGATTCTTGGTTTTCTGTTTTCTGCTTTTGCAAAAATATAGTAATGTGGCATATGAAAGAAATATTTTTTGTTAACAAATGAAAAATAAAAAAATAATCTGGGATGGGTAAGGTGTTTTGTACTGGAAATCAGTGGTTTATAGGAGTGTGGAAAGACAGTAAAAAAACGCAAGTGCGTTTGAACTAAAACGTCGAAGCGTTTTACACAAAACGTCCTTGCGTTTAAGGTCAAACGTAAAGGTGTTTTCCTCCAAGCGCAAGGACGTTTTTTCAGCAATGATTTTATGTGTATAAACTGTATATTTATCCGAAACAGATACCCATCCGTCGGCCTTGAACCACCAGGTCGTGGTCTTCCGTAACCAGTTTCAGCTTGCTGGCCACTTCACTCAGTGGAACAGACTCGATGGCATTGCCTTTCAGCGCTACCATCCGGCCAAACATTCCTTGGGCAATCAGTTCGGTGGCATGTCCTCCCATACGGGTAGCCAGGTTGCGGTCGTAGGCAGTAGGACTTCCTCCGCGCTGGATGTATCCCAATACAGTTTCGCGGGTTTCGAATCCCGTTTCGTATTCTATTTCTTCGGCAATGTATTGCGCAGCTTTTTTACCTCCGATTGTAGGAATTCCTTCTGCTACTACTACAATAGAGTAGGGCTTTCCTTTCTTCAGGCGGTTGATGATGGCGTCACCGATACGGTGAATGTCGAAAGGAATTTCAGGAAGCAGAATAATGTCGCCTCCTCCCGCCATACCGGAGTGAAGGGCAATCCATCCAGCCTTGTGGCCCATGACTTCAATGACCATGACACGCTGGTGGGCACTGGCAGTGGAATGCAGGCGGTCAATAGCGTCGGTGGCTATCGTTACGGCCGAATCGAAACCAAAAGAAACATCGGTTCCCCACACGTCATTGTCGATGGTTTTGGGAATGCTTACCACATTCACTCCCGCTTCAGCCAGTTTCGCAGCTGTTTTCTGCGTACCGTTTCCTCCGATGCACACGATGCAGTCCAGGCCGCGCTCGCGGATGGTCTGAAGCATGATGGCAGGTTTGTTTTCCGATACGGCACCCGCTTTTCTTTTGAACGGTTTTTCGCGTGAAGTACCAAGGATGGTTCCTCCCAGGTTCAGAAGTCCTGTCAGTGAGCTTTCGTCCAGCGGAACAATGTCATTGTCCAGCAGTCCCCGAAACCCACTATGAATTCCATAAACCTCCATCCCGTAATGGTTGATGGCTGTCTTGCATACCCCTCGAATGGTGGCATTGATTCCCGGACAGTCGCCTCCTGAAGTCAAGATTCCTATCTTCATGTTTTGCTGTATTAATAGATTGTGTGGTAAAGGTAAGAAAAAACTGTATATTTGTCATGAAGGAGGAAAAAATAATGTTCCTCTCTGCTGAATTAGGCAGAAAAAATCTACCTTTGCAAGCATCACATATAAGGATTTGAAATTTAGAAACCAATGAATTCAACCAAGTTAATAGGAAAAATATTTGTCCCCCGACAGAAGGAAATCGACCTTTATGGGACAAAGGCCGAAGAAATTCAGGCTCGTGTATTCCGAAAACTGATACATAAAGCTTCCGCTACAGAGTGGGGTATGCGGTATGATTATAATCATATCCAGGATTATACGGATTTTCAGCGTGTTCCGATACAGACGTACGAGGATGTGAAGGGATATGTGGACCGTATGCGTCACGGTGAAAGAAATGTGCTTTGGCCAGGGAAGGTCATCTGGTATGCCAAATCATCTGGAACCACTAATGATAAAAGTAAGTTTATTCCTGTCAGTTCCGACGGATTGAAGGAGATTCATTATCGAGGAGGAATAGATGCGGTTGCATTGTATCTTCGTGAAAATCCTGAAAGCCGTTTCTTTTCGGGAAAGGGCTTGATATTGGGAGGAAGCCATAGTCCGAACTATAACGTGAAGGATAGCTTGGTGGGCGATTTGTCGGCCATCCTGATTCAGAATATCAGTCCGCTGGTGAACCTGATTCGGGTGCCGAAGAAAGAGATTGCCCTGTTGAGTGAGTTTGAAGAGAAGGTAGAACGTATTGCCAGTACCACGATTCATCAGAATGTGACCAACATCTCGGGAGTTCCTTCCTGGATGCTGGCCGTGTTGAACCGCGTACTGGAAAAAACGGGAGCCAAGTATTTGAATGAGGTATGGCCTAATCTGGAGGTCTTTTTCCATGGAGGAGTATGCTTCACACCTTATCGTGAACAGTACAAGCAGCTTATTCCTACAGACAAGATGCATTACATGGAAACGTATAATGCCAGTGAAGGTTTCTTTGGCTTGCAAAGCGATTTGCACGATCCGGCCATGTTGCTGATGATTGACTATGACGTGTTCTATGAATTTATTCCTTTGGAGGAAATCGATAAGCCGAATCCTACGATTGTACCTTTGTGGGGTGTGGAAGTAGGACGTAACTATGCGGTAGTAATCAGTACCTCCTGCGGTTTGTGGAGATATATCATTGGGGATACGGTGAAATTCACACAGAAAGACCCATACAAGTTTATTATCTCCGGTCGTACCAAGCACTTTATCAATGCTTTCGGTGAGGAACTGATGGTAGATAATGCAGAAAAAGGACTGGAAAGAGCCTGCAAGGAAACCGGTGCACAGGTACTGGAATATACGGCAGCTCCTGTCTTTATGGATGCCAATGCCAAGTGTCGTCACCAGTGGCTGATAGAATTCAGCGTGATGCCGGATTCGCTGGAGAAGTTTGCACAGGTGCTTGATACCTCTTTACAGGAAATTAACTCAGACTATGAGGCAAAACGGCATAAGGATATTACCTTACAGCGTCTGGAAGTAATTACGGCTCGCGCCGGATTGTTCCATGACTGGCTGAAGCAGAAAGGAAAGCTAGGTGGCCAGCACAAAGTGCCGCGCCTGAGCAACAGCCGTGACTATATTGAAGAAATGTTGAAACTGAATAACTAAACTATATAGATGAAACCTATACCTAAATATATTGCTTTGTTGCTGGTCATTATCGGGTTTTATGCATGCGCGAGCACGGGTATGCCCGATGGGGGACCGTATGATGAAACGCCGCCCAAGTTTGTGCGTGCTACGCCGGAACCCAATGCCACGAACAACAAGCGTAAGAAAATTTCCATTGAATTCGATGAATACATCAAGCTTGACAAGGCATCGGAGAAGGTGATTATTTCGCCTCCTCAGAATGAGGCACCCGAAGTGAAGGTAAGCGGACATCGGGTCTTGGTGGAATTTTTCGACACTCTTCGTGAAAATACCACTTATACGATAGATTTTGGTGATGCCATTGTGGACAATAACGAAGATAATCCGTTGGGCAACTTTGCATACGCTTTTTCTACAGGCGAGCATATTGATACGATGGAGGTATCGGGTACAGTCTTGGCAGCTGAAAATCTGGAACCGGTAAAGGGTATTCAGGTAGGGCTTCATAAGAATTTGGAGGATAGTGCGTTCGTAAAACTTCCGTTTGACCGTATTTCACGTACTGACAGCCGCGGACGTTTTACCATTCGTGGGGTTGCTCCGGGAAAATACCGCATTTATGCCTTGATGGACGGTAACCAGAACTATTTCTTTGATTCGAAGACGGAAGCCGTTGCTTTCCTGGATTCGCTGGTGGTGCCCGACATGCGTCCGGCTATGCGTCAGGATACCGTATGGAACGAGTTGGATACATTGGCGTATGATACGATTTACGAGGTGCATTACACACGCTTCCTGCCCGATAACCTGATTCTTCGTTCGTTTAAGGAAGAGAACCCGATGCAGTATCTGGTGAAGAGCGAGCGCGAACAGTTGAACCGTTTTTCTTTGTATTTTAGTGCGAAATCCGATACGCTTCCTACCATCAAAGGACTGGATTTTGATGAGAAGGATGCATTTATCATCGAAAGTAATCCGCGCAACGATACCATCCGTTACTGGATTAAGGATACCGTGATGTGCGAACGTGATACGTTGACTTTCCAGATGGACTATCTGGCTACGGATACGTTGGGTCAGCTTGTGCCGAAGACTGATACCTTGCGTATGGTGAATAAGATTGACAAGAAACGCCGTATGGCTTTGGCCGAAGAAGCCCTGAAGAAGGAAGAGAAAGAGCGGAAAAAACGTGCAAAGAAAGGTGATACGCTGAAGGTGGAACCGAAATTCTTTGCGATGTCGGTAGATGCTCCTTCCAGTCTGGACTTGAACCGGAACATCGTACTGAAATTTGAGGAGCCGGTGGAACATATTGACACGGCGGCCATTCACATGGCTGTCAAGGTAGACTCGTTGTGGGAGGATATACCGTTTATTCTGATGGCAGACTCCGTAGCTCCACGTCAGTATCAGATTCTGGCCGACTGGCAACCCGGACAGGAGTATCAGCTCAAGATAGACTCGTTAGGTATCAAGGGTATTTACGGGCTCTATACCAACAAGGTGGAAAACCAGTTGAAGGTGAAGACCCTTGAAGATTACGGTACGCTGTATCTGAATATCGTAGGGGCAGGACCTCATGCCATAGTACAGTTGCTGAACAGCAGTGACGGAGTAGTGCGGCAACAGCCGGTAACGGACAAGAATACGTGTGACTTCTATTTCTTGCAGCCCAGCACAAAATATTATATCCGTCTGTTTAACGATGACAATAACAACGGGGTGTGGGATACCGGTAACTACGCAGAAAAACGCCAACCGGAAGAAGTGTTCTACTTTCCGAAAGTATGGGAAATGAAAGCCAACTTTGAGTTTGAAGAAACGTGGGACATACATGCTATGCCGCTTGACAAACAGAAGTTGGGCGAGATAAAGAAACAAAAGCCTGATGAGGCCAAGAAAATCAAAGACCGCAACAAGGAGCGGGCTCGTAAACTAGGAAGAACATGATAAGGAAACTGATTCTTTGCCTTTTCCTTCTGGCAGGAGGAATGGCAGCCAGCGCACAATGTGGTGCAGTGAATGATGCAATCAAGCCAGGAGAAACACTCTCTTATGAGCTGAAGTTTAACTGGAAATTCGTCTGGATTAATGCCGGATGGGCAAAGATGACGGTAAACGAGACGACTTATAACGGTCGTCCATGTTTGAAAACGGACTTACAGTCGTACACCAACAAGAAGATTGATTTCTTCTTCAAGATGCGTGACACGCTGACCTGCATCACTTCGCAGGATCTGGTTCCTCTGTATTTCCGAAAGGGAGCAGAGGAAGGAAAACGTTACACGGTAGATGAGGTGAAATTCAGCTATCAGAACGGAAAGTGTATCGTCGACCAGCAGCGCACCTTGCGCGGTAATACCGACAAGCATCATGACGAGATGCCGGTGTGTGTGTACGATATGCTGAGTATCCTCTTGCAGGCCCGTTCGTATGACCCTACAGAGTACAAGCCCGGGCAGAAGACTCTTTTCTCCATGGCTACCGGAAGGGCAGTGGAAAAACAGACTCTGATTTATCGCCGGAAGGAGAATTATAAGGCTGAAAACGGGGTAACGTATCGTTGTCTGGTATTCTCGCTCGTAGAATATGTGGGAGAAGAAAAGAAGGAAAAAGAAGTCATTACCTTCTATATTACAGACGACCGTAACCACTTGCCGGTACGTCTGGATATGTACCTGAACTTTGGTTCGGCAAAAGCCTTCCTGACCGATATTAAAGGCAATCGCCATCCGCTGACTTCCATTGTAAAGGAACGGTAAATGTAGAGCTTTCTTCCTTGAAGAGTTTTTGGGAAGGAGCAAGCAAAAAGGCATACAAAAAATCCTCAACTATTACTACGGGGTAGTTGAGGATTTACTATAAGGTAATTTAGAAGTTACTACGGGGTAATCAAGCGATTACTACGTAGTAATTTTTGTTTCTTCATTGTCTGTTTCTGTCTCTTCTGTAAGCTGGAATGCCGCTTCTTCTGCTTCGGCAATAATCCGCTCCACGTCATCGTACTTTTCAGTAACAGCAATTTCTTCTTTCACTTCCGTATCGAAAGATTCCGGGTTCTGCCCGTCTGCTTGTGCGGGAAGAGTATCCGCTTCCATAGTCAATGCTTCGGTTGCGTCAGCTGAAGTCGGATTCTCCTCTGCAGCAGCTTGTTCTCGTGCGGCTTTTTCTGCAAAGATCGCGTCAATGAACTGCGGGTCATTCTTGATTTTGTTCAAAGTTTCATGAGCAGCTTCCTGCTGTGATTCTTTCTTGGAATATCCTTTGCCTTGCCCGGCGGGAACCTGCTCTACCACGACCTGTGTTTCAAAGACCGGATTCTGTTGCTCGTCGACCGTCTGCTCTAGCAGGTTGAATTCAATGAGGAACTTGTTTTTCTGTCCCCATTCAATCAGTTTCGACTTGAAGTTGACTTCCTTCCGCGACAGCTTCTCCAGATTCAGGTAGGGTTTGATAATGCGTTCTTCCATGAAGAACTTGCAGGTGGCGTACCCGCGGTCCAGATAAATGGCTCCCACAAGTGCTTCAAAGGCATTACCGCACATGTAGCTGTTGTGTGACGATTGCCGTGTGGTGTATTTTATCAGCTTGTCCAGGCCGATTTTTACGGCAATCTGATTCAATGTTTCTCGTTGTACGATTTTAGAGCGTGTATTGGTCAGGAATCCCTCTCTTTTCCCCTCAAACCGTTTGTACACAATGTCGGCCACTACTGCATCCAGTATGGCATCTCCTAAGAACTCCAGGCGTTCATTGTTCAACAGTCTGCCTTTGGCCTTTACCGAAGACGATTTGTGCAAGAGGGCCTGCTGATAGATTTCGATGTTTCGCGGATAAAATCCCAGTATCTTATAAAAACAAAGATAAGACTCCTTATCCTTTCGAAAAAGAAGTCTTATCTCATCTAGTATATTGCTAAACACAGTTTATTCAGTGTATTTTTTAATGATTACACATGCATTGTGACCACCAAATCCGAATGTGTTGCTCAATGCAGCACGTACAGTACGCTGCTGTGCCTTATTGAAAGTGAAGTTCAGGTTGTAGTCGATGTTTTCATCGTTGTCACCTTCTTCGTGGTTGATTGTCGGAGGTACAATGTCATTTTTTACAGACAGTACGCAAGCAATGGCTTCTACACCTCCGGTTGCACCCAACAGGTGTCCAGTCATAGACTTGGTAGAACTGATGTTCAGTTTGTAAGCATGTTCGCCAAACAAATCCTTGATGGCTTTTACTTCAGAAACGTCGCCTACCGGAGTAGAAGTTCCGTGTACGTTGATATAGTCGATATCTTCCGGTTTCATTCCGGCATCTTCCAGAGCGCTCTGCATAACCAGTTTCGCACCCAGGCCTTCAGGATGAGAGGCTGTTAAATGGTAAGCGTCGCCAGATGCACCTGTACCGGCCAATTCTGCGTATATCTTCGCACCACGTGCTTTAGCGTGTTCCAGTTCTTCAAGAATCAAACATCCGGCACCTTCGCCCATTACGAAACCATCACGGCTGGCGCTGAACGGACGTGAAGCACGTGCAGGGTCGTCATTGCGTGTAGACAGTGCATGCATGGCATTGAAGCCGCCTACTCCTGCAGGGAAGATAGCTGCTTCGGCTCCACCTGTTACAATGATGTTGGCTTTTCCCAAACGAATATAGTTGAATGCATCAGCTATAGCGTTAGAAGAAGACGCACATGCAGAAGTAGTGGTGAAGTTAGGTCCGTGGAAGCCGTACATGATAGAAATCTGTCCGGATGCAATATCTGCAATCATCTTCGGAATAAAGAACGGATTGAATTTCGGTCCGAGGTCGTCTTTTGTTTTCTCGTAACCAGCGACTTCTTCTTCGAAAGTATGAATACCTCCGATTCCGACACCGAGAATCACTCCGACTTTGTTCAAATCTTCTTTTTCTACGTCGATACCGGCATCAGTTACCGCTTCTTTAGCTGCAACTACGGCATACTGAGTGTAAAGGTCCATCTTACGGGCTTCCTTACGGTCAATATGGTCAGCAGCATTGAAGTTCTTCACTTCGCAAGCGAACTGAGTCTTAAATTTTGACGCATCAAAATGAGTAATAGGTCCTGCTCCGCTGACGCCGTTCAGGAGGTTGTTCCAGAATTCCGGAACAGTGTTACCTACTGGAGTCAACGCACCAAGACCTGTTACTACTACTCTTTTTAATTCCATAAAGGTAGAATTAAATTATTTTGCGTTAGCTTCGATGTAAGAGATAGCGTCACCTACAGTCTGGATCTTTTCTGCCTGATCGTCTGGAATAGAGATTCCGAATTCTTTTTCGAATTCCATGATCAATTCTACAGTATCCAAAGAGTCAGCACCCAGGTCGTTAGTGAAGCTAGCAGTTGCAACTACTTCTGATTCTTCTACGCCCAATTTATCTACGATAATTTTCTGTACTTTTGATGCGATTTCAGACATAATTCTAAGTTTTTTAAGTTTATAAATAATGTAATTTATTGATTTTTCGCTGCAAAGGAATAAATATTTCTGATTCTAAGCAAATATTCAGGCAAATAAATGCTTTCCCTTTGCACATTTTTATACATTCTGTGCACGTAAACTTGTTTTTTTATGCCTTATTCCCTTCGTAAATGATAGTCGCCGCGCAGTTGTTCAAACTGCTCCGGGTGTGCACGCAATTCTTCGCAGTCCTTGTGCGGGTTATACAGTTGAAGTACCCTTACATTCTCGTCCTGCGACAAGGTTTGATTCGGATTGTCGGGGAGGGTAATATGAAAATCAGCCTGTTTATGGAAGAAACGGCAAAATGCTTCCAATACCATGCGGGTAGCATTGGCTTTTCCGTCGGCTGAATAACCGGCAATGTGAGGTGTGCCGATAAATACCTTGTCGAGCAACTCCTGACTGATGTGAGGTTCGTTTTCCCATACGTCAATGACAGCACCCTTTACGAGCCTTTGATTCATTGCTGTAAGCAATGCTTCTGTATCTACGACTTCTCCACGTGAGGTATTGATGAGATAAGGGGACTGTTGTAGTTTTTGAAAGAAAGTGCTGTTGGCCAGATGGTAGCTCTTGTATTTCCCTTCCCGGATGAGGGGTGTATGAAAGGTCAGAATGTTACATTGTTCGGCCAGTGTGTCTAATGAACAGAAGCCTTCTTCTCCCTGATCTGCCCGGGGAGGGTCATTCAGCAGCACCTTCAATCCAAGGCGTTGTGCCATCTGCCGGATACGTTCTCCCACATGCCCTACACCAATTATACCCAAACAAGATTCTTGGAGGTTGAGTCCCTTTTCTTTTTGAAGGAGCAGAAGTACAGCGTGAAGATACTGTTCTACAGCCCCTGCATTGCATCCGGGACAATTGCTCCAGGTAATCCCGGCTTGCTGGCAATATACCGTATCAATGTGGTCGAAGCCGATGGTAGCTGTCCCGATGAACCGTACGTTGCTTCCTTCCAGCAATTCCCGGTTACAGATTGTCCGTGTGCGGATAATCAGGGCATCTGCGTCTTTAACGACCTCCGGTGTGAAGGCTTTCCCCGGCAGATAGACCACTTCATCCGCCAGTTGTTCGATGGCTTCGCGGATGTAAGGTATTTTGTTGTCTACGATTACTTTCATTTTTATTATATGCAGTTCTAAAGTCTTTTTTAGAATCTGCAAATGTATATACTTTTGGTGAAATGCGATACTAAAACATAAACAATGCATCGTAAATCTTATTTTATTCCTATCTTTGCCAAATAGGATTAATTATGGTACAGCAGTATGATTATCTGATTGTTGGCGCTTATGCCTATATGGATGAGACCATAGAAACGGTATTGAATTTAATGAAATAAGAATCTGTAAATGAATAAATAGCATGAAAAGTCTGCATATCATTACTCCGGTTAAGGATTCTATAGAGTTTACTTTAGAAACAGTAAAGGCTATTTTGGATTCCGAGATAAAAGTTCCTTATACTTATACGGTATATAATGATTTTAGTACGGAGGAGAATACAAAAATTTTGGAGGAAAGTTCAAAGCAATTGGGCTTTCGGTTAGTTAATCTGTCTGATTTGACAGATCATCCTTCACCTAATTATTTATTGGTGTTGCAGATGGCTCAGAAGGAAGCGATTGGGGCAGAAGCTGGTTTGTTGATTGTAGAATCGGATGTGGTGGTGAAAAAGAATACCTTGCAAGATTTGTTTGATGGAGCTTTGGCGCGCCCTGATTGTGCTATTGCAGCAGCTGTGACTACGGATGAATCTGGAGAAATAAATTACCCTTATCTGCATGCTAAGGGAAATGAGAATAAAATCTATGCGGAAAAGAAACATTGTAGTTTTTGTTGCTCTTTGTTGACATTGAGGTTCCTGAAAGAATTTGATTTTCACCAACTGGATGCTACGAAGAACTGGTATGATGTAACGATTTCTCATGAGGCTTTAAAGAAGGGTTTCCAGAATTATTTGTTTACTGTCTTGCCTGTCTGGCATCGTCCTCATGGAAGTCGCCCATGGAAACAGCTGAAATACAAGAATCCTTTGAAATATTATTGGTTGAAGTTTACAAAGGGATTGGATAAGATTTAGTTAATACGATTTATGAGTTTCTTTAATCATCAGACTTTGGTATTAAGTCCCGGATGTGAATCGTTTAGGGATTTCATGCTTTCTATTCCGGATCGTTTTGAGAAGGGAGAGGGTACCATCATACATAAAGGTAGAAATGAATTGAGAAAAATTACCTATAATGGAAACGTACTTGTAGTAAAATCTTTTCGTACTCCGAATATAATCAATCGTTGGGTGTATGGGGTGTTTCGTCCTTCAAAAGCCAAACGTTCTTTTGAACATGCCCAGATGTTATTGGATATTGGTGTGGGTACTCCTCGTCCCGTCGGCTATTTGAATATCCGTAAAGGATTGATGTTCGACCGAAGTTATTATGTAACGTATGCATCCGATTGTCCGTATACTTATGAGGAATTGTTCAAACATAAATTTGAGTATGAGGATGATGTGCTTCGTGCAGTAGGTCATGTAACGGCTCAGTTGCATAATCACGGCTATGCTCATAAAGACTATGGTAGAGGAAATATCTTGTTTGCTCAGACAGCAGAAGGTATAAAAATAGAAATTGTTGATTTGAACCGCATGGACATTGGACCGTTGGATATGAAAGCGGGTTGTAAGAATCTGGAGCGCCTTCCTGCCACTCCTCACATGCATAAGGTGTTGGCTGAAGCATACGCTAAAGAACGTGGTTTTGATGCCGACGAGTGTTACAAGCTGATGGTGGCTTATCGGAGTACTCAGCCTGGAAAGATTGATGGTCTTTATTAACTAGAGGGTATGAATATAATAGCTGTAGTAGTAACCTATAACCGGAGAGAGTTGTTGAAGCGTAACATTGCTTGCTTACGCTTGAATACTCCTGTTTCCTCCATAGTTGTTGTGAATAATGGCAGTACGGATGGAACTGGAGCATGGTTGGACGAACAGGAAGACTTGACCGTTATTCATCAGGAAAATGTCGGTGGGTCAGGAGGTTTTTATCGAGGCATTCAGTACGCTTATCAGGCAGGTGCAGACTGGATCTGGTGCATGGACGATGATGTGTTTCCTCGTCCGGACTGTATGGAGTATCTGCTGCCTTATACCCATGAACCTGGGGTAGGAATTCTTGCTCCTCGTCGTTTGATGGCAGGACAGATTTTTACCAATGACTTTCAGAAGGTGAACCTGAGCAATCCGTTTGCTTCCATGTATCAGCAGAAACTGAAGAAGCAGGTGGTTAATGGCCCGGTGGATATTTGTGGTACGGCTTTTGAAGGACTTTGTATAAGCCGTAAGGCCGTTGCAGAAATAGGCCTTCCGAATAAAGAGTTGTTTATTTTCTGTGACGATACAGATTACTGTCTGCGTGCAGTATTGGCAGGTTTCCGGATTCTATATATTCCCTCAGCCTTGATGGATAAGGAGAAGTTCTTTTCAAATGATAACTGGGAGGAGAGAAGCCGAAAGAAAAAATGGAAACGTTTTTACCAGGTACGTAATTCCACTTATTTGAATCATCATTATGGACGTAACTGGTGGGTGAGATACCTGCGTGGTTTCAATGGAATGCTGGGGTATTTGCTGGTAGCTTTATTCACTTGCCCGTTTAAGAATGTGTATACACTGAATGACGTAGCCAAATTCTGGCAAGCTTACCGTGATGGAATCCACGAGAAGTTAGGAAGATATTAGAGTATAAACATAAAAATGCAAACGGCTTTAAAGGGTATTTACAATTCCTTTAAAGCCGTTTGTTTTTATTACAGTGCCTGCATGTCGTTCAAACGTTTGTAGTATCCGTTTTGTGCAAGCAGTTCTTCATGCTTTCCGTTTTCTACAATCTTTCCTTCATACAACACATAAATCTGGTTGGCATTTTTGATGGTCGACAGACGGTGTGCAATAGCAATAGTCGTTCTGGTTTTCATCAAGCGTTCCAAAGCTTCTTGTACCAAACGTTCACTTTCCGTATCAAGTGCCGAAGTGGCTTCGTCCAGTATTAAGATAGCCGGATTCTTTAGAATAGCCCGTGCGATGGATATACGCTGGCGTTGTCCTCCAGAAAGGCGACATCCCCGGTCACCGATGTTGGTATCATATCCTTGTTCCGATTCCATAATAAAATCATGGGCATTGGCAATCTTGGCAGCTTCTATCACTTGCTCTTTAGTGGCATTCTCTACACCGAAAGTGATATTGTTGTAGAAACTATCATTAAATAGGATAGCTTCCTGGTTCACATATCCGATAAGTGAACGGAGGTCACTGATAGATACATCTTTTATATTCACTCCGTCAATTAGAATTTCTCCTCCTTGTACGTCGTGGAATCGGGGCAGTAAGTCTACCAGAGTTGATTTACCGGAGCCGCTTTGTCCCACCAGCGCAATTGTTTCTCCTTTTTTGATACGGAGATTAATGTCATTCAACACCTGTGTCTGGCCGTTGTAGCTGAATGTGATATGGTTGAACTGAATGTCTTTGTTCAATGAAGAAAGATGTTGCGGTTGCTCCTTTTCTACAATGTTGTTAGGCGCTTTTAGAATCTTGTCAACACGTTCCATAGAAGCTAATCCTCTTGGAATCATATAGCTGGCCTTTGAGAAATCCTTCAGCGGATTGATGATGCTATAAAGTATCACCATATAATAGATAAAAGTAGAAGCATCAATGGAAGAGTTGTTTCCTAAAATCAATGAACCTCCAAACCATAGCACAAAAACAATAAGCACTGTACCCAGAAATTCGCTCATCGGGTGTGCCATAGCCTGACGGATGGATACCCGACTGGTTGCATCACGATATTCATTACTGCATTTATTGAAGCGATTAATCATCTTCTCTTCAGCAGTAAAGGCTTTGATGACCCGCAGACCGCCTAGGGTTTCTTCCAGTTGCGACATGGTTTCTCCCCATTTTTCCTGTGCATCAAGCGACTGTCTTTTCAGTTTTCTGCCGATTTTCCCCATTAACCATCCCATGGTGGGCAATACGAGGATAGTGAACAAAGTCAGCTGCCAGCTGATAATCATCAGAGTTGTGAAATAAGAAATGATCAGAATGGGGTTTTTCAGCAGCATGTCCAGTGAACTGGTGATGGAGTTTTCAATTTCTGCCACATCTCCACTCATTCGGGCAATAATATCTCCTTTTCTTTCTTCTGAAAAGAAGCCTAAAGGAAGATAAGTGACTTTTGTGTATACCATTGTACGTATATCCCGCACAATGCCTGTTCGTAAAGGAACCATTACAGCCGTAGAGCCAAAGTAACAAGCTGTTTTCAGGAAAGTCATGCCTGCCAAAAACAATCCCAAAAGCAACAATGTGGTCGATGGTCCAAAACTGTCTATCAATTGATTTACATAATAGTAAAAATTATTTATAGCAGTTTCCTTCAATGAATCGACCGACCATTCCCAATCCATGTACTGATACACTTTTTCCTGTGCATTCGTTTTGAAGAGAATGTTCAAAATGGGAATTAAAAGAGAAAAAGAAAATACATTGAAAATTGCCGAAAGGATATTCAGAAGAACAGCCCAGCAGACATATTTTTTGTAGGGCGATACAAACCGCCGCATGAGTTGGAAGAATTCTTTCATAATAGAGAATGTAACTACTTGTATTTTGCAAAGATAGTGCAAAATACCATAGGTACGCCATCCTTTCTGTAAAATTTGAACTTTACGTACTGCGGGGATGATATATTTTTTGTAGCTTTGCCTTGAATTATAACTCCATATCCTGATGAAGCTGGTATATCGTATATTATTTTTCTTTTTATATCTGTTGTCTTTACTTCCGTTGAGGCTTCTTTACTTTTTCTCCGATTGTTTATTTTTTCCATTATTTTATGTGGTAAAATACCGTCGGAAAGTGGTGGAAAAGCAGTTGGATGAATGTTTCCCGGAGAAAAGTATGAAAGAGAAACGTGATATAGAGCGCCGGTTCTATCATTTCTTTTGTGATTATCTGATGGAGGTGATAAAATTGTTTTCTATCTCAAAGAAAGAAATGATGCGGCGGATGGAGTTTGTGGGTCTGGATGAAGTTCGTGCAGATTTAGAACGTGAAAACAAGAAATTCTGCTTTCTATATCTAGGGCATTATTGTAATTGGGAATATATTGCATCTTTGGCATACTGGTTGCCCGAGATACATTGTGGGCAGATTTATCATCGGATATACAATCAGTCGTTCGACGACTTGTTTTTGAAGTTGCGAGGGCAGTTTGGTGGAGAATCTATTCTGATGAAAGACACACTTCGGCGTATTCTGACTTTGCGCGGACAGGAAAAGAAAGTGATGATTGGTTTTATTTCCGACCAGTTGCCCAAGTGGGAGAATATGAATCACTGGACTACTTTCCTGAATCATGAGACTTCTTTTTTCATCGGAGCAGAACGTATCGCCAAGCAGGTGGATGCAGCGTTATATTATGGGAGAGTAGAACGAGTTCGTCGTGGCTATTATCGCGCTTCTTTTGAGTGTATGGCATTGCATCCGAAAGAATATTCGGATTATGAATTAACCGACCTGTATGCTCGTCGTTTAGAAGAGCAGATTCGCCAGCAGCCGGGATACTGGCTTTGGACACATAAGCGCTGGAAACGGATGAAAGAGGATTGGTTGAAGTGGAAAGAAGATAATAAATAAAAAATGTGGCTATGAAAATAAATTGCGTTGTTGTAACCTATAATCGACTTTCTTTATTAAAAGAATGTTTATCAGCATTGGAAAATCAGACTTATCCAATTCAACGGATTGTGATTGTGGACAATTGCTCTACGGATGGAACATCTGAGTTTCTGGATAGCTTGACAGATACAAGGTATCTGATTATTCACTCCAAAGAAAATATTGGTGGTGCTGGTGGCTTTTCATTAGGACTTAAAAGTGCTGTGTTGGAAGGATGTGATTATACGTGGTTAATGGATGATGATACGATTCCTTCTTCTACTGCCTTAGAAGAGCTGGTAAAAGTTTCTTTATTAGATGAAAATGTAGGATTTGTTTGTAGCCAGGTAAATTGGACGGATGGAAAGCCTCATGCTATGAATAAAGCATGTTTGATTTATAAGAATGGAGTACAAAGTAAGGTTGAGCATAATGGGGTTTTAGGCATACATTGCAATTTGGCTTCATTTGTATCTGTCTTGGTAAATACAAAGGCTGTTTATCAGTTGGGGCTACCCATTAAAGAATTTTTTATTTGGTGTGATGATTTGGAATATACGCTTCGTATAGCTAATTCGTATCCTTGTTTTTATGCTCCGAATAGTATTGTTTGTCATAAGACGGCTACCAATTACTCTCCTTCTATTGACAAGGCTCCGGCAAATATGGCCTGGCGTTTTTATTATTCTATCCGTAATAGCTGTTATATTAAAAGAAAGCAGGTAAATAGAATTGTATTTTTCTTTTCAGTATTAAATAAATATCGGGTGTGTATGGTGCGGTTAAATCGTCGTCCATCAAAAGAAGGGAGAGAAGAATTTATACATGCAATCAAGCGAGGTTGTTGGGATGGACTTTCGTTTAACCCCAAAATAGAGTATCTTCCCTGACATTATTTAGGATTTTGATAGGTTTCCCAGTATACCGTTATCATAATCTTCTATATCACCAATTCTGTTGAGAGGAATTGTTCAGACTTACTTGTCAACAAAAAACAAGGGCGTAATCCTATTGGATACGACCCTTGAAAATTTATTTGGAGAGTAAATTATAATTTTATACTCGCCGATTCCTTACTTGGCGTTAACCATTTTCTCAATGGATGTTTTAAAGAAAAATGATGCCCAGGTGATTTGCACTACTCTTATTTTACTTTTTGTATGTTGCGAATGGAAGTAACTTCCTGTGCATCTGGATTTGTTGCTTTTCGGGTGCAATAATCAAATTCTGCTGACTTTTCTCCACTGAAAGAGTTCCATTTCAGTTTCAGTTTTACAGTCTCTCCTTGTGTATCGGGCAGTTGGTCTAATTTGAAAGCAACTAGTGCATCTCCCATTTTACCTTCTGTATCACCAAAGGCATTGTGGCGGAATTCTACCTCATAAGAGTTATCAGGGTTCTGTGTGCTAATTAAGTTAACAAAATGAGGTTGCCCATTGCCCCAGCGGGTTGCAAATCGCAGTGTCAGGTAGCCATCCTCTGCAATAGTTACCCAATCATTCAGAATTTCTACCGGGTCGTTGCCATAAGTTTGGCTATTTTCTTCTTCCCCCAAATTAGGAGCCATAGGTTTAGTCAATATACTGTCTATCCAATTGATGAATACAGCTTTATCATATTCCTGAGGAGCTTCATTTGAAAAATCAAAGTTGGTTAGGGCTCTCACCTCTTTCTCACCAAAAGGAGAGGTTGTCATGTTCACTGGACGTAGTGTGGTACTATCGTCTAGTTGCAGGTATGGGGTATTGTCTGCACCCAGTTTTACTGTGACAAGTGCATTGGCATAGTAATGTGAAAGATAGAAGTCGTCGTTGTCATCGTCCAGACACGATTGAAATCCCATAGATAAACATAGAGCCATCAGGATGAAGAATCCTTTGCGAATGAATGATTGAGTTTTCATAATACATTATTTTTTAAGTTTACTCTTTTCTTACTGTTTTATACATAAAATGCTTGATATGGGTAATTCCTGCATGTAAAAAGGTTAAATGGTGTTGTATTTTTGCAAGGAGTCCCAAAATTATTTCAATTCATTTGCTACGTTGGTACCGATTGGAGCGCTGAGGTGGTACCGATTCGTCCGCTATAGCGGTACCGATTCATGCGCTATGATGGTACCGTTTCGCCGATACTATCAAGATCTTTGGATAAAAGACGTTGTCCGTTGGGATTTGTGTGGTATGCATTAGGTATTCCTTTGATGAAGTAGAAATATCCACTCTTAGTTATTTTGATTAAAAGAATAAAACAACTAAGAGTGGAATTTATAGAAAAAACATTTATCTTATCTACACCACATGGAGCGTACCGTCGAACTGCACGCCCTGCTGCGTGAGATGCTGCTTCTTCGACACGATGCGGTGCATGTTGTCGTAGCTCATTTCCAGCCGGTAGGAAGCGGTCTTGCTGTCCGCTCCGGCATAGGTTCCCGTGGCACTTGCCAGGCGGTAGAGTGCGTCATACGTATAGGCATGAGCATCGGTCCGCCCGCCTTTCCGCTTTCGGGAAGTGCGGCCTTGTTGGCAACGCTGAGCACGTTGCTTACGACATCGTAGGTATAGCCATTGTCCATGATGGACTTTCCGCCTGCGTTGACCGTCAGGTTCTGCAGCCTGCGGCGTGCGGGCTCGTAGGTGTAGAAGGTCTCCGCACCGTTGCAGTATTTCAGGTAGGTGCGCTGCTCGAACTTGTCATAGCCAATGCGGTTCACGTAGTCATAGCCGTAGGACTTGTAGCCGCGTACCTTTTCCAGCTGACCACCGGGGTTGTAGGAGTAAGTGGCCTTCTCCTCGTCTCTCTTGTTTTTTGTATCTAAAGCATCCGCCGTGATTTTAATACTTAGAAAATTCTTTATAAGCTATCATAGTAATCCATTTTCCTATTTAGGAACAGTAGTCTGCAACTGAAGTATCCTTTGCTGTAATGTATATAAATCGCTATCGGATGGGTAATGTTTTTTAACCAATATGTCATAGACCGTCCTTCCACCACCATATGTTCCTGACGGGATGTGTAATGAAACATTTGAAGATGATATAAGGTAGTCAACAATTTCTAATTGATCTTGAATTACAGCTTGTTCAACCGGAGATATGTTATTTACCTTTACAAATGGGTCTGCTTTACCTTTTTCGATTAGATATTTTACATATTCAATAGATGTTATTGCAGCTACGTCCAAAGCATTCGTTTTTAATCCTGAAACAGAATCCTTGGTAACTTTATTTGGATCTGCCCCAAATTTTAAAAGTATGGCGATATATCTGATATCAGCTTTGTATTCAGAAGTCAAGAATCTGGATGCATAAATTAAAGGTGTCGTTCCATCAAAAGCAATAAAATTGGGATCTGCACCTAAACGTAATAGAGATTCAACGGATTTATAACGACCGTTAAATATCGCCCATATCAGTAGGTTCTTGTGGAATTTGGAATCCAATTCATCTATATCAATTGCTGGATTGGAATTTACGAACTCCCTCATTTTTGCGGTATCTTCGGATTGAACGAGTTTTGCAAGTGTCCAAATGTGAGAATTCCGAAAAGAATCAATACTGCGAAATGTCTTGTTCTGTTGGCAAGAAATCGCGAGAATGAAAAATAATATGATGAATAGCCTGTATTTCATTTGATACATAGAGGGTGTATGTTGTTTAACTATCTGCAAAGATACTTTTTCATTGATAAAATTTTCACTTTGAATATAAATATTTGTCTATCAGATTATTTTTGTATGTTCATTATATTACCGCTTTTCATCGTATGCTTCTAAAATGGTAGTTATATTTTAGTTTATCCTTACTCCAAAGTGATTCACCTAAGACACATCTATCATGCCCTAAAATAGAATCATTGCTTGGAAGATTTTGGCAGCTGATATAGACATCCTTACCTTTAATACTGTCGAGCGAAGGAATTGCATCTTCCGACCTCATGAAAATACTTTCCATCAACTTCATATCAAAATCATAGATTTTCAATTCTACATATGAACCCCATGCTCCTTGATCAATAAAGAGCATTTCTGCATATCCGCTATCATATTTGCTCATGCTTAATCGGTGTGGAGAACTATCCTTTGAATCAAATATGCAAATCAATGAAATAACGAGGCAAATACTAATAGCTCCCCCTATTATAACGCAAATTACTTTCAGCCATCTCTTCTTATTGTTATTAGGTTGTATGATTCTACAAGCGTACTATCCAGTAAAAGTAGTCATTTAATCAGTTACTCACAAAGTTACTTTTTCCTTTCTTCGACAGATCCATCAGATGGGTAAGATATATTCCATATGGGCTGATTTTGCGAAGGGTCTGAAATATTGTAAATTACAAGCAGAGAATCTCCTACTGAAATACTATCCGTCTTAGAATAATACACATCATCTCCGCTAAAAATCTTTCCGTTTACAGAAAAGACATATTGAAAATGTTTTGTATATCTAATAGTGTAAATCCTCTCTACAATGGCGGTTGTGATTTTACCGTTTTTGTGCAATGCATTATCATTGCATGTTTTTATAAAGGATGTAATGATGATACATAGTAGCACCCCTACGATTGCAACATACGCATCTATATTCTTCTTTATACCCATATTTATCCGTTGCTGAATTATGATGATAGTATCGGCGAAACGGTACCGATTACAGTGCTACGCATGGTACCGATTCAACGCTATCGTCAATTATGATTCATATTAATTATTTTCAAATTGCATAATTCCATTTTAAGATTGGAAAGATTTAATCTCCTTGCATTGAATAAGAAATAAAAAACATGATTGCCAAAATGTGCTTCTTAAAAGAATTAAACTTTTTCAATTAGCAGCTCCAATGAATCTTCTTCAAGAGAGTTAAATTCATCCAGATGAATGTGCATCCCAGTTGGAACGGCATCTTGAGCTAAATTCAGAAAATGGTTTGCTAAAGAAATCAGCCCTTCTTTATTAGCTTCAATTGAAATAATACCACTCTCACTGGAAACTTTAATTTGATAGCCATCTTCCCATTTTAGTGCCATCCCCATATTAGGAGAATAGTCTGGAATATTAAGTGATTCTTTCATTATTACTAAGTAGTTATAAAATGTGACAAATATGTTCTGTACAATCTTCATCTATTTTAGAATATGTCGGTAAAAGACCGCATTGTTATCTACTCTGCCACCGGAGTTGATATTATATTCAGATGGAACATAAAGCGTGTCTCCAATGGTGACTATAGGCTTGGGGATATTGTATATCCCTTTAAATTTCCATATTTTCCCATCGCTGTTACGCTTCAGGAAATGAGCAAAAGTCCATGGTCCAACATCAAAATATAACATCGTATAATCCGAATCAAAACAAATCACGGGCTTATATCTTACGATTACAGTATCCTCTATCGAAACACACCCATCATGTTTCCCCCGCCATACAAGGCTATCTTGTACCTCTTTGCGAAGTTCTATGTACTTCACAGGTGCACCATCAGTATAATCAATGATTCGGCTATCAATAAACCAATAGCTTATCACAGACAAGACTATCAAGCCGGTTATTATTATCCACTTTTTCATTATTTTGTGTAATAAATGATAGTTTCAAGTTGCTACTGCCTATATAAGAAGTCAACCATCGCCTTTATGGGATAGTTAGCTCATCTTTAAGAATCGACATGTATGTCAGCAGGAAGCTATACTATTTGTAGTCTTCTAAAATTTCACTTAAATCTTCTGCAAATGTATTCAATCCTACGATTTTGCCAACAGGCTCTTGTATTGTCGGAAAAACATTAAGAAGAAGTTCTTCCTTACAAATATAATCTATTACAGATTCTTCAAAAGAATCAAGAGTTATAGCAATACTTACGCAATCTGCATTCTCTTTCATACAAAATGCTTGAGCATATTCTTTGGAAGACCATATCGGAAGTAGTCGTTCTTTTCCAAAAGGCTGAATCGCAAAGGAGTTTTTATCTCCAACTAACCACATTGTTTCAGTATCAGCGATTCTTTTAAGCGTATACTGATATCTTACTTCAGGCTGGCACTTCGTTAGAGCCTCATATTCCTCATTAGAAATCCTAAGTTCATTTAGACTTGCTTCTTTTCCCATTGTTGTCATATTTATGTTGTAATCGCAGAACCGCATTCTATCTTATCCAAAAATAGCATAATTATCCTAATTACCTGCTGTAGAGTGGAATATTTTGCTTGTAATCAGCAAAAAAATGTCCGTGGCACAGAATACAAAAGTAGTGGTTTGTTGTGATGTATTTTACCTGTTTACCTGATGAAAAATGTATAAAGTAATGTGAATTAATTAACTAATGTTTGATTGTGTTTGAGCTGTATGGGTATTTAATGCATAAGAAACACAGAATAAATAACTTAAGTATTAGCGTTCAATAGCCTTAGATAGCACTGTTTGAGGGATAAATGAATTGAAGCAACTGAAAACAATCAATCTGACGACCAAGATACTTGTTGCTCTTGTTGTTGGTATCTTTGCTCATCTAGATAGCCTTGTATATGGGTTCGGTGTTCTATGGGCTGACGGTTATAAATATAAGGTTGTATGTAGCTCTCGGTTCTTCGGTTATAGGTATGATGGTTTATAATGTGGAAAAAGGGTAAAAGGTCAAAAAGTTCAATAAACAGTTTCAGATGATTACCTTATAGGTAACTCAGCGCTATCTGCTAAAACGAAAAACTCCGAAACGCTTGATAATGAAGCATTTCGGAGTTTTGCAGGTGGTGCCACCAGGAATCGAACCGGGGACACAAGGATTTTCAGTCCTTTGCTCTACCAACTGAGCTATGGCACCAGTATTTTTATGTTCGCAATCAATGTTTCTCGATTGCGGTTGCAAAGGTACGCAAACTTTTGAAACTTGCAAACATTTCAGTAGAAAAAATGCGATTTTTGTGCAAAAAACGGCATTTTTTTGGAAAATACCGATAATAACTCTAAAAAACCTTCCTTTTTCACTCCGAAATAAGGTCGGATATCGAAAAAGGAAGGTTTCAAATCTAGACTATAAAAGAGTTTTATCCTTTCAGAGGATTCCAGCCTTGTGCTTTCAGTTCAAGTTCATTTCCATCACGGGTGACAAGGGCGCATCCCAGTTCGGGTTTGGTGATGTGACCGATAACTTTCACGTCTTTCATCTGAGATACGACCTCGTGCGCGGTCAACGGTACCGTGAAGAGCAGTTCGTAATCTTCGCCACCGTTCAGAGCACAGGTGCTCAGGTTCATGTTGAACTCTTCGGCCATTACGGCTGTCTGATAGTCAATCGGGATTCGCTCTTCGTACACGCGGCAACCGGCATGGCTTTGTGAACAGATGTGCATCAGCTCGGATGACAATCCGTCGGAGATGTCCATCATGGCAGTGGGCTTAATACCGGCTTTAGCCAGGCTTTCCACAATATCCTTGCGGGCTTCCGGTTTCAGGAAGCGTTCCAGTAAGTATTCTTTGCCGGCAAAGTCGGGTTGTACATCTTTTTCGCCCTGGAATACGGCTTTCTCTCGCTCCATCAGCTGAAGTCCCATGTAAGCAGCTCCCAAATCGCCTGATACGCAGATCAGGTCAGTTTCTTTGGCACCGTTGCGGTAAACTACCTTGTCTTTATCGGCTTCTCCAATGCAGGTGATGGAAATGGCCAGCCCTGTAACAGAAGATGTGGTGTCACCTCCTACGAGGTCTACCTGATGCTGTGCGCAAGCCAGTTTCAGCCCGTCGTAGAAATCTTCCAGGTCTTCGATGCAGAAACGTTTGGATACAGCCAGTGATACAGTAATCTGCTTCGGAGTACCGTTCATGGCGTAAATATCAGAGAAGTTCACCATGGCCGATTTGTATCCCAGGTGCTTCAGCGGGGTATATACCAGATCAAAGTGTACACCTTCCATCAGCAGGTCGGTGGTGACCAGCACCTGCTTGCCGGGAAATTCCAATACGGCCGCATCGTCGCCCACACCGTATTTCGTTTCCGGGTTCTGTAATTTAATATCTTGGGTGAGATGCTTGATAAGTCCAAACTCACCCAGTGTTGAAATTTCTGTTCTGTTTCCTTCGTGCATAGTATTTTTACGCTCTGTTGATAAGTTCTCTCATAATGGTGGTCATACGAGGCTGTGCTTCGTCGGCAGCCTTCTGTACTTCTTCGTGGGATACTTCCACAATCTTGCCTTCCACGCCCAGGTCGGTGATGACTGATACACCGAATACCTTAATGCCGCAATGGTTGGCTACAATTACTTCCGGTACGGTTGACATACCTACGGCATCAGCACCCAGAATGTGGAACATTTTATATTCCGACGGAGTCTCGAATGTTGGGCCTTGGGTACCGAGGTATACGCCTTGTTGCACTTTGATGCCTTTTTCCTGAGCGATTTCCAGGGCTTTTGCAATCAGTTCCTTAGAATAAGCCTCGCTCATATCCGGGAAGCGTGGTCCGTATTCGATGTTCTTTCCGCGAAGCGGATGTTCCGGGAAGAGATTGATGTGGTCGGTAATAATCATCAGGTCACCGATTTCAAAGTCGGGATTAGTACCTCCTGCAGCATTCGATACGAAGAGGGTTTTGATGCCCAGTTCACGCATCACGCGTACGGGGAAAGTTACTTCCTTCATAGAATAGCCTTCATAGAAATGAAAGCGTCCCTGCATGGCCATGATGTCCTTGTTGCCCAGTTTCCCGAAAATCAGTTTCCCGCTGTGTCCTTCGACGGTTGAAACCGGGAAATTCGGGATTTCCGAATAGTTGATTTCATACTTGTCGGTGATTTCGTGCACCAGACTGCCCAGTCCTGTACCCAGGATGATGGCTGTTTCGGGGTGAGTGTGCATTTTAGCCTTCAGAAAGGCAGCTGTTTCTTGAATTTTTTCTAACATACTCAATGATTTTAGGGTTAAATACTAGTTCTCCTTTGTGCAGAAACTCCACTTCTATAGGGAGCACGTAAATATAGGGTTTCAGTTCTTCGCTGAGCTGGGGATGACCGATAAGCCGTGAGGCATCCTTCTCGGTAGTCAGGATGAGACGGCGGGTTTCCGGTAGCTGGCGGAACTGCTGTGTAATCTGTTGCATGTCGGCACCGTCAAAATTGTGATGGTCGCCAAAGAACAGTGGAGTGACACGGGCGGCGTGTCGGCCGACTTTCTCCATCAATGGTGCCGGTGAGGCAATGCCGGTGACCAGCAGCACTTCTTTATCTTTTAACGCATCCAGCGGTTGGGCAGGAGCATCCATAAATAAAGGATACAACTTTCCGTAGGCCAGGGTAGTGAAAAACACTTCCTGATGCGGGAGAGGATGTATACGTTGGCGGATACGTTCGCATTCCTCCAGACTGAGGGTAGGCGGGCATTTCGTGACGATGAGCAAATCGGCTCGTTTCTTTCCGCTGGCAGGTTCCCGAAGGCGTCCGGCGGGAAGAAGCTGGTCACATTCCACAGGACGATGGTAATCCATCAGCAGGATGCGTAGTCCTGGTCGCACGTAACGGTGTTGAAAGGCATCGTCCAGCAGGATGACTTCCGTATCGGGTGCTCTTTGCAGAGAGATAAGCTGGCGGATACCCCGGCAGCGGTCACCATCTACGGCTACGTGAATGCTGGGAAACTTGCGGGCCATCTGGTAAGGCTCGTCACCGATGTCTTCCATCCGGGAGGTGGAAGAGGCCAGCACGAAACCTTTGGATTTCCGCTTGTAGCCCCGGCTTAGTACGGCCAGCCGGAATGAGTCCTGTAATAGCCGGATGAGGTATTCCGTGTGAGGAGTTTTCCCAGTACCGCCTACGGTCAGGTTGCCGATGCAGATGACGGGTAACGGAAAGCGTTCTTCGCGGAGCCAGCCCACGTCGAACAAGAGATTTCGTACCTTCACACCGATACCGTAGAGGGCACTGAAGGGCCATAGCCCCCAATATATCTTGCATTTTCCGCTCATGAACGCGCCTCCTGCTTATTGGATACGCATATTGAACGGCAAACGGGCTTGCAGGCGGTCGGACTGTTCCACGTGGCGCAACCATTCAAAGCCTTGATAATATTCACCGAAAGCTTCCTGCAACTGGCCGTGAATGTAGCGGTCAGTGCGGGTGTTCAGCAGTTCTGTCAGGAAATCCTGCTTAGCCGGGTAGCTTTTCAGTTTATAGTCCTTTACTTTCCCCAGTTCGGCAGCCAGTTGGATGGCAGTATCCAGTCCCCCCAGTTCGTCTACCAGTTTCAGCTCTTTGGCCATACTTCCGGTCCATACACGGCCTTCCGCAATCTTGCAGAGCTCCTCTAACGGGATATTTCGTCCTTCGGCACAGCGTTTGGTAAACAAGGCATATCCCTGGTTCACCATCTGTTGCATCAGGGCCGATTCTTCTGCATTGAACGGACGGCTCATGCTGCCCATGTCGGCCATTTTATGTGTCTTGACTCCGTCAAAATGGAGTCCCAGTTTATTGGTCAGTAATTCTGAAGCGTCGGGCATCATACCGAAGATGCCGATGGAACCGGTCAGAGTAGCCGGTTCAGCCACGATTCTGTTGGCAGCGCAAGAAATGTAGTAACCGCCGGAAGCAGCATAGTCACCCATTGATACTACGACCGGTTTTTCAGCTTTCAGCAAGTTCACTTCACGCCAAATCTGTTCCGAACCATAGGCACTTCCTCCCGGAGAGTTCACGCGGAGCACGACCGCTTTCACGTTTTTGTCCTTACGCAAATCGCGCAAGTCTTTCGTCATCTTCTCAGAGTTGATACCTTCATCGTAAGAGGAACCGTTGTCAATTTCTCCGTAAGCATAATAAACGGCTACCACATCTCTGGTCTTGCTTTTCGGGGTGGCCGATTTTACACGAGTCATTTCGTCCAGACTCAGGGTGTGGAGATCGTCTTCCTCGGTCAGTCCGGCGAGCGATTTTAAGTAGCTAAGTACTTCATCCTTGTACATCAGTGTGTCGGCCAGTCCGCAATGCACGTAGTCTTCAGCTGGGCGCAAGTCCATATTCTTGTCAGCTAATAAGTTCAAGGAATCGACTGAAATATTTCTGGAAGCTGCTACATCGTCCACAATGCTCTTCCAGGTAGATTCCAGAAAGGCTTGAGTCTGTTCGCGGTTGGCCGGACTCATTTCGGTATTGGTCATCGGTTCAACGGCCGATTTGTAGGTGCCTACACGGAATATCTGCATCTTGACTCCGATTTTGGCCAGAAAATCTTTCAGGAACATGGTCTCGCTGGCCAGTCCGTGCCAGGAGAGACTTCCTACAGGGTTCACAATTACCTTGTCGGCTACACTGGCCAGGTAATAACCGCCTTGTGTATACATGTCGGCATAGGCAATCAGAAACTTACCGCTTTGCTTGAAATCGGCCAGTGCGCGGTGAATGGCCTGTAAAGAGGCAGTAGAACATGCCAATGCTCCGGTATGCAGGTAGATACCCTTAATCTGTTCGTTTTCTTTGGCTTTTTGGATAGAGCTCAGAATATCTTCCAGTCCGTATGTAGAAATCTGGTCTTCAAAGAACTGGTCTACGGGGCTAGGCTGATAGCGTTCTTGAACGGTGCCTTTCAGTTCGAGTGTAAAAACAGAATTGGGCATGACTAAGGTTTCGCTTTCAGAAGAAGCCACAATTCCTGCCAGCATGGTGACACCCAGGATGATAAAGATAAACCCGCAAATCAGTACACCTGTAATGGTGGCCAGGGTACTTCGAAGAAATTCTTTCATTGTCAGTCGTTTTTAGATTAGTAAACAAAGTTATTCTTTTTGCCTGAAAAAGCAAAAATACAAGAGGGTAATTTTCTTTTTTACAGAGTGGTGATTATGGTCTTAAATTTGATTTTAAATTTATTTTAGGTAGCTTTTGAAGGGATTTTTATAGTACAATATAATAAGGTAGTGTCGAGGGCTTGATTCAATAGTCTGCTGCAAAATTTATGATTGATTAGTAATTGGTTGATATTTAACTTGTTATATAATATCAATCCATCGTGAAGGTCTGCACATTGACGAGCGTGAAAAAATGCACTTGCGTTCCATCCAAAACGCACTTGCGTTTAAGATCAAACGTCCTTGCGTTTGAAGTGAAACGCACTTGCGTTTTATATCAAATGCACTTGCGTTTTTGAGAGGCTGCAGAAAATATCTCCCGATTTATTTTGTTTTTTTACGGAACTTCCCCATTTTTGCCAAAATTGATTTTGTGAACTTTAAATAAATACGATATGGCAGAAGAAATGATTGTCAAGGAACTGGACGAGGTAGTAGTCCGTTTCTCGGGGGATTCCGGTGACGGAATGCAACTGGCCGGTAATATGTTTTCCAATATTTCGGCAACCGAAGGAAACGATATCAGTACATTCCCGGATTACCCGGCGGACATTCGCGCCCCGCAAGGTTCATTGACTGGTGTGTCTGGCTTTCAGGTGCATATTGGTGCCGGAAAGGTCTATACTCCTGGCGATAAGTGCGATGTGCTGGTAGCCATGAATCCGGCAGCCTTGAAAACACAATATAAATTTTGTAAACCGCAGGCGGTAATTATCATCGATTCCGATTCATTTACCAAACGTGATTTGGAAAAGGCCAAGTTTACGTTGGAAAATCCCTTTTCGGAATTGGGTATTAAGAATGAAGTCGTGTCGGCAGCTATCACTACTATGTGTAAGGAAAGCCTGAAGGATAGCGGGCTGGACAACAAGTCTATCTTGCGTACAAAGAACATGTTTGCTTTGGGGCTGGTATGCTGGCTGTTCCATCGTGATGTGAAGGTGGGCGAAAAAATCCTGCGCGAGAAATTTGCCAAGAAACCGGAAATTGCTGAAGCTAATGTGAAGGTGCTTTACGACGGTTATCATTTTGGTGAGAATACTCATGCTTCTGTATCGATGAGTTATACCGTGCCAAGCAAGGCACAGAAAGAGCCGGGAAAATACATGGACATCAACGGCAACAAAGCTACTGCATACGGCCTGATGGCAGCTGCCGAGAAAGCAGGCCTGCAATTGTATCTGGGTTCTTATCCGATTACCCCGGCTACGGATATCTTGCACGAGCTGGCCAAGCATAAATCGTTGGGGGTAAAGACAGTGCAGTGTGAAGATGAGATTGCCGGATGTGCTTCTGCCGTAGGAGCTTCGTTTGCCGGCGCATTGGCTGTAACGACCACTTCCGGACCGGGTATCTGTTTGAAGAGTGAGGCCATGAACCTGGCGGTGATTACGGAACTTCCGCTGGTGATTGTAGACGTACAGCGTGGAGGCCCTTCTACCGGACTGCCGACCAAGTCAGAACAGACCGACTTGCTTCAGGTACTTTTCGGACGTAATGGAGAAAGCCCGATGCCTGTGGTAGCCGCTTCTTCACCGACCGACTGTTTTGATGCGGCTTATCTGGCCTGCAAGATTGCTTTGGAACACATGACTCCGGTCGTTCTGTTGACCGATGCCTATATTGCCAACGGTTCTGCCGCATGGCGTCTGCCCGATTTGAATACTTATCCATCCATCTGTCCGCCTTACGTGAAGCCGGAAATGGCTGATTCATGGACACCGTTCCAGCGTGACCCGCAGACGGGTGTGCGTTACTGGGCTACACCGGGTACCCCGGGCTTTATGCACCGTATCGGAGGATTGGAAAAGAGCAACGAAACCGGAGCCATTTCTACGGAACCGGAAAACCATTTCCTGATGACGAAATTGCGTGCCGAAAAGGTGGAAAAAATTGCCGATTCATTGCCGCCGCTTACGGTGGAAGGCAATCCGGATGCCGATTTGCTGATTGTAGGCTTTGGAGGTACTTACGGGCACTTGCATTCTGCCATGGATCAGTTGAACGCCATGGGAAAGAAAGCAGCACTGGCACATTTCCGTGTTATCAATCCGTTGCCGAAAAATACAGCCGAAGTATTGCGGAAATACAAGACCATCGTGGTGGCCGAACAAAATATGGGACAGCTGGCAGGTTATCTCCGCATGAAAGTGGAAGGTATTCACCTGCATCAGTTCAATCAGGTAAAAGGCCAGCCGTTCGTAGTAAAAGAGCTGGTAGAGGCTTTCAGTCAACTTTTTTAATGATTCATCAATAAATATTCTGGAGGAATAACAATGAGTGAAACAAAATATACGGCAGCAGATTACAAATCCGGACAGCCTCGCTGGTGTCCGGGCTGCGGCGACCACGCTTTCCTGAATTCTTTTCACAAGGCTTTGGCCGAACTGGGAGTACCTCCCCATGAAATTGCGGTGATTTCCGGTATCGGATGTTCTTCGCGTTTGCCTTATTACATGAATACGTATGGCATGCACACCATTCACGGACGTGCGGCTGCCATTGCTACGGGAGCCAAGGTGGCTAATCCGAATCTTACTATCTGGCAGATTTCCGGTGACGGTGACGGCCTGGCCATCGGTGGTAACCATTTTATCCATGCTATCCGTCGTAATGTAGATATTAACATCATCCTGTTGAATAACCGTATTTACGGATTGACCAAGGGACAGTATTCTCCGACTTCAGCCCGTGGGTTTGTAAGTAAATCTTCTCCCTACGGTACGGTGGAAGATCCTTTCCGTCCGGCAGAATTGTGTTTCGGAGCTCGCGGCCGTTTCTTTGCCCGTTGTGCGGCAGTAGATGGCGGTCCCTCTGTGGAAGTGCTGAAAGCAGCTGCCCGTCATAAAGGTACGTCGGTAGTGGAAGTATTGCAGAACTGTGTCATCTTCAATGACGGTACGCACAATGCGGTGGCCAAGAAGGAAGATCGTGAACGCAATGCGATTTATCTGGAGCACGGTAAGCCTATGCTCTTTGGTCCGAACAAAGAATTCGGTCTGATGCAGGAAGGCTTCGGGCTGAAAGTGGTGAAACTGGGTGAGAACGGTATCACGGAAAAAGACATCTTAGTGCACGATGCCCATTGTGAAGATCACACCCTTCAGTTGAAACTTGCGCTGATGGAAGGCCCGGATTTCCCGATAGCCTTGGGTGTGATTCGTGATGTGGATGCACCGACATACGATGAGGCAGTAGAAGCCCAGATTGAAGAGGTTTCAGCCAAGAAAAAGTATCACACGTTTGCCGAATTGCTGGAAACGAATGATACGTGGGAGATTAAATAACGTAATAAGATAGTTCTAAGAGGAGCCGGTGATTTCTTTCGCGCGGCTCCTTATTTGTCTTTATTCTTTATTTATCACGATTTTGTGTATTTTTGTATGACATTTTAATAAATGAATTATAGTTATGACAAGAAGCATCGGTAATATGAAAATTTATTTTACAGCTATTTTCTGGATTGTCTGTTGTCAGATTGCACGAGCTTCTGCTTCTTCTTATTCTTCTTTTGTGATTAATCACCTGCAGGGGCTTTCAAATAGTGCAGTGTTAAGTATTTTGCAGGATAACCAGGGACTCATGTGGTTCGGTACTTATGATGGTTTGAATTGTTACGATGGAAGAACAATTGAGGTGTTCCGTACTGATTTTTCCAAAGGGCGGACATTGGATAATAATATTATTTCCCGCATTCAGGTAGCAGGGAACGATAAATTGTGGGTACAGAGCTTCTTGGGAATTAATTTGTTTTCGACAGATTCTTTATCCGTGATAGATAATTACATTTTTCCAAATGAAGAAACTATCGTTTATTCTAACAGGAAAGGTGACAGTTGGGTCTTAGGGAAGCGTAATCTGTATTATTATAATACATATCATCAATGTTTTATTAAGGCGGATAGCGTGAAAATGCATCTTGATAATCTTGCACAATGTGCTTTTGTGGACGATAAAGGTGGATTACATGTGGTTCCGGCCAATGATACGCAAATGTATCATTTTTCATTGAATACATTTTCATCCGATTCATTGCAGGTTCACATGCAGGTAGCTTCTTCTCCATTGCATTCCAAACATATAAAGAATACATTTATTCAGGGAGGGGTCATTGGTTTTATCGATGAAGCATATGATTTGTATCTTTATGATGTGTCGAAAAAATCGAAGATGTATATTCGTAACGTCAGGGAACTGTATACGAAGTATGGAAATTTTATAGATGTTTTTCCTTTTTATGATGATATCCTGGTAACACTTCATACGGGAGGTGTACTTCGTTTGATGGCTTCGCAGCAGTATGCTGAGGATTTGATGCGGGTTGATTTGCGTATATTTTCTGCTTATACAGATAATCAACAGGGCATTTTATGGCTGGGAACCGATGGGAACGGCGTGGTTAAGTTTACTAAAAAGAATGCATTAGTTACGAATTTGCTGCTGAATCACTTGTCTCCTGCTATCAGTGGACAAGTTAGAGGAATTATGACAGACCGTTATGGTACTTTGTGGATAGGAACAAAAGGAGATGGCTTGATATGTATTCCTGATTATCAAAAAGATTTTGACGGGAAATCGCTTTTTATTTATTCTCCAAAAGGAAAGTTGCCCTTAGCGAATTATATGCGTGGGCCTAATTTCTATCCGGTTTTTTTACTTAAAAAGAAAAATAACAGTGATGATTTCTGGGTGGGAATGTCTGATTCTTTACTTTATTATTACTCTTATCAGGAGGATAGATTGATTCAGGTACAGGGGTCTATACATCGTTCAACGGAGATACATGGCATATACGAAGAAAATGATTCTACTCTTTGGTTAGCAACGATGGGCAGCGGTCTGCTTCGAGTTACCTTGGATGTCTCTTCCAGAATCCCTCGCATTCGTAAGTTTAGATGTTTCCGTTGTTTTTCTGAACAAAAAGAGATTGTGGAATATTCCTCTTTGTGGGTACAAGGGGATTCTTTATTGTGGCTTGGAAGCCGGGGACAAGGACTCGTACGGTTTGATATAAAGAATCATGAATATCAAGTCTATTCGTTGCGTGAAAAATTGGGAAAGGCGGTAGACGATATATTGTGCTTGTGTGAATATGGGAAAAATCATTTCTTTGCTGGTACTACAGCTGGATTAGTTTCGGTCAATATTGACGGACGAAATATTATTCCTTCTTATATTGGACGAGAGCAAGGGCTTGTAAATGAGATGATACATGGCCTTGTGAAGGATGAAGCAGGTATTTTATGGATGGGAACAAATAAAGGAATGATAAAATACGATCCGGTTAGTGAAGGTTCCTACACATATTATTATAGCAAAGGAATTGAAATCGGAGAATTCAGTGATGATAGTTATTATCGAAGCCCTTACAATGGAGATATTTTCCTTGGGGGAGTAAATGGGCTGCTTTATATGGATGCTCATCAGTCGTCTATTCCTGAATATTATCCGGAGCTTATTCTTCGTCGATTAATGATTGATCGTGAAGAAGTGAATATCAATAAATATTATTCCTCAGATAAAAAGGCAATTTGCTTGTCTGAAGAGAAGAATACTTTTTCTTTACAGTTTGTGGCTTTAGATTATTTGAATTCCGACATTGAGTATTCTTATATATTAGAAGGCTATGACGAAAAGTGGAGTCTTTTCTCTAAGGAGAATGAGGCTGTCTTCCGGCATGTCCCGCCTGGGGAATATATATTTCGCGTACGTTATAAAAAAGATGTGTTAGATACGGTTTGTAAGGAATATTCGGTTATAATTAAAATCGTTCCTTTGTGGTATCATACAGTGTGGGCATATGTAGGAATTTTCTTACTGTTTCTGGCTTGTCTGGTAGGATATGTTTATAAGTTATATCGTAAGGGATTTTTTAGTCATGTGGCAAGAGCCTGGGCTGTATCACGTAAGGGACTGGAAATCGAAAACGAAAGAGAACTTTCAATGAAGCAGGCTGCATTGGGAGATTGGGCTGACTATTTTTCTCATTGTCATTTACCTGAACAAATCACGTTTGTACAGAGAATTCTTGAGGTTATAAATGAGAATTTGGATAAAGAAGAGCTGGGACCAACCTTTCTGGCAGAAAAAATGCATGTAAGTCCTCGTCAATTTTATCGGAAATTCAAAGATTTATCGGGTATCACTCCCAGTGATTTTATTAAGAAATATCGAATAGTGAAGGCTGCTCATCTTTTGGCTGAAACAGATTTATCCATTCAGGAAGTTATTGAATCTGTCGGGATTTCCAGTCGTCCGTATTTCTATAAGGAGTTTGCAGAAAAATATGGAACCACTCCTAAAAATTATCGCATGCAGCATCGAAAAGATGAAAATGTGAATAATATGGAGTAAACTCTGAGAAAAGGGCATTTATGTAGTGGCATAGGTGTTCTTTTTTTGTTTATAGTTGTTCTCTAAATGATTTTATTACCTTTTCTTTATTTGTTCTCTAAATGAATATAGTGTAATGCAATATCTTGTAAATCAGCATGTAATTATGTTCTGCATTTTGTTTGTAATTCTTTGTTGAGACATTCTAATCAGCAAGTGGAAAATGTCTGTAGCAAGGAAAGGTTTATAGTAGTTAAACTCTACTTTTACATGTAGTAAAAACTGACTTTAAACCTAATTTTAGTATGCTTCGAAAAATACAATTTTGCTTGCTTGCCGGACTGCTCGCTTCTCCGGTATTTGCTCAACAAAAGGCAGTGGATTATGTAAATCCAATTATTGGAACCAATGGGATGGGACATACTTTTCCCGGCGCTTGTGTACCTTTTGGCTTGATACAGCTTAGTCCGGATACTGATACTATCCCTCACAATGTAAATGGAGAATACCAGAAGGATGTATATAAATATTGTGCCGGTTACCAATATTCAGATCCTACTATTGTAGGCTTTAGTCATACACATTTAAGTGGTACGGGACACTCCGACTTGGGGGATATGTTGATTATGCCGACGGTGGGAGAGCTGAAACTGAATCCGGGACGTGCTTCTCATCCGGATGAAGGATACCGTTCCCGTTACAGTCATTCCACTGAGCATGCATCGGCTGGATATTATGAAGTAGAGCTGGAAGATTATAAGATAAAGGCTCAGCTTACAGCTACTCCTCGTGTCGGTATTCATAAATATACTTACCCTTCCTCTGACGGGCGTATTGTTCTCGATTTGAATCATGGTATTTATAATTATGATGGGAAAGTGCTTTGGAGTTATTTGAGAGTAGAAAACGATACTCTTCTGACCGGCTATCGGATAACTAACGGATGGGCCCGGACGAACTATACGTATTTTGCCATTTCTTTCTCACAGCCGATAAAAGATTACGGGTATGGAGATAAAAAGAAACCGGTTTATACGGGTTTCTGGAGACGTTTTAAGATGGATCGTAACTTCCCGGAAATAGGCGGACGTTCTGTGGTTTCTTATTTTAATTTTGACACTTCTTCCAATAAAGAACTGGTAGTAAAAGTGGCTCTTTCGGCTGTCAGCACGGAGGGGGCACTGAAAAATTTATTGGCAGAAGCTGGTGGAAAAAGCTTTGAGCAGGTAGTAGCGGAAGCATCAGAAGCTTGGAATGAAAAGCTGGAACTGTTTGAAATAGAAGGAACGGAAGACCAGAAGGCCATGTTCTATACTTCGCTGTACCATACGATGATTAACCCTTCTGTGTATATGGATGTGGATGGGCATTATCGCGGACTTGACCATAATGTGCATCAGGCGGAAGGATTCACTAATTATACAATTTTTTCTCTGTGGGATACCTACCGTGCAGAACATCCGTTCTTGAACCTGGTTACTCCTTTGCAAAATGCGGATATGGTGAAGTCTATGATTGTGCATCAACAACAGAGCATACATAAAATGCTGCCGGTATGGAGCTTGATGGGAAATGAAAACTGGTGTATGAGTGGCTATCATGCCGTACCTGTATTGGCTGATGCTATAGCTAAGAAGGTTGTTACGGAAAAAGAAGCGGCTTTACAGACGATGGTGGAAACATCGAATGTAGATTATTATGACCATTTGGACGATTACAAGGAACTGGGATATATTCCTTTTGAAAAGAGCAGTACGGCAGTTTCCTCTACCTTGGAGTTTGCGTATGACGACTGGGCTATCTATCAGACGGCCTTGCAGGCTGGCAAAGAAGATATTGCCAAGAAATATTATGCCCGTGCCTTGAATTACCGTAATGTGTTTGATAAGAAAAGAGGTTTTGCTTGTCCACGTGATGCGAAAGGGAACTTTAAGGCGGATTTTGATCCTTTGCAGACACATGGAGAAGGTTTTATTGAAGGAAATTCATGGAATTTCTCTTTTCATGTACCTCATGATGTATACGGTGTGATGGATTTGATGGGAGGAGAGAAAGTTTTCCTGAATCGTCTGAATGAGCTTTTTGAGATGCATCTTCCAAAAAAATATTACGAAAAGAACGAGGATATTACGGAAGAAGGTCTGATAGGTGGTTATGTACACGGCAATGAACCCAGTCATCATATTCCTTATCTGTATGCCTGGACTTCACAGCCTTGGAAAACACAGTTCTGGACACGTGAGATTGTAGACCGGATGTATCGCAATGATATTAACGGGTTAGGAGGAAATGATGACTGCGGTCAGATGTCAGCCTGGTACATGTTTACGGTGATGGGCTTTTATCCGGTTTGTCCTGGAACGGACCAATATGTACTTGGAGCTCCTTATTTCCCTTACCTGAAACTACATCTTCCTAATGGAAAAACGTTGGAAATCAAAGCTCCTGGTGTAAGCGACAGCCGGCGTTACGTACAGTCGCTGACCATTAACGGAAAGAAATACGAAAAACTGTATGTCACTCATGCAGACCTGCTGGAAGGCGGTGTATGGGAATTTAAGATGGGAGCCTCTCCAAACAAGAAAAGAGGACAAAAAACAGAGTATAAACCTTATTCATTAACTAACGGAATTAAATAAGTATGAAAACACAATTGTTATTGGCCGGTATAGCCTTTGGGTTGGCCGGAATCTCGGCTTGCACCGGGCATCAGTCAAATTCAGAGGAGAAAACGGTGGATATCTGGAAGGATTATCCTGTAGGTTATATTGTATTCGATGACCAGGCGCCCGAGACAGAAGGTTCAAAGGTTTACCATCGTATTGTGACTCATCCGCAGGATTACATTGCAGAACAGGCGCGTACGGTGTTAGCCACATTGTATGATGCTCCGTCGGACAGCATTGTTCCGGTAGATACTATTCACTATTCGTTGCAGGATATAGAAGGAGTCTCAGCTAAGGATGGTGGAAATGGGGTAGTAAGTATCTTCTATAGTACTCGTCATATTGAAAAATCGTTTGCTGCTAATGACACGGCAAAATTGTTTTTCGAAACCAGAGGTGTTCTGCTGCATGAACTGACTCATGCTTATCAGTTAGAGCCGCAGGGAATAGGAAGCTATGGAACCAACCGTGTGTTCTGGGCCTTTATCGAAGGCATGGCTGATGCCGTACGTGTGGAAAATGGAGGATTTACTCCGGCTGACCGTCCGAAAGGAGGAAATTACATGGACGGATACCGTACAGCAGGATATTTCTTTGTTTGGTTGAAAAACAATAAGGACAAGAATTTCCTGCGTAAGTTCAACCGTAGTACGTTGGAGGTTGTTCCCTGGTCGTTTAATGGAGCGATTAAGTATGCATTGGGAGAAGAATATGATATAGATAGTTTGTGGCATGAATATCAGGTGGCTGTAGGCGATATTAAGGAATAGTAAAAAACAGTTGATTATGAAGCGTATTCTTAAAATATTCTTTTTGTGTACAGCTTTGCCAGTGTGTTCGCTTTCAGCTGAAAGTCTGACACAGTATGTCAATCCGATGATTGGTACTGATGGTTACGGCAATGTTTATCCGGGTGCACAGATTCCGTTTGGTGGTATACAGATAAGTCCGGATACGGATGCTAAGTTCTATGATGCAGCGGCCGGATACAAGTATAATCACACTTCTATTCTGGGATTCAGCCTGACACATCTGAGCGGAACAGGAATTCCTGATTTGGGTGATTTCTTATTCATACCTGGAACAGGGGAGATGAAACTCGAGCCGGGTACACGGGAGAACCCCACAGAAGGTTATCGTTCGCGTTATTCTCATGAGAAGGAGTGGGCTTCTCCTAATTATTATGCTGTAGAACTGTCTGATTACGGTGTGAAAGCTGAAATGACAGCCGGATTACGTAGTGGCATGTTCCGTTTCACCTATCCTAAGTCGGACAAGGCATTTATCATGATTGACATGAACCATACCCTTTGGCAGAATTGTGAATGGTCAAATTTGCGTATGGAGAATGACTCTACCCTGACAGGTTACAAGCTGGTAAAGGGCTGGGGACCGGAACGCCATGTCTATTTTACCGCAGTATTTTCTAAGAAGCTGAAAAACCTGCGTATCATGCAGGATAAGAAACCGGTTATCTATAACACTTCCCGTTTCCGCAGTTGCTATGAAGCGTGGGGAAAGAATCTGATGGCTTGTATCTCCTTTGCAGCCGAAGAGGGAGAAGAAGTGATTGTGAAAACATCGGTGTCGGCTGTCAGTACTGCTGGAGCGACACTGAACTTACAGGAACTGAACGGTATGACATTCGATGCTTTACGTGAAAAGGGAGTCGGTCTGTGGGAAAAGGAATTGTCCAAGTATCAGATTGAGGCCAAACCGGAAGTGAAGGAAGCTTTTTATACGGCTGCCTATCGTGCAGCGCTGCATCCGTTTGTTTTTCAGGATGCAGACGGCCAGTTCAGAGGGTTGGATAAGAACATTGAGAAAGCCGGGGGTTTTACCAATTACACTGTCTTCTCATTGTGGGATACATACCGTGCCTTGCATCCTTGGTTTAACCTGGTACATCAGGATGTCAATGCAGACATTGCCAATTCGATGCTGGCCCACTATGACAAAAGTGTAGAGAAGATGTTGCCGATATGGTCTTTCTATGGCAATGAAACCTGGTGTATGATTGGTTATCATGCTGTATCTGTACTGGCAGATATGATTGTGAAGGGCGTAAAAGGTTTTGATTACGAACGTGCCTATGAGGCCATGAAGACTACAGCGATGAACGAACACTATGACTGTCTGCCGGAATACCGTGAGAATGGCTATGTTCCTTTTGACAAGGAAGCTGAATCTGTTTCAAAGACATTGGAGTATGCTTATGATGACTACTGTATTGCGCAGGCTGCCAAGGCATTGGGTAAGACAGAGGATTATAAGTACTTCCTGAACCGTTCGCTTTCATACCAGACGTTGATTGATCCGGAGACAAAGTACATGCGTGGCAAAGACAGTAAAGGTAACTGGCGTACACCTTTCAGTCCGATAGCTTATCAGGGACCGGGTTCGGTGAACGGATGGGGCGATATAACCGAAGGTTTCACGATGCAGTACACATGGTATGTACCTCACGATGTGCAGGGATACATCAATTTGGCAGGAAAGAAACTTTTTCAAAAACGGTTGGATGAACTGTTTACCGTGGAGTTGCCTGAAGATATTCCTGGCGCTCACGATATACAGGGACGCATTGGCGGATATTGGCATGGAAATGAGCCTTGTCATCATGTAGCCTATCTCTATAACTATTTAGGTCAGCCTTGGAAATGCCAGTACTGGGTGCGTGAGATTACTTCCCGTTTCTATGGCAATGAGCCGGGCTCGCTGAGTGGAAATGACGACTGCGGTCAGATGTCGGCATGGTATATGTTTAACTGTCTGGGATTTTATCCGGTAGCTCCTTCCAGCAACTTTTATAACATCGGTTCGCCTTGTGTCAAGAGCCTGACAGTGACATTGAGCAATGGCAAGCAGATAAAGATGACTACGGAAGGTTGGTCAGAAGAGGCAGTTTACGTAAAGGACCTGTATGTGAACGGACAGAAATATACGAAATCCTATTTGCCGTACGACATGGTAAAAGAGGGAGTAACACTACATTTTGTCATGAGTGAAAAGCCTTCTTACAAAAGAGGAGTGGCTAAAGGGGATATACCTCCATCAATATCTTTACCTAATAAAACTGCTTTGTATCGAAGTGAATAATAACATAATATTAACCTTTAATGTAATGTAATATGAAAGCAACATTTTTTATGCAGCGTCCTATAACAGGCTTGCGTTATAAGTCGGTGGCTGCTTTATTGGCGTGTGGAAGTATGGGAATGCCTTTTGCTGTTGCTGCAGAGACTGCAGGAGAATGGGGAAATATGGCAAAGGAAACCATGCAGCAGACTCAAAAAGTGAGTGGTACTGTGGTTGATAAAGATAATGTGCCTATCATTGGTGCTACGGTTGTAGTAGAAGGTACATCAACAGGTGTTATTACGGATTTGGACGGTCGGTATACGATTGATATGCCAGCAGGAAAAAATAAGTTACAGTTTTCTTATATAGGTTATTCTACTTTAACCGTAGATGTTAATTCTCGTGCAGAAGTAAACGTTACTTTATTCGAAGAAACGGTAAATATGCAGGAAGTTATTGTAGTAGGCTATAATACGGTGAAAAGAGGACAGTTGACAGGAGCAGTTGATATGGTGAAGAGTGAGAAAATCTCGAATCAGACTTCTGCTGCATTGGAAGACCGTTTGCAGGGAAAAGTCGCTGGTTTGATGATTTCTACCGGTTCTGGTCAGCCTGGTAGCTCTGATGTCAAGGTTCGTATTCGAGGAACCGGATCTATTAACGGTTCTAATACTCCGCTCTATATATTAGACGGTGTAATGATTGAGGCTGCTCAGTTTGCTTCTTTGAATAATGATGATATTGCCGATATTCAGGTACTTAAGGATGCTTCTGCAACAGCAATTTATGGATCTCGGGGTTCTAATGGTGTAATTGTGATTACAAGTAAGCGTGGTAAGGAAGGACGTACCTCTGTAAATTATAATCTCAAATTGGGAACTTCTATTATGCGTGATTTGAAGAATAGGATGATGACAGGTGCGGAGAATATCTTATACCAAACTTATTGTGCAGAACAGAATCCTGCCTCTAATCAGTTCCCTTTAATGCATTTGTTAAGCCTTGAGAGTAAAGAAAAGCAAGGTACGATTAGTGCCAGTGAATTGGCTGAATTGAATGCAGGACGCGGTCGCTTGGAAAGTGCACGTGCTACTGATACCGATTATTTGGATTTGATGACACAGAATGGCTTTACAATGGAGCATAATGTGTCTGTGAACGGAGGAAATGAGAAAACGAAGTTTTATGTTTCGGGTTCTTTCTTAAAGCAAGATGGAGTTCTGAAAGAGTCTGGAATGTCTCGTTATTCTGGCAGATTTAATTTAGACCATAAATTGAGCAGAGTGATAGATTTTGGTCTGAGTACCAGCATAGGTTATTCGGATTCAAAATTTGCTGACCCAGATTATGATGAGTCCGGAAACCGTCAAAGCTGGATGAACCCTTGGTTTACTACCTATCTGGCATATCCTTATGAAAACCCGGATGAATGGTTTAATGGGGATAACCCGACTTTACTTACCAAATATCTTCATCGTAAAAAGGGATTGCTTCGTTTGGTCGGATCAGCTTATGTAAATGTAAATATTACTGACTGGTTGCGTTTTAAGACTAATTTTGGTATGGACTATTATGGTCGTAAAACTACTACCACTCTGGACCGTGAACATCCAAAGGCAGTCAGCAATCATGGCTATATGTCGCAAGCCACTTCAGACATGCGCCGTTATACGTGGACAAACACGTTGAATATGATGAAAACCTTTAATGATATTCATTCATTATCGGGAGTTGTAGGTTTTGAATTGTATGATGGAGTATATTCTGGATTTAATCAGACCGGATATGATTTGGATCCGTTTATGTCTGATTCTCAGGCTGGTATCGGTGATAAGACTGGCTCATCCGATAATCCTCCTACAATTGGTGGTAGTAAGACACATAGTAACTTGATGTCCTTCTTTACTCAGTGGAACTATACTTTGAAAGATCGTTATAATTTCTCAGCGAGTGTACGTTATGATGAATCTTCTAAATTCTTAGGTAGCAATAAAGGAGCAGCGTTTTGGTCAGCTGGTGTTGCCTGGACTATCAGCAATGAAGATTTTATGAGTCGCTTTGAAAAGATTAATCAATTGAAATTGCGTGCCAGCTACGGTACAACGGGTAATCAAGATGGAATCAGTGACTTTGGCTCTTTCAATGGGTATACAAAAACATCTTATAACGGACAATCTGGCTATTATCACAGTATATTAGGAAATGCAGACTTAAAGTGGGAAACTTCAGGACAGTTTGATTTAGGTATGGATTTACGTATGTTTGATAATCGCTTGAATGTTTCTGCTGATTTTTATATTAAGAATACTCAAGATTTGCTGATGGATAAAAAAATCTCACAGACATCTGGGTTTAGTGAAATAAAAACGAATGCAGGTTCTATTCGTAATACTGGTATTGAATTGTCAATAAGTGGAACGCCTGTACGTACTGCTGATTTTGAATGGAATATTGGAGCTAATATTACGTATAATAAAAACCAGATTACTGACCTTGGTACTTGGGCAAATGCGGACAACAAGTTTGTAAATGGAGATTATCTTTATGAAGTTGGTAAGTCTTTAGGTACTTGGTACATGGTAGAATGGGCCGGTGTAAATCCTGAAACAGGAGAAGTATGGTTCTATGATCAGAAAGGTGGAAAAACGGAAGATATTTCTCAGGCACCTTTTGTTGATAAGTTCAAATCATCTGAAGTTCCTGTGTTTGGTGGATTTGATACCAGTCTGACTTATAAAGGAATTTCCTTGTCAGCCAATTTTACTTATGCATTGAATTATTATATTATGAATGCTACTCGCTGGTATGTAGATAACCATAATTTTAATGGTAACAAACCGGCTTATATGTTGACAATGTGGAGACAACCTGGTGATATAACCAATGTGCCTCGTTTTGATTCCCAAAATAACCCGAGTCCTTGGGCTTCACAATTCCTTGAAGATGCTTCTTTCTTGCGCTTAAAAACATTGCGCTTGTCTTGGACTCCTTCTCGTAAGTTGTTGGAAAAGCAGAAAGTGTTCCAGTCAATGAATATATTCTGCCAGGGTGAAAATTTGTTTACAGTAACTGGATATTCAGGCATGGACCCGGAAGTAAGTGGAGATACAGACTATATGTCATATCCAACTCCTATATCAGTTACTTTTGGAGTTAATGTAAGTTTTTAATTAATTAAAACGAATGAAATTATGAAGACATTATATCAAGCCCTTTGCATTGGGGGAATGGCATTGATGGCTGTTTCTTGCGATTATACAGATTTGCAGCCAACAGATCAGATTGGTGATGAAATGATTTTTAGTTCTGTATCAGCTTTAGAACAGACGGTTACAGGTGCGTATGCACAAATGTCTGCAAAACAGATTATTCGTGTGACTGCAGTATTGTCTGATGATGTGATTAAAGGAGGACAAAATGGAGGAGCCGGTGATGATACATATCAGTGGACTTATACAGCTTCTACGGGTGAACATGCTGATATCTGGTCTAAAGAATGTAATGTAATTAATCAGGTAAATAGAATCTTGAAAGGAGCAGAGAGCGTAGAAGCTACTACTGATGAAGAAGTTGCCAGTAAAAATAATAGTATTGCTACTGCTAAATTCTTGAGAGCATATAATAGCTTAGAATTATTATTGTTCTTCTCTGATATTGAAAAAGAAGATTCATACGGTATTCCTTATGTAAAGGAACCGGTTGTGCTGGAAACTCCGGGCCGGAATACTGTTGGGGAATGCTTTGATTACATGATTCAGGACTTAACTGATGCGCGTCCTTTATTGCGTCAGGTTGCTCCAGATGATCCGGTTTATGTATCACAAACTGCCGTGGATGCATTGTTGGCTCGTATATATTTGTATAAAAAAGATTATGGCAAGGCTTATCAGTATGCGGATGCCGTTCTGCAACAGAAGTCTTTTGCCACTATGGGTGAGTATACGGATATTTGGAGTGATAAGAGTAATGCAGATATAATCTGGAAACTGAAAAGAGCGGTTGGTGAGGAAACTATTGGTACAATATTCTGGGGTGCAGATAACAGTAGTTCTTTTGAAGCTGCTCCTGAATTAATCAATTCTTACTTGGCTGACGATATTCGATTGAATTTGTTCATTGCTGACGGCGTGGATCGTGATGGAGTTGCCGTAAAGAAGGTCAATAAGTATAAAGGAACAGAAGCAAATGTAGGATTAGCTGATGGTAAGATGTTGCGTTCATCCGAAATGCAGCTAATAAAGGCAGAAGCTATTGCTTATACAGATCTTGACAAGGCAAATGTCTTGTTAAATGATTTAAGACGTGAGCGCATTTCAGGATGGGTTGATCAGAATTATGGAACATTAGATGAATTTATGGAGGAATTACTAGTGGAGCGTAGAAGAGAATTGTGTTATGAAGGACATCGTTTCTTCGATATGCGTCGGTTTGGAAAATCTCTTTACAAGCCTGTGATTAAAAAGACATTGGAAGCAGGTAATTTCCGTTGGTTAATGCCGATACCACTGGGTGAACTTCAAGGTAATTCTGTAATTGCTAAGCAGCAAAATCCTGGTTATTGATAAAAGGAGAGGATGCAATCGCATCCTCCTTTATTTATTCTTTTTCTCCATAACACAAATCGCCTGCATCTCCCAGTCCCGGCACGATATAGGAATGAGCATTCAGTTCCGGGTCGATGGCGCCGCACCATACGGTGGTTTTTTCAGCCGGGAATACTTTTTTGATATGCTCGATGGCTTGACGGCTGGCAATGACCGAAGCAATGTGTATATGCGCTGGCTCTCCTTTGGTAAGTAAAGCTTCGTAGGCTAATTCCATGGAACTGCCGGTAGCCAGCATCGGATCGGTCAGAATCAGAATCTTTCCGTCCAGTCGCGGAGAAGCAATGTATTCAATGTGGATATCAAAGTTGTCTTCATTGATGTACTTACGATAAGCAGAAACGAAGGCATTTTCCGCATGGTCGAAATAATTGATAAATCCCTGATGAAGTGGAAGCCCTGCACGAAGGATGGTAGCTACTACGGGCTGTTCGGAAGGTATGTTCTCTACGGCTGTGGCGAGTGGGGTTTGTACGGATACCGGATGGTAGGGAAGGGTCCGGCTGATTTCGTATGCCATGATTTCACCCACACGTTCAATGTTGCGTCGGAAGCGGATGCGGTCACCTTGTACATGTACGTCGCGGATTTCAGAAAGAAACTGGTTGAAAAGGCTGTTGCTTTGGTTAAAGTTGATTATTTTCATAAACATTT
>ERZ791743.296-NODE-296-length-51654-cov-14.985756_pt1 | contig 51654 bp, 50 predicted proteins | sample MGYA00509952_ERZ791743 | MGnify/ENA primary metagenome ERZ791743 (study PRJEB30046, sample SAMN00792040) | human gut metagenome | study: EMG produced TPA metagenomics assembly of the A metagenome-wide association study of gut microbiota in type 2...
AGGGAAAGTCTGCTGGTTAATTCAAATTGAAGGAATTAAATGACTATCCCTAATTTAGGTGTTGATTATCTTGATTTATATCTCATCCATATGCCTTTTGGAGACTATTATGGTGCATGGCGGGCTATGGAAGAACTATATAAAGAAGGGCGTATTCGTGCTATTGGTGTAAGTAATTTTCAGAGTGACCGTATTATAGATCTTTGTTATATGGCTGAGATTAAACCGATGGTGGACCAATTGGAGTTGCATCCTTTTTATCAAAGAGAAGAGGAACTTGATATTTTACATGGATATGGTATTATACCGCAGGCTTGGGCTCCTTTTGCTGAGGGGATGAATGGAATGTTTACGAATCATATATTGAGAAAAATAGCGAAAGAACACGATAAGACGGTAGCACAAGTCATTCTTCGTTGGAATGTACAAAGAGGCGTAAGTGTCATTCCGAAATCTGTTCATCGCAGTCGCATGAAAGAGAATTTAGGAATCTGGGACTTCGAACTTTCTAAAAATGATATGCAAGCAATTACTTCACTTGATCTTGCACGCCCACAAATGCTTGACCCGCATAAGCCAAGTGAAGTGCATCGGCTTTTTAATTATTTGGAGAATCCTGTGCTTACCAGTTTGTAAATTATCGGCTGAGTTGGGAAATATTGTTACGAAAACATTCTATAATTTGAGGAATATAAGAGTTAAATATAATTACTATGAACCGCAGGACTTTCTTAAAACAAGCTTCAGGTTACGCGTTGGCAGTAGCCGGTACAATGACAGGAGTAGAAAAGGTTTTTGCAGAATTAATACCCGCAAAAAAAGGTAGTGCATATAATCTTCATAACAACACAGAGCAGAGGCAGGATTTTGAGCATCGTAATTTAGGCGGAATGGATGTTTCTGCTATTGGACTGGGCTGTTTGCCAATGGTAGGCTATTATGGAGGGAAATATGAGAAAAAGGACATGGTATCCTTAATTCGTCGAGCATACGATCAAGGTGTTACATTATTTGATACAGCGGAAGTTTATGGACCTTATATCAGTGAGGAATGGGTAGGTGAAGCTGTTGCACCATTCCGTGATAAGATAAAGATAGAAACAAAATTTGGTTTTGGAGTGGAAGAAGGTCAACCGACATCACTTAATAGCCGTCCTGATCATATCCGTAGAGCGGTAGAAGGTTCTTTGAAACGTTTGCGTACCGATCATATTGATCTTTTGTACCAACATCGTGTAGATCCGAATGTGCCAATGGAAGCTGTGGCAGAGGTTGTGAAAGAGTTAATGAAGGAAGGCAAGGTTTTACATTGGGGATTGTCTGAGGCCAGTGCTCAATCCATACGTCGTGCACATGCGGTATGCGCTCTTTCGGCAGTACAGAGTGAATATGCTATTTGGTGGAGAGAGCCGGAAACTAAAATATTTTCTACTCTTCAAGAATTAGGTATAGGCTTTGTTCCGTATTGTCCGCTCGGAAGAGCCTTTCTTACCGGAACCATTAATGAGAGTAGTCGTTTCCTGAAAGGAGACCGGCGATATAACTTACCGCAATTCCAGCCTGAAGCATTAAAGCATAATATGCCTTTGGTTTATTTGATAAGAGAATGGGCAAAGCGTAAAGCAGTGACTCCTGCACAATTTGCGTTGATTTGGATGCTTTCTCGTAAACCTTGGATTGTTCCTATCCCTGGTACTACAAGTATTGCTCATTTAGATGATTTCCTTGGTGCAGTATCTGTAAGATTAACTCCTTATGAAATGGAAGAGTTTGATGCTGCTTATACTAAAATAGATTTGATGGGACATCGTGCAGATCCGTTTACAGAAAGTCAAATTGATAAATAATCATCTATATTTATCGGTATAGATTGTGAGGTATCTGCATATTTCAGACAAAAAACTTATCGGATGTACAAACTTAATTTTATAAACTTCTGCTTGTCAATAACAGAGTTTTTTACAATATTCTGAAGGAGTGATACCTTCTAATTTTTTAAACATTCGGCTAAAATGCTGAGAATATTCAAAACCAAGATGCTCCGATACCTGAGATACAGTCTCTCCGGCAGTAAGGTAGTTTTTTGCAAGTTGGATAATGAAGAAGCGAATGTGATTGCTTGCTGTCTCACCGGTAGTTTTTTTGATAACATCTCCAAAATAATTGGGTGACATACATAATTCGTTTGCGCAATATTGTACGCTGGGAACCCCATGAGTTAATTGGAGTTTGTTCTCAAAATATTCACGAAGCAAGCGGTCAAAACGAATAAGAATATCGGAATTTTCATGCTTGCGGGTAATAAATTGGCGATTGTAAAAACGTTGGCAAAAATTAAGAGCTAGTTCAATATAACCTATGATAATCGTATTCTGAAGATTATCAGGCTTATTGTTTAGTTCTTTACGAATTTGCTGCATTAATGAGACAAGAATATCATGTTCGTCTTCCGTCATGTGGAGGGCTTCATTGACACGATAATCAAAAAAGGAATAATCCTTAATATGTTTCTCGAGCGGGAAATTATGAAGTAGATCAGGATGGAATAGAAGCGCCCATCCTGTAATGGATACTTGTTCTCCATTGTCCTCCTTGCCTCCTATTTGTCCTGGAGCTACGCAGAGTAATGTTCCTTTATTATAATCGTATTTTCCACAGCCATATTCCAAATCTATGTTCGCGTCATCTCGGAGAAATAATCCGTATACACTATAGTTGTTTAAACTATGACGTATAGGTGATACTTCTGCATAATTTATGACAGTGATCAGCGGATGCTGTTCGTTGCATCCAAGATAATGGCTATAGTCATTGACATTTCTTACTTGCAGTATGTTATTCATTATTTTTTCTATTATAGTAATGCAAAGATATACTATTATGTGATTCATGTTTTGAATAGATAGTAAATTCTGTAAAAATGGTACAGATTGCAGGATTATGTTTACAAAATTACTCTATGTTTCAACTTAATTTTGCATGATGAAAAATAAAACATATATAATACATCGTGTAATAATAGTGTCAAATATGGAAATTGCAGAGATTGAATTTAAAAATTAAATGATATGTTGAAAAATAAATTGCCTATTTATGAACAAGATTATTTTAACATTGCTGGTAGTAACAACTTTCTGTTTTACTGCTTATGCTCAAAATGAAAAGCGTATGCAAACCTTAAATAAGGTGTTAATTGTTTATTTCTCTGCCACACATACTACAGCTAAAGTGGCTCATATGATTGCAAATATCACTGGTGGTACTTTATATGAGATTACTCCTCAACGGATTTACACATCTGAAGATCTTGATTGGAATAACAAAATGTCACGTAGCTCAATAGAAATGAAAAATCCTGCAGCACGTCCGACATTGCATGGTACAAAATTAAATATCAGTGGCTATAATGTAATTTTTATCGGCTATCCTATTTGGTGGAATCAAGCTCCAAGAATTGTCAATACTTTTATAGAAAGTTATTCTTTGGAAGGGAAAATACTTGTACCTTTTGCTACATCTGGTGGGAGCGGAATAGCCAATAGTGTAAAAGAGTTAAGGAATGCATATCCTAAGCTAAAATGGAAGGATGGTAAATTACTGAATACGGTGAATCGTAATGCTATTCAGAACTGGGTTAACGATGTAATAAAAAGTATCGATTTATAAAATAAAATGATGTTTGGAATAGGTACACAAGAAATTATTTTTATCGCACTGATACTCCTGTTGTTTTTTGGAGGTAAGAAAATTCCGGAATTGATGGGAGGACTTGGAAAAGGAGTACGTAGTTTCAAGGAAAATATCAAAGAAGTGAAAAATGACATTGGTATAAAGAATGAAGATTCTGCTGAATGATGATATAAGAAAGAATACGTATGAAATTTAAATTGTTTCAGTGTTTTAGGTGTTGAGTTTATAAATTGATTATTTATAAGCTCAGTAATAGTTTTTCTTGCGTTTGCAGTAACGTTCGCATTGGGCACAAATATCATATCCCAACATCGCTCCCAGTATAAAATCCTCTTCCGGTGTCAACATATGGAGTGGGCGTTTTGCCAGATGTCTGATTGCCTGAATACATTCCGGACGTCCGAAAAATAAGTTCACGCTTGTATTTGTCACCGGTTGTACCAGAAAGTCGATTCGCTGCTTTTTCAAGCGTTCGATGGCAAACTCTTCATACTTGCGGTTGACTGTAAAGAGAATCATGCGGCGTACACCTTTTTTGTATTCATATATGTGATTCAGAAAAACTTTCATTTCAGCTGGCAGGATGTCGGGAGATGATATCATTGTAATAAAATGGATTATGGTAGATAAAAAGGTGATTGTGGATTAAAAAGTTTTCTTTAACTCGTCGGTCCAAGTTTTGATGCGTGTGGATGTTTTGTGGCTTTCATTTATATCATCTAATGCAAGACCTACAAAACTACCGTCGACAACAGCTGCAGAGTTAGAGAAAGTGTAATCATCTGTACTTACATGATTGCCCAGAAAGGTGCATCCGCTGTCTTTTAAATCTTCGTACAAAATCCCCATGGCATCACAGAAAGTGTCACAATAAGATTCAGAGTCTCCACAGCCAAACAAAGCGATATACTTCCCTTTTAAGTCTGCATTCTTCAGTACTTTGACGCCATCATACCAGTCATCCTGCAGTTCTCCGTCTCCCCAGGTTGAAGTGCCAAGAAGCAGAACATCGTAAGCATTTACCAATTCGACAGTCAGTTTGTCTGCACTATAAACGTCTGTATTTGCGATTCCCAATACAGCAGCCAATTGCCCTGCCAAGTTTTCACATGTTCCTGTAGTGGAACCATAAACGATACCAATTTTTTTCATGATGTTTAATTTAGATTGTTTTTCTGTGGCAAAGGTAGGCGGTCTGGGGTTGTTTTGAAATACCTAAAAATAGTGCTTTTATTAAGGCGTATTGCTGCTGTTTTCAGGCTGTTGGAAAACACTGTATACATAATAATATTAGATACAGCTTTTGTTTCTTAAATTATGGATACCTATTTGAGGGGATTAAGCCAAAATTGGCTGATGCTTTAAAAGAAAGAAACAGATATTTTATTGCTATTGCGAGAAATTATAGATTGTTTTCTTAAATTTGTAAAAAACAATTGTTGATTTTATGAAACCAAAGTTTTTACTTTTTTTATTTGTACTGTCTCTCTGTTTCAGTATGTCTTCGTGTGTTGTACATAAGCATCCTCATAAATTGCATCATAAAGAAATTCCACCCGGCCATGCAAAGAAAAAACATGGAAAGAAATCAGCTAAGTATTATGCTCCCGGTCATCGTAAAGAAATACATCATTATTAATTTATTAAGGTATACCGAATTTATTGGGTATACCTTAAAACAGGAACTAATTTTAAGTAGAAATAGAAGTTTTATGGTTGTAGATGCTATTTGTTTAGATTTCTATTTCACCATCAAAAACTTTGGTTGCAGGGCCTTTCATGGTCATATGATTGGTGTGTATATCCCAGTTCATCAGGAGCTCTCCTCCGTCCATTTTTACTTTTACATTTCTTGTACACTGTTTAGTAAAAATAGCGGCAGCAGCAGTTGCACATGCTCCGGTTCCACAAGCCTGAGTAATGCCTGATCCTCTCTCCCACACACGCATGCGAATGTGTCCCTCGTCTAAAATTTGGGCAAATTCTACATTGGTCCGATCTGGAAATAAAGGATGATTTTCTAAAAACGGGCCTGCCTGAAAAAGATTGACACTCGAAACATTGTCTACAAAAATGACTAAATGTGGATTCCCCATTGAAACGGCAATACCCTGGGGGTAAGGAGATTGTTCTCCTAATTTTACCCAATGAATATTTGTGGGTATTCCCATATCTACTGTAACTTCATCTACTGTATTGTTTGAGTTTACATTCAGCTTTAATTGTTTGATACCCGATTTGGTTTCCAGCGCAATATCCTTTTTATCCGTCAGTCCATATTCGTAAAGATATTTCCCAATACACCTGCTGGCATTCCCACACATCATGGCTTCAGATCCATCTGCGTTGAAAATGCGCATGCTGAAGTCACCGATATTAGATGGTCCTATTAATACTAATCCATCACTTCCTATTCCAGTATGCCATTGACTCCAGCAGATTGCCAGTTTTTCCGGATTCTCTATAGGATATTGCAAGGTGTTGACATAAATATAGTCATTACCTGTTCCATGCATTTTAGTAAATTTTATTTTCATAGACTATTTTGATTAAATGAGTAGATTGAATTTTTTATCATATACTTATAATTGGATATATAATTGACATATAGTATTGCATTATTGCTTATGTTATGTTATAATGATACAATAATTAGCTGTATGTGAAATATTGTCATTGTTAATCGCTATTATTATATCTTTATGTTCGCAAATGTATGAAATAGAAATTCTGTTTTTATGATGAAATGGAATAAAAAATAAATAGTTGTTCTTTTTGTGTTATTTTGATATAATAATCATGTGTTAAACAATAGATTATTCTATATATTATGAATAATAGTATCAATATGTAACATTAATATTGTTTTTGAAATTAAAATTCATATCTGATTGTTAAAGCAAAAAGTATGAGTCAGATTAGTTTTTTTATTGCATGTACTTATTGTATTTTATGAAGCACTTTTATATATCCTGTTCAGTACAATAAGTACCTTCTGCATTATATGTTCCGAGAGAATATATAAAGTACTATCATACTGATTTTTATCATTTACTTATACTGTTAATAGTTTTATGTGATAAGCTGCATAAAAAATACATATTGTACTGCTTATGAAAAGGTTTATTGTATAAGGTAAGATATTTATCTATTTGATTAATAGGTAATTATTGATCTTATAAAATTTGGTTGTTTCAAAAATAAATTCTTTATTTGCACAGCGAAACAAAATTATGAACTATGGAACACAGCATGCAATTGGCCAATAATCATATTTCGGTAGATTGTGTAGTGATTGGATTCGATGGCCAAAATTTAAAAGTATTATTAGTACGTCGTATAGGAGAAGATGAAGGTGAAGTTTTCCATGATATGAAACTGCCTGGTAGTCTTATATACATGGATGAAGACTTGGATAGTGCGGCTCAGCGAGTTTTAACCCAACTGACTGGATTGAAAAATGTAGACTTAAAGCAATTTAAAGTGTTTGGTTCTAAAGATCGCACCAAGAACCCTAAAGATATCCGTTGGTTGGAAAGAGCTGAAAAAGCAAAAGTTGATCGTATTGTGACAGTTGCTTATTTTTCATTAGTAAAGATCGATAAAACTCAAAGTAAGCTCTTGGATAACTTTCAAGCAGAATGGGTTTCTCTACAAGATGTAAAGGAACTTGCTTTCGACCATAATCAGATTATTGCCGATGCAATGGAATTTATCCGTCAATATGTGGAGTTTAATCCGTCTTATCTTTTCGAATTGCTTCCTCGGAAATTTACAGCTCTTCAGTTGCGTGTTTTATATGGTTTACTCTATGGAAAAGCTGTAGATGTCCGTAATTTTCATAAGAAAATAGCGATGTTAGACTATGTAGTTCCTTTGGATGAATTCCAGCAGGGAGTGTCACATCGTGCAGCAAGATATTACCATTTTGACAAGAAAATTTACAACAAGACAAGAAGATAAAATAATAAAGTATGTATTTATTAGGATATGATATAGGGAGTTCTTCTGTAAAAGCCAGTTTGGTCAATGCAGAAACGGGGAAATGTATTTCTTCTGCTTTTTATCCTAAAACAGAAGCTCCTATTATCTCAGTCAAACGAGGTTGGGCAGAACAAGAACCGGACAGTTGGTGGGAATATTTGAAATCTGCAACTCAGGATATTCTATCCAATTCCTGTATTCGTAAGGAAGATATAAAGGCAATAGGTATTTCATATCAGATGCACGGCCTTGTATGTGTAGATGCTCAGCATCGTGCTCTTCGTCCGGCGATTATATGGTGTGATTCCCGAGCTGTTCCGTATGGTCAAAAAGCTTTTCATGAATTAGGCGAAGAACATTGCCTGTCTCATTTACTTAATTCTCCAGGAAACTTTACAGCTTCTAAGCTGGCATGGATTAAAGAAAATGAACCGGAGGTATATGAAAAGATATACAAAATCATGTTACCCGGAGATTACGTTGCCATGCGTTTGAGCGGAGAAATCTGTACTACCGTATCAGGCCTTTCGGAGGGTATGTTCTGGGATTTCAAACAAAACTCAGTGGCCGATTTCCTGATGAAATATTATGGATTTGATTCTTCTCTTATTCCTGATATTAAGCCTACATTCGGAGAACAGGGAACTGTTTCTGCCGAAGCTGCTCTGGAACTTGGACTGGCAGCAGGAACACCTATTACTTACCGTGCAGGCGACCAGCCCAATAATGCATTGTCTTTGAATGTATTCAATCCGGGAGAGATTGCTTCTACAGCAGGAACTTCGGGAGTTGTATATGGAGTAAATGGAAAAGTCAATTACGATCCACAGTCGCGTGTAAATACATTTGCTCATGTTAATCACACTGCAGACTGTACCCGACTAGGTGTTCTCCTATGTATCAACGGTACTGGTATTCTGAACTCTTGGATAAAGCGAAATGTGGCAACAGAGGGATTGTCGTATGCAGAAATGAACGATCTGGCTGCTCAAATCCCAATCGGTTCGGAAGGTATCAGTATCCTGCCCTTTGGCAACGGTTCGGAGCGTATGCTTGAAAATCGTGAAGCAGGATGCTCTATCAATGGAATCAATTTTAATTTACATCATAAAGGCCATCTTATCCGTGCTGCTCAAGAAGGAATTGTTTTCTCTTTCAAATACGGTATCGACATTATGAAAGGCATGGGAATGGATGTACAGAAAATCCATGCAGGTCATGCTAATATGTTCCTCAGTCCGGTATTCCGTGGAACACTGGCTGGTGTAACAGGTTCTGTAATCGAACTTTACGACACAGACGGTTCTGTAGGCGCTGCCAAGGGGGCTGGTATGGGAGCTGGAATTTATAAAGACCATGTGGAAGCTTTTTCAACTTTAGAGAAGCTTGCAGTCATAGAACCCGATTCTTCGAATGCAGATGCTTACGCAGATGCCTATGCGAGATGGGTAGAATGTTTGAAAAAAATATAAACAATCATAGATTCTGATTTGATAAAACAACTATTTAAAATAAATAATCTTTAAACTTTAATATTATGGCAACAAGAGAGTATTTCCCAGGAATTGGAAAGATAAAATTCGAAGGTGTAGAAAGTAAGAACCCAATGGCATTCCGTTATTACGATGCCGAAAAAGTGATTTTGGGGAAACCAATGAAAGACTGGCTCAAATTTTCAATGGCATGGTGGCACACCTTGTGCGCAGAAGGTTCAGACCAGTTTGGTGGTGGAACAAAACAATTCCCGTGGAAAAGCAGTGCAGACAAAATACAGGCAGCTAAAGATAAAATGGATGCTGGATTTGAGTTCATGCAAAAAATAGGTATCGAATATTATTGTTTCCACGATGTAGATTTGTGTGATGAAGCAGAAACTATCGAAGAATACGAACAGAATCTCAAGGAAATAGTTGCTTATGCGAAGAAGAAACAGGAAGAAACCGGCATCAAACTTCTTTGGGGTACTGCCAATGTATTTGGCCATGCCCGTTATATGAACGGAGCTGCAACCAACCCTGATTTTGATGTAGTGGCACGTGCAGCCGTTCAGATAAAAAATGCAATCGATGCCACCATTGAACTGGGCGGTACCAACTATGTATTCTGGGGCGGACGTGAAGGTTATATGTCGCTTCTGAATACTGACCAGAAACGTGAAAAAGAACATCTTGCACAGATGCTGAAAATGGCACGCGACTATGCACGCAGCAAAGGCTTTACAGGAACATTCCTTGTAGAACCAAAACCAATGGAACCAATGAAACATCAGTATGATGTAGATACAGAAACTGTGATTGGCTTCTTGAAAGCACACGGTCTTGATAAAGATTTCAAGGTAAATATCGAAGTTAATCATGCTACATTGGCCGGACATACTTTCGAACATGAATTGGCTGTAGCAGTAGACAATGGAATGCTGGGTTCTATTGATGCCAACCGTGGTGACTATCAGAACGGATGGGATACAGACCAGTTCCCTATCGATAACTTCGAACTCATTCAAGCTATGATGCAGATTATCCGCGCTGGTGGTTTGGGTAATGGCGGTACCAACTTTGATGCAAAAACACGCCGCAACTCTACCGACTTGGAAGATATTTTCATCGCTCACATTGCGGGAATGGATGCAATGGCCCGTGCTTTGGAAAATGCAGCCCGTCTGCTTGAAGAATCTCCATACAAGAAGATGCTGGCAGACCGTTATGCTTCCTTCGACAGTGGTAAAGGAAAAGAATTCGAAGAAGGAAAACTTTCTTTGGAAGATGTTGTTGCTTATGCCAAGACTGCAGGTGAACCTAAACAGACAAGTGGTAAACAAGAGTTATACGAAGCAATTGTAAATATGTATTGCTAATCTCTTGATTTTATTATACCGTATCAGGTATCGTCGGTACATATCATTTACAGACTGATCTCTTTCAGTAATATGTACCGGCGTTTACCTTTTTAACAATCTTATAACTATGAATGACGCAAAGAAAAGTAAAACCTATCTTTTTTCCATTGTAATGGTAGCCGTATTGGGAGGCTTGCTGTTTGGATACGACACCGCGGTGATTTCCGGAGCCGAAAAAGGCTTACAGGCATTCTTCATGGGAGCAGACGATTTTGTTTATACAGATACATGGCATGGCATTACTTCATCCAGTGCTCTTTTAGGGTGTATCATAGGTAGTGCCATTTCGGGTTGTCTGGCTTCCCGTTATGGCAGAAAGCAGTCGTTGTTTCTGGCAGGTATCATGTTCTTTCTGTCGGCTTTAGGTTCATACTATCCCGAGTTTCTTTTTTTCTCGTATGGAGAACCTTCTTACTCTTTATTGCTGGCTTTCAATTTCTACCGTATATTGGGCGGTGTAGGTGTCGGACTGGCCTCTGCTCTTTGTCCGATGTATATTGCCGAAGTTGCTCCAAGTAATATCCGAGGTACATTGGTTTCATGGAATCAATTCGCTATCATCTTCGGACAGCTGGTAGTTTATTTTGTCAATTTTATCATTCTTGGTGATAATGTTAATCCTGTTGTCGAAGTGGTAGAAGGAGTAAACAAGGTTATCAATCCGGATGCCGCAGCATGGGCTATCGAAACCGGATGGAGACAGATGTTTGTAAGCGAAGCAGTACCTGCCGGACTTTTTACTATCTTGATTCTGTTTGTACCTAAAACACCACGTTATCTGGTAATGTCGGGACATGATGAAGAGGCACTGACTGTATTGACGAAAATCAATGGTCGTGAGCGTGCCAAGCAAATTCTGGCCGATATCAAGGGTACCGTACAGACTAAGACAGAACGACTCTTTACTTACGGATGGTTGGTAATTTTTATTGGCATTATGCTAAGCGTATTCCAGCAGGCTGTGGGTATCAATGCTGTATTATATTTTGCTCCACGTATTTTCGAAAGCATGAATATCGGCAATCCGATGGTACAAACAGTCTTCATGGGAGTTGTTAATATTTTATTTACACTTTTGGCTGTGTTTACTGTTGAGAAATTAGGACGTAAGCCTTTGCTGATCTGTGGTTCTATCGGTATGGCTGTAGGAGCTTTAGGTGTTGCTTTCAGCAATCTGGCTACAGGAATTTCTCCACTAATACCGGTGATCAGTATTATGATTTACAGCGCATCTTTCATGTTCAGCTGGGGTCCGATATGCTGGGTACTTATTTCTGAAATTTTCCCCAATACAGTGCGTGGTACAGCTGTTGCCATTGCCGTAGCTTTCCAGTGGATATTCAATTTCATTGTATCGTCTACCTTCCTGCCGATGTATAATATGAGCGCAGGCGATATGGGTGAAAAATTCGGACATATTTTTGTATACGGCCTATATGGTGTGATTTGTATTATAGCAGCCGTATTTGTCTGGAAACTGGTTCCCGAAACCAAAGGAAAGACATTGGAAGACATGACTCGTTTGTGGAAAAACAGACAAGAGCAAAACAAGTAGAAGCTAAGCGGAAAAAGATCTTGTTATTCAGGTAAAATAGTACAGATACCGATACTCCTTTTGGGTGGAGTTTATCGGTATCTGTTTTTTATAGGCTGTCTCAGCAATAAAATGGATGTACTATACAGATGCAGTATATTTGTTGTTCTATTTATCTTTTGTATCCGACGACGTCGGATATAAAAACGGCGACGTTGGCTCGTCAACCGACGTCAGCAATTATACAGCCGACGACGCTGGCTGCAGACCGTGATTCATCACAAAAACTTACGAGAATCTTATTCCTTTTAAAAAAATCGTCTGCCGAAGGTGATACTGCCAACTACACTATAGAACCGTCTAGAAACCTTTCGTTGAAATATGATTATTCGCTTTTTTATCTCAAACTTTTCGTATACCTTTGCGACTAAGAAGTAAAACAAAGGGGTGCCCAACCAGATGACGGGCTGAGATTATACCCTACGAACCTGATTTGGTTAATGCCAACGGAGGGATTGTTGTTCGATTATATCTTTTTTATATCCGTTTTCCGGAAGTTCCTTCTTTGTATTACTTTAATTTTTAAAATGTATCGACATGAAGATTATAGTAAACAACAAAGAGGTAGATCTTATTCAAGGCAATACCATTGCCGATCTTGCCCGTCAACTTGAATTACCTTTACAGGGAGTAGCCATTGCGCTACACAACCGTATGATTCCTCGTGCCCAGTGGGAGGAACAGGTGCTCCAGCCGGGAGACAGTCTGGTTATCATTAAAGCAGCATGCGGGGGGTAACAGGATATGAAACTACAATTCATCACTCATTTTACAGACCGGTATTCTTATTTCGATTCGGCACGGATGGCACTCGAAGGTGGATGCCGTTGGATTCAGTTGCGCATGAAAGATGCTTCGCCCGAAGAACTCGAGTATGAAGCCAGACGTGTGCAGGCTTTATGTCGTGAATACGGAGCTACTTTTATTATCGACGACCATGTAGAACTGGTAAAAAAACTTGAAGCAGATGGCGTGCATCTGGGTAAGAACGATATGCCGATAGCCGAAGCCCGCAAGATATTGGGAAATGACTTTATCATCGGTGGAACAGCGAATACCTTCGAAGATGTGCAGATGCATTATGCGGCAGGTGCCAATTACATAGGATGTGGTCCTTTCCGTTTTACTACGACGAAAAAGAATCTGAGTCCGGTATTGGGCCTGGAAGGATACCGCAACATTTTGAATCGGATGAAAGAGGCTGATATCCAATTGCCTGTTGTGGCCATTGGTGGAATCACCTACGAAGATATACCGGAAATCATGCAGACAGGAGTCTCGGGTATTGCATTAAGCGGTACCATTTTGCGTGCCGACAATCCGGTAGAAGAAACACGCCGTATTTTGGGACTTCTCCCTGAATGATGAAGGGACAGCGTTTTCTCTTTATGTGTATGTACAGTAGAATCATTACAGAAAAATTTAAATCAAGATAAAATGGAAAAACTGATTATCGCAGGAAAAGAATTTAACTCCCGCTTGTTCTTGGGAACTGGAAAATTCAACTCCAATCAATTGATGGAAGAAGCTATTCTGGCTTCAGGTACAGAAATGGTAACTGTAGCTATGAAACGTATCGAATTGGAAGATAAAGAGGACGATATGCTTCGTCATATTGTTCACCCACATATCCAACTGTTGCCTAATACTTCTGGTGTACGAACAGCCGAAGAAGCTGTATTTGCTGCACAGATGGCTCGCGAGGCCTTCGGAACCAACTGGCTGAAACTGGAAATCCATCCAGACCCGCGTTATTTGTTGCCCGACTCTACAGAAACCTTGCGTGCTACAGAAGAACTGGTCAAATTAGGTTTTGTGGTACTCCCCTACTGCCAGGCAGACCCTACATTGTGCAAACGTCTGGAAGAAGCCGGTGCGGCAACTGTGATGCCGCTTGCTGCTCCAATCGGTAGCAACAAGGGATTGCAGACACGCGATTTTCTGCGCATCATCATCGAACAGAGTAATGTCCCTGTTGTTGTCGATGCCGGTATCGGTGCGCCAAGCCATGCAGCCGAAGCAATGGAAATGGGTGCAGCGGCTTGCCTGGTGAATACAGCTATTGCTGTGGCCGGAAATCCGGTTGAAATGGCTAAGGCATTCAGCGAAGCGGTAATAGCCGGTCGTCGTGCCTACGAAGCCGGATTGGGTATCCAAAGTATTGACTTCACCGCATCAGCGTCATCTCCTCTGACTGCGTTCTTAAACGAAAAATAATCTATTTAGCAAACCACAATTTATGGAAAAAGATAAAAAAGCATATGCTCATGCAGAGAAAGCCTACATGCAGGGAACAATGTACCCTTTCGTACGTGTAGGTATGCAAAAGGTCAACCTGACTCCTACTGTCACTATCGAAAACGGAGAAAAGGTGATTACTCCGAATGCACCTGTGTATATTTACGATACTAGCGGTCCGTTCAGCGATCCGTCGATAAAGATTGATTTGAAGAAAGGTTTGCCGCGAATGAGAGAGGAATGGATTACTTCCCGCGGTGATGTGGAGCAACTTCCTTCCATTACATCCGAATATGGCAAGAAACGTCGTGACGACAAATCGTTGGATCATTTGCGTTTCGAACATATCGCTTTGCCTTATCGGGCAAAAGAAGGTAAATGCTGTACACAGATGTATTATGCCAAACAGGGTATTGTAACTCCGGAAATGGAGTATGTAGCCATTCGCGAAAACATGAATTGCCGCGAACTGGGAATCGAAACTTACATTACACCGGAGTTCGTTCGTGATGAGATTGCTGCCGGCCGTGCCGTGCTTCCTGCCAACATCAACCATCCGGAAAGCGAACCGATGATTATCGGACGTGCTTTCCTTGTAAAAATCAATACCAATATCGGTAATTCGGCAACCACTTCAAGCATCGACGAAGAAGTGGATAAAGCGGTATGGAGCTGCAAATGGGGCGGTGATACGTTGATGGACCTTTCTACAGGAGATAACATTCACGAAACACGCGAATGGATTGTACGCAACTGTCCGGTGCCGGTAGGTACAGTACCTATTTATCAGGCACTCGAAAAGGTAAACGGACGTGTAGAAGACCTGACTTGGGAGATTTATCGTGATACGCTGATTGAGCAGTGTGAGCAGGGTGTAGACTACTTCACCATTCATGCAGGTATCCGTCTGCACAATGTACACTTGGCCGACAAACGTCTTTGCGGTATTGTGAGTCGTGGGGGCTCTATCATGAGCAAGTGGTGTCTTGTACATAATCAGGAATCTTTCCTTTACGAACATTTTGATGATATTTGCGACATCCTGGCCCGTTACGACGTAGCTGTATCACTGGGCGACGGGTTGCGTCCCGGTTCTATTGCCGACGCCAACGACGAAGCACAGTTCGCCGAACTGGATACCATGGGCGAACTGGTGGTACGTGCATGGGAAAAGAATGTACAGGCATTCATTGAAGGTCCGGGTCATGTACCTTTGCATAAAATCCAGGAAAACATGCAGCGCCAGATTGAGAAATGCCACAACGCACCTTTCTATACTCTGGGCCCTCTGGTTACAGACATTGCTCCGGGATACGACCATATTACTTCGGCCATTGGAGCTGCACAAATCGGATGGCTGGGAACTGCCATGCTTTGCTACGTGACTCCGAAAGAACATCTCGGACTTCCTAACCGTGAAGATGTACGCACAGGAGTCATCACATACAAGATTGCAGCTCATGCGGCCGATCTTGCCAAAGGACATCCGGGGGCACAGGTCAGAGACAATGCCTTGTCGAAAGCGCGTTACGAATTCCGCTGGAGAGACCAGTTCCATCTGTCACTCGACCCGGACCGCGCTTTGGAATATTTCAACGAAGGCCGTCATACCGATGGAGAATATTGTACCATGTGTGGACCGAACTTCTGCGCCATGAAACTTTCACGCGATTTAAAGGAAGTAAACCGGTAATAAACTACACGACATTGACTGTAAACTAAAATTACATTATGTTTTCAGAAGAATTAGAAAAAATAAGTTGGGATGACACTACCCATGCCATCTATTCGAAAACGGAAGCCGACGTACGTCGTGCTTTAACAAAAGAGCGCTGTGATATTGACGACTTCATGGCGCTGATATCACCTGCGGCAGAACCGTATCTGGAGATTATGGCACAACTCAGCCGCAAATATACCGAAGAGCGTTTTGGTAAGACCATGTCGCTCTTTATCCCTTTGTATTTGACAAACTCATGCACCAATTCGTGTGTATATTGTGGTTTTCACATCAGTAACCCGATGGCTCGTACCATTCTTACACCCGAAGAGATAGAGAATGAATATCGTGCCATCAAGAAACTGGGCCCTTTTGAGAATCTGTTGCTGGTGACTGGAGAGAATCCTGCAAAAGCAGGTGTTCCTTATCTGGCTCGTGCGCTTGATCTGGCGAAGCCTTATTTCTCAAACCTCAAGATAGAGGTGATGCCGCTTAAGGCAGAAGAATATGCCGAATTGGTTAATCATGGGCTGAATGGAGTCATTTGTTTCCAGGAAACATACAATCGCGACCGCTATCGTATTTATCATCCGCGTGGTATGAAATCAAAATTTGAATGGCGTGTAGATGGATTCGACCGTATGGGACAGGCTGGTGTACACTCTATAGGTATGGGAGTATTGATTGGTCTGGAAGACTGGCGTACTGATGTTACAATGATGGCTCGTCACTTGCGTTATCTGCAGAAGCATTACTGGAAGACCAAATACAGTGTAAACTTCCCTCGTATGCGTCCGGCAGAAAACGAAGGCTTCCAGCCCAATGTCATCATGAGCGACCGCGAACTGGCACAGGTGACTTTTGCAATGCGTATCTTCGACCACGATGTGGATATCTCCTACTCTACTCGCGAACCGGCGAACATCCGTGACAATATGGCGACATTGGGGGTAACTACAATGAGTGCAGAGAGCAAGACCGAACCCGGAGGTTATTATACTTATCCGCAGGCATTGGAACAATTCCACATTAGTGACGACCGTACTGCCGTAGAAGTAGAAAGTGCCTTGCGTAAGTTAGGACGTGAACCGGTATGGAAGGATTGGGATGCTTCCTTCGACCGTTTCTAACTGCTTGAAATTTACAGTTTATCAGAAGCGGGGATTGTCTGCCAATACAGAATCTCCGCTTCTAATCTGTTCTCTATGCAGTCAGAAAGACTGTTTATGTAATACTAATACCAGTATAAAGATTGATTATGGAACGATATAATCGTCAGATGATTCTCCCTGAGATAGGAGAAGAAGGACAAGAAAAATTAAGACAGGCCTGTGTCTTAATTGTAGGTGTCGGAGGACTGGGAAGCCCTGTCGCGCTTTACCTGGCTGGAGCAGGAGTAGGCACACTGGGCGTGATAGACGACGATGTAGTAAGCGTAAGTAATCTTCAGCGTCAGGTGCTCTATACGGAGCATGAAGTCGGTATGTCCAAGGCACTACAAGCATGTACACGCTTGAAAGCACTGAACAGCAATATTCAGGTAAAAGCCTATCCGGAACGTCTTACTTCACACAATGCACTTCAAATTTTCTCCGATTACGATATCATTGTAGACGGATGCGATAATTTTGCAACCCGTTATCTGATTAATGATACGTGTGTACAGTTGGGAAAAATCTATGTATATGGTGCCATCCGTGCTTTCGACGGTCAAGTATCTGTATTCAATTATCAGGGAGGAAAGACCTATCGCGACCTTTTCCCCGATGAACAAGAGATGCTTTCCATGCCTGCCCCTCCCAAAGGAGTCTTAGGAGTTACTCCCGGACTGGTAGGATGCGCCGAAGCCAATGAAGTCGTAAAGATTATTTGCGGTTATGGTGAAGTTCTGAGCGGAAAGCTATGGCAAATCGACCTGAAGACACTTGAAAGCTATCTAATTTTGTTGTAAAGATTGGGATTATTGCTACCTTTGCGCCACAATTTAGATTTCCAATGAAATTAATATTAATAACAACGCCTACATACTTCGTAGAAGAAGACAAAATTATTACCTCTCTCTTTGAGGAAGGACTGGATATTCTTCATTTGCGTAAACCTGATACAGCCCCGGTTTATGCAGAACGATTGTTGACACTGATTCCTGAAAAATACAGAAAAAGAATCGTTGTGCACGGTCATTTCTACCTAAAGGATGAATATGGGTTGAAAGGAATTCATTTAAATCATCGTAATCCTACCCCTCCTCTTAATTATACAGGGCATATCAGTACTTCCTGTCATTCTATTCAGGAGGTAGAGGAACGGAAGAAAGATTTTAATTACGTATTTCTCAGTCCTATATTCGACAGTATTTCCAAAGAAGGTTATAAATCGAATTATACACCAGAAGAGATCAGAAAGGCGGTCAAGGCCGATATTATTGATCAACGGGTAATAGCTTTGGGAGGTATAAATGAAGACAATATTCTGCAAATAAAAGATTTTGGATTTGGAGGAGTTGCTGTACTTGGTGATATCTGGAATAAGTTTAATCCCAATGTCGACTTTAATTATCAGGAGTTGATTATGCATTTTAGAAAACTAAAACGATTGGCTGATTAATTATACATGAAGGAATCGTTTAAAGTTTTCTAATTAACATTTGTATGACTTAAAGAAATGGCGTAACTTTGCAGAAAAATTAAGGAAATTATATCTATTATAATATACAATGAGCGAAACATCACCTTTTAAAGTATTTTCGGGTACAAACTCGAGATACCTCGCAGAGAAAATTTGTAATAGTTTAGGCTGCCCGCTGGGTAACATGAACATTACTCATTTTGCAGACGGCGAATTTGCCGTATCGTACGAAGAATCAATTCGTGGTCAACATGTATTCTTGGTTCAGTCTACGTTCCCTAATTCAGACAACCTGATGGAATTGTTGCTGATGATTGACGCTGCCAAGCGTGCATCTGCAAAAAGTATCATCGCTGTAATTCCTTATTTCGGATGGGCTCGTCAGGACCGTAAAGACAAACCACGTGTCTCAATTGGTGCTAAATTGGTTGCTAACTTGCTGAGCGTAGCAGGTATCGACCGTCTGATTACTATGGACTTGCATGCAGATCAGATTCAGGGATTCTTTGATATTCCTGTAGACCACTTGTACGGATCTACCATTTTTGCTCCATATATTCAGTCACTGAATTTGGAGAACCTGGTAATTGCAACTCCAGACGTAGGTGGTTCTAAGCGCGCCAGCACTTATGCCAAGTATTTGGATGTACCTTTGGTATTGTGCCACAAAACTCGTGAAAAAGCAAACGTTGTAGCTTCTATGCAGATTATCGGAGATGTAAAAGATAAGAATGTAATCTTGATCGACGATATGGTAGATACTGCAGGTACTATTACAAAAGCTGCCGACATCATGAAAGAAGCTGGTGCAACATCTGTACGTGCAATTGCTACTCACTGTGTGATGTCAGGTCCTGCTTCAGAACGTGTGCAGAACTCACAGTTGGAAGAAATGGTATTTACAGACAGTATTCCTTATTCAAACCGTTGCGCAAAAGTTAAACAGCTTTCTATCGCAGATATGTTTGCTGAAACTATCCGCCGCGTGATGACTAACGAATCTATCAGCTCACAGTACTTACTGTAATAGCTTATCACTAATATAGGGATTTGTCGGAGTCTTATGGCTTCGACAAATCCTTTTTTCTTTTTATACGAATATGAAAATACTCTGGCTTGACTTGAACAGCTCTTACGCACACTCCTCTCTTGCGCTTCCTGCAATCCATGCACAGGTTGCGAATAACACTGCATGGGAATGGGATATTGTTTCGGCTACTATTAATGAAAATCCTGGTATGATAGCAGGAGAAATTTATCGCCGGCATCCCGATATTGTAGCTGCTACTTGTTGGCTGTTCAATCACGAAATGCTTTTACACATTCTTTCAAGGGTCAAAGCGCTGATACCGGAATGTTGCATTGCATTGGGAGGCCCGGAGTTTTTGGGGGATAATGAAGATTTTCTCCGCCGGAATTCTTTTGTAGATTGTGTATTCCGGGGTGAAGGTGAGGAAGTAGTACCGCAATGGCTGATGTGTTGGAACAGGCCGGAAGAATGGGCTTCTATTTCCGGTATATGTTACCTCGATTCTTTGCATGTATATAGAGACAATGGTTTGGCGAAGGTTTTGGCATTTGATACATTGGTTAATCCGGAACAAAGCCGTTTTTTCAATTGGGAGAAACCCTTTGTGCAGCTGGAAACTACACGAGGATGTTTTAATACGTGTGCATTCTGTGTCAGTGGAGGGGAAAAACCGGTCAGAAACCTGTCTGTAGAAGCAATTGGACACCGTATTGAAGAAATTCATCGGCACGGAATAAAGAATATCCGGGTATTGGATCGTACTTTTAATTATAATATTCGTCATGCCAAAGCATTGCTGAATTTGTTTTGTCAATATCCTGATATACACTTTCATTTAGAAATTCATCCGGCGCTTCTTTCTGATGCTTTGAAAGAAGAGTTAAAACAAATGCCCTACGGATTACTTCATCTGGAAGCAGGTATACAAAGTTTACGTCAGGAGGTGTTGACAACAAGCCGCCGTGCCGGTAAATTGGAAGATGCTTTAGAAGGATTAAAATTTTTATGTTCGTTGCCTCAGATGGAAACGCATGCCGATTTGATAGCCGGCCTTCCGCTTTATCGCCTGGACGAAATATTTGAAGATGTACGTACACTTGCCGAATATGGAGCTGGAGAAATACAACTTGAATCATTGAAACTGTTGCCGGGAACAGAAATGCGGGCAAGAGCAGCAGAATTGGGTATTTGTTACTCTCCTCTTCCACCGTATGAGGTATTACAAACTAATGAAATCAGTGCGGATGAACTTCAGACTGCACGTTTGCTTTCCAGATTGCTGGACGGATTTTATAATGCGAAAGTCTGGCAACCGGTTACACGTAAGTTAATTGTGGAGCAATCTGATTTCCTTCACCGTTTTCTAGCATATCTAACTGCTATTGGTGTTATAGACCAACCTCTTGGACTGGAGAGACGTGGAGTGATTCTATATGAATTCTGTAAAGCTGAGTATCCCCAATACGAAACTGCTGTCAGTCTTGCCTGGATAGAAGGTGGTATGTCATTGAAAAAACAGCCGGCATCACGAGTTCGTACCAAACATGTGTATCCTATTTCCGACTGGGAAACCGTGTACGGAGAATATCGGGAAGGAATGCGTTTGTGCCTATTGCCTGCTACAGAAGATACCCCTGTTTCATATTGGTTTGGATTCGATACAGAAACTCAGCAAACCAAACCTCTTTTTAAGGCTTTTTCCTATCAGATAAAGGATTAAATGAAAAAGAATCCCGATATCAATCTGTGCACTTCATGTGCATAAATTCAATATTGGGATTCTTTTTTATATAGACTTGCATACTATCACATGCGTATCTGAAGTAAATTCCATTTCAGAAACATTGAAAGGAGTCATCCAATAAGCCTTTTTAGGACTCTCCTTTCCTTCCGATTGGACGAGGGATGCAATACGTTCTTTAAAATGAGAAAAGCTCTCATCCGGAAGAATTTTGGGCAATTCCAAAGGAGATAGTATTATAATATCTCCCAGCCATTCGGTATAACGTATTTCCTCAGAAAAGGAATACATTTTTAATACATATCCTTGTTCGTCCAACTCTACGACCTGCTGTGAAGAAATTTTTCCGCTTTCCGCATCATATACCCGGTGTGTAGCTATCTTTCTCATTCTTATTCTACACTCTCCATTTTCTGGAGTTTCATTGGTTTCATTTTTTCAGATGCTTTTTGCTTTACTTCTTTATTGCTTTCTTGCATTTCAATTGATTTCGCTGCAATCTTTTCAACTTCCTTTGGCTTTTTGTCAGTGCTTTCTTTGCCTGTATCATGATAGCGCATCAGTCGAATTTGATTCAACAATACACTTCCTTTCGAATTTTGTCCGGCAGTGTAATAAATAAAACCACTAATGTTTTTTATGTTATAAGCTGAATCCGGTTGCAAATACAAGTGTTGTGTTCCCGAACCCGATACTGTTTGGGTCAATCCCTGCACGCTATCGTTATCGAAGTAAAAGTTGAGAGCCATGACTGCCTTGGCATCGGCTATCTGAGGCATGAAGTGGAAATCGGCCATCAATGCAATTGCATCTTTCGGTTTGAAAGTTGTATCAGCCTTCAAGTCGAATGTCACCTTGTTAGTAAGCGGTGAAGCGGACAGCCAATATAAAGAACGATCCTGCCAGATGTCTACAGTATCTCCCGACAGGAAAACAGCAGTCTGTGTTCCTTGCCGATTACCCTGTGCTTTCAGTTGTAGCTCTGAAGCTTCAAAGCGCTGTTGCAAATTCTGGTAAATAGTTGCTAATTCTTTGCTATTTCGAGTATACCATACCATGGAAGAGTCGAATTCTGCCTCTGTGACATGATGTTTCTCAAAGACATATTTCAAATATGCCCCCTTTTTATAGTGATCGGAATAAGGCAAATCATTAGCAACCGTAGATGCCAAATGGTAATCATATAACAGATTTTCCATTGCATCCGGCTGAATGATGTCTTTAGGAACTTTTTTCCCGCAGCTGATCATTCCTGTCAACAGGGCCAGCATAGCAATCTGACTGATACGTTTATTCATTCTCTTTGTCTTCGTTAGCGTTTATACCTTTGCTCAAGTAGTTGCTGTAAAAGATCAGCATTGCAATCATACCACAGCTGATAGCAGCATCAGCAAAATTGAAGATAGGACTGAAGAAGATAAAGCGGTCTCCTCCTACCAACGGCATCCAATCGGGCCAGAATGTATCAATAATTGGGAAATAGAACATATCTACCACTTTCCCATGTAACCAGTCTGCATATCCCTCTCCTAAAGGTACCCAGGTAGCAATTTCGGAAGGTGTACTGGCACTGAATATTTCTCCATAAAATACACAGTCGATGATATTGCCCAATGCACCGGCAAGAATCAGTGACAGACAGACAATAAATCCTGTTTTTACATAACGATGAACTTTGATTATTTTATGAAGATACCAGGTAATAGCTATTACGGCAACAATGCGGAATAAAGTAAGAAATAGTTTAGATATGACTTCAAGTCCAAAAGCCATTCCGCTGTTCTCTACAAATTTTATTTGAAACCAATCTGCAATGTGTATGTCTTCGTACAGATACATATTGGTTTTTACTGCAATTTTGATAATCTGGTCAATGACCAATACCGCTATTACGATTAGGGTTGCCAGACGTCCTTGTGTCAGAAATTTCCTCATACGTTCTTTTTAAATTGACAATTGACAATTGATAATTAAACAATCCACAATCAAGCCATACCTCTTGTCTGCATGGAAATTGCCAACTGTCTATTATCAATTGTCAATTTAAAAATATTATCTCTTTCCTTGCTGCTTTGCTTCAATGCTTAATGTAGCATGTGGTACAGCACGAAGTCTTTCAGCAGGAATCAATTTACCGGTTTCACGGCAAATTCCATAAGTTTTGTTTTCAATTCTCACCAGTGCGGCACGCAAATTCTGAATAAATTTAAGTTGTCGTGCAGCCAGACGAGTCGTTTCTTCTTTCGACAATGTATTTGCACCTTCTTCCAATACTTTATAGGTAGGTGATGTGTCATCAGTGTCATTGCCGTCTGTGTTCATTATACTCCCTTTCAGTTTCTCGTAGTCGCGTTCAGCCAATTGAAGTTTTTCCATAATAATGGCACGGAACTCCTCAAGTTCTGCGTCAGAGTATCTCGTTTTTTCAGCCATAGTAATTAGGTTTTAAAATTAATAATAGTATTCACTCAGTCCGAAGACTGAGTGAATAGGTTCATATCACAACTTTGTCACTTTTACAAATAATGAGAAGTCATCGAAGTTCAGTTCTGTTCCTTCTGCAACTTCATCTGCCAGTTCCAGTGAATTTGCTAAAACTTGGTTGCAAATATAATTATTATATTCATTTACCGCATCGTCTGTTTTTGAATTTTTAGATAAAGTGATATTTATCTTATCTGTTATTTCAAAACCGTTGCTCTTGCGGATATTCTGAATACGGTTAACCAGCTCACGGGCAATACCTTCGCGGCGCAATTCATCGGTAACAGTTACTTCCAAAGCTACAGTAAGTGTGCCTTCGTTGGCAACCAGCCAGCCCGGAATATCTTCACTGAAGATTTCTACATCAGCTGCTTCTACGGTAGCTTCTCCACCTTCGAGTGCGAATGTATACTGACCGTTCTTTTCCAATTCAGCAATAGCTTCCTGTGACATTCCTGCAACAGCAGCAGCTACGGCTTTCATCTGTTTGCCAAACTTCGGACCCAGCTTCTTGAAGTCACATTTCACTTTCTTCACCAACATGCCCGATGCTCCTTCTTCGAAGCGGATTTCTTTCACATTGACTTCACTCATGATCAGATCTTTTACAGCTTCGATATGAAGTTTCTGTGCTTCATCGATAACCGGAATCATAATACACTGCAGTGGCTGACGAACTTTGATATTTACTTTACGGCGTAAAGCCAATACCATAGAAGTTACATCTTGAGCCATTTGCATACGTGCTTCCAATTCCTTATTAATAAGTGATTCGTCGGCTACCGGGAAGTTAGCAAGGTGTACAGATACCACATTGTCGCGTCCTGTTGCAGCAATCAGATCCATATAAAGACGGTCTGCATAGAACGGAGCAATAGGAGCCATCAGTTTGGCTACTGTTTCGAGGCAGGTATACAATGTCTGGTAAGCAGACAATTTATCTGTTGACATGCTGCTTCCCCAGAAACGTTTACGGTTCAGACGTACATACCAATTACTCAAGTTATCATTTACGAAGTCATTGATCAAACGGCCTGCTTTTGTCGGTTCATAATCGTTGTAGCAAGCATCCACATCTTTAATCAATGAGTTTAGTAATGACAGAATCCAACGGTCGATTTCCGGACGTTCTTCCATCGGTACTTCCTCTTCTGCATAGCAGAATCCGTCTACATTGGCATACAATGCAAAGAATGAATATGTATTGTATAAAGTACCGAAGAATTTACGACGAACTTCGTCTACTCCTTCCTTGTCGAACTTCAAGTTATCCCAAGGTGAAGAGTTGGTTATCATATACCAACGAAGTGGGTCTGAACCGAATTTCTCGATAGTTTCGAATGGATCGACCGCATTACCCAAACGTTTCGACATCTTGTTACCGTTCTTGTCGAGTACCAATCCGTTAGAGATTACATTTTTATAAGCTACACTGTCGAATACCATAGTAGCAATTGCATGCAGAGTAAAGAACCATCCACGAGTCTGGTCAACACCTTCCGCGATGAAATCAGCCGGATAATAAGAGCGGTTGTCTACGATTTCCTTGTTTTCGAACGGATAGTGCAACTGCGCATACGGCATAGCTCCTGAATCGAACCATACATCGATAAGGTCGGTTTCACGCTTCATCGGTTTACCAGAAGCAGATACCAATACGATATCGTCTACATACGGACGATGCAAGTCAATCTTTTCGTAATTTTCTTTATCGTATTGTCCCGGCACAAATCCCAGTTTCTTATATGGGTTTTCTGTCATGAAACCGGCTGCAACCGATTTTTCTATTTCATTGTACAATTCTTCTACAGAACCGATACAGATTTCTTCACCTTCTTCGCTACGCCAGATAGGAAGCGGAGTTCCCCAATAACGCGAACGGCTCAAGTTCCAGTCGTTCAGGTTTTCCAACCATTTGCCGAAACGTCCTGTTCCTGTAGATTCCGGTTTCCAGTTGATTGTTTTGTTCAATTCAATCATGCGTTCCTTGGCAGCAGTAGAACGGATAAACCAACTGTCGAGCGGATAATACAATACAGGTTTATCTGTACGCCAGCAGTGTGGGTAGTTGTGTACATGCTTTTCGATCTTGAATGCCTGATTGTTCTGCTTCATCATCATGCAGATGTATACATCCAATGATTCTGCAGCCTGTGCAGCTTTTTCATCGTATTTACCATCTACAGTGAACTGAGGATCGTATGCATTCTTAACCCAACGTCCCTGGTATTCTTTATATTTTTCTACATCTACGCATTCTTTAACAAAAGCGTCATCCAGTTCTTTGATAAGATAGAATTTACCAGTCAAATCGACCATCGGACGGGTTTCTCCCTTCTTATTAATCATAAACAAAGAAGGAATGCCCGCTGCACGTGCTACATTGGCATCATCGGCACCAAAAGTCGGTGCAATGTGTACGATACCTGTACCGTCTTCAGTAGTTACATAATCACCCAGAATTACGCGGAATGCTTTGTCTGCAGCTTCCTTCCAGCTTCCGTCTTCAGTAGCTTCTACTGGTTTAACCCATGGAATCAGCTGTTCATACTGCATACCTTCCAAATCTGTACCTTTATATTCGCCTACCACTTTGAACGGAATCAGCTTATCGCCCGGTTTATAGTCTTCCAAAGCCAGTTCTTCTGCCTTTTTATTGAAGTGAGCGTACAACAATGGTTTGGCAAGAACGACAGTCATCTTTTCGCCGGTATATCCATTGTAAGTCTGTACAGCTACATAATCGATTTTCGGTCCTACACACAATGCAGTATTTGAAGGCAATGTCCAAGGAGTAGTGGTCCATGCGATGAAATAAGGAGTTCCCCATTCTGCCATTTCAGGCTTCGGGTTCTTCATTTTGAACTGACCTACTACAGTCAGATCTTTTACATCGCGGTAGCAACCCGGCTGATTCAACTCGTGTGAACTAAGTCCGGTACCTGCTGCCGGAGAATAAGGCTGGATAGTATATCCTTTATACAGCAGACCTTTGTTGTACAACTGTTTCAGCAACCACCACAAGGTTTCAATGTAACGGTTGTCGTAAGTAATATAAGGATTGTCAAGATCTACCCAATATCCCATTTTATGAGTAAGGTCTGTCCACTCTTTTGTAAATTTCATGACATCTGTACGGCAGTGTTTGTTGTAATCTGCCACAGAAATCGTCTTTCCGATATCCTCTTTGGTAATACCTAAAGCTTTTTCTACACCCAGTTCTACTGGCAATCCGTGAGTATCCCATCCTGCTTTACGTTTTACCTGAAAACCTTTCATGGTTTTAAAACGGCAGAATGTATCTTTAATGGTACGAGCCATTACGTGGTGAATACCCGGCATACCATTGGCAGAAGGAGGGCCTTCGTAGAAAACAAATGAAGGATGACCTTCACGTTCTGTCATACTTTTAGAGAATACGTCATTCTCATCCCATTTCTTCAGAACTTCTTTATTGACTTCTGATAAATTGAGCTGTGAATATTCTGTGAATTTCTTACTCATAGTTATGTTATTTTTATTAAGTTCTTTACATATAAGGGTACAACATCCTTAAATTTAGGCTGCAAATTTAAAAGAAAAATAGATATAAGGAAAACAAAACGAAGAGTATTACGTAAATAAGATTTAAAACAAGGTTACTTGTGTTCAAATTGTAGGCAAAAAGCAGATAAAATAGGAAAAAGCGTCTTGAAAGATTTTTTTTCGTTCAAAGTATTGCAGGTTTCAAAAATAGTCGTACCTTTGCAAGCGAAATCAAGAAAACAAGTATTGGTTCCTTGGATGAGTGGCTTAGTCAGCGGTCTGCAAAACCGTGTACGGCGGTTCGAATCCGCCAGGAACCTCGAAAGGCAAGTGTCTGTGACGCTTGCCTTTTTGTTTTATTCTCTCCACCTTTTTCATCGTACCCTCCCAAACTAAAAACAGGTTTTTTCTTAACTAAGAAATCATAACTAAGAAATCATAAGATACCATTGCCGAAAAAGCAGAACTCACACTTTTCTCTATATCAGTGCTTCTTTGTGCCTACGTTCAGCAACGGATAACTATCCGTGCAAAGATATAAGATAAAGAAATAGAACTGTAAAAATAACTACACCTCTCTTGTATAAAAATTGCGACATAAGAGGATATTCTGCCTCTTATGTCGCAACATGTGAATTCTTCTTTCCTGTTATTTTTCTGATATGAGTTTTGCCTTTTCAAAATTGAGGGAAGTAACCAATAATTTATTGTCTTTAAGTGTGATTGAAGTCGCATACACTTCTTTTCCCTTTTTGGTCAATTCACAATGAAGGATATCTCCTTCAATACCTGTTATTTTAATATGGGTAATCTTTGTAAACTTATTAATATTTTTTTTCAGTTCTAATTTCCAGTATTCCGGATTTTCTACCCCATCAGTACAGAAATATTTGTCTGAATCATCGTAGGCTATCGAAAGAGAGGATTTGTTTACAAGATAATCAAAACATTTTAGCGCTGCATCAAGTTTATTCAAACTGCTAAAAATGGTAGCGTTGTAGTTAATGGTAATTCTTCCTGCATACAGTTTGGAATAATATTCCTTTATTAAAGCAATAGTCTTATCCTTGTATCCTTTCAGCTCCTCTACTGCTTCTTTTTTCACATAAAACATACCTGGTTTACTAATCGCTAACAAGTATTGTCCATCGGGAGTTGTTTTTAAGGTGTCCATGCATACATTATCAATATTAATATAGAGTGCAGATAAATCTTTTATAGACATATTTTCTTCTCCTACCTTCTTCAATTTACCGAATTTGTTATTAAACTTGTACCCCTCGGTAACTTCCAAATAATCTATCAAACCTATGGCATATTCTTTCCTTATCTGAGACACCCGCTCTTTGAGAGTGGCAACCTGTTTTTGAGTAAGATAAACTCTATCATAGATTTTGCCATTGTACTTTTTAGCTGTAGTAAGATGATAATTGTGTGTATAGGGTTTCACGTATACATTACCTTTTTCATCCGTTGCTACAATACGCTCATACTGGTTATATGATGCATTAATCTCCCAAAAGTTATCATTATTATATTTTTTATTTTCAATCACTTCTTGGATAGAGTTCGCTAATGTCTCTACACCTTCATCTGTAAGGAATATTGTCTGTATCAAATACTTATACTTCTTGATATTAGGAGTAGAGAAGTCACATCCACGCAAATCTTTGTACGCAATTACATTGTCACGCAGTAAAATATTATTTACAGCGATTCCAAGATTTAAACTATCTTCCATTACCATAAAACCCTGTTCGCGAAGTTTTTCTTCACTTATGTTTCCGGCTGCATATTGCCTGGCTTTTGCCGCTAATGCAGGTGGAGTACTTGTATTTGTTCCGGAAATGCTGATACATACTCCGTTTTGAAATGTATAGATGTCGGTAGAATTCAAATGTTTTATCGACCACCGACCGGCCAGTTCTCCTCCCTGTGTAAGTGTTCCTTCATAGATAGTTCTGTCGTAAAGATTTGTACTATAATCTGCGAAGAACGGACCAACGAGTTTACCATTTTTGAATGTAACATTCATTTTAGAAGGAATTGTTGTCACATAGTCTGCAACGAAAGTACCATGAGGAATTCCATTGTTAAAATAACCATTTAGACTAAAACTCTCCACACTCGATTCACCTGCATACAAATAGGTAATTTTGGAGTTCAGCGACAACCGTCCTTGCATGTTTCCTTTCGAGTAATTAGCTGTAAGTTTATAGGTCCCATTCAGTGTCATCTTTCTGAAGTTTATATATCTGGATACATTTTCTATATTTGCCGATATACTAAGCGGACCGTCTTTCAAATTCTCACCGTCTTTATCAACTATATAAGAATAGGTCATCTTACCCTCCATTGGAATATCTGTAGGAGGATGATAAAACTCGGTTATCTGTTGTCTTTGCGCTATTATTTCAATGGAACAAAGAGATAATAAAGAGATAAAAAGTAACGTTCTTGGTTTCATTTTATATTCACAATTTACTTATTTAGTTCTTTTGCCAATTCCATGGCCTTTTTACTTGACTCCATCATTTCGCCTGAATTTTTCAGTACATCATCCATCACGCCTATTGTTTTTTCTAACGCGTGAAGGCCTTTTTCTATATTTTCAAAGTCTTCAGAGACATCCGTTTTATCTTTATACACGATGTTAAGATTTTCAATAGAGAATCCTTTAGCATTTTCCATTACTTTCTTTGCATATTTATAATCGAACTCATTGATAAAAATAAAGTCCATTTCTGTTCCTGGCTCCGATTTGAGAAAGCTTATCATTTTATCATTTTCTCCTTTGGCAAGTTCCATCTGAGAGTATCCCTCCAAAATTCCGACACCTTCTTCATCTTTCAGTCGCAAATAGGGGCTGTTGATATAATCAATTTCTTTTTCTATATTTTCATTAAGTTTTAATCGTACTTTGATACGCACCCTGTCATTGCATTTCAGTTTATAATCACCTTGTACTATAGAAAATAGTTCTGAGTTGTCACCATAAACTTCAGACTGGCTAATTTTTAGGGTTACACTTTCTGGTAGCGATTCAGATTCTCCACAGGATAGGAAAACCAAGCCCATGGCTAATGATAGAAATATTTTATTTATTTTTTTCATGATATAGTTAATATTGATGTTTAAAATGGAGTATTCTCATAGCCTTCGAATGCTGTATAAATACAGTAGATAGTTACTGCAAGCTTCATGAATGTACCTATAATATAAGCAGCATAGGCAGCCAAGGATGAGCGCAATGATTTAGAAAGACTGCGATGAGAAATTGATTCTCCGATATAAGCAAAAAGAAAAGGAAAAACTATAAGAGCAATAACCATGGTTATAACAACCTGGACATTACCGTCAGCAAAGCCGACGGTAGGCCATACACCAAAAACCCCAATCAGAGATCCTATCACACAGCCCCATTTACCAGCTTTACCATACTCGGAAATCAGTCCTGTAAGTTTAGGAATATAAAAGTCGGCAACCTTACAAAGCACCACTGCTAAACCACAGAGAACCAATGCAGTTGTATCGAAAATCTTGATATCAGTACAAAATTTAAGAATTAGAATACCGGCATAGGTCATAATTGGTCCCGGTATTCGATTAACAAAACACCCTACAAACCCTATCACCATCAATAAGGAACTCAAAATAATCCATAAAATTTCCATGTCTGTAAAATAGTATTAAAAATTATTACTGTATTTTATTGTTTTACAAACATAGAAAGAATACAAAATAGATTATTGGTCCATTTTAGTCCTTTTGAAATGAATACTAAGGTTCATCTTGAACTGGTTCAGGCACCTCATTCCACTTTTCTCCAAAATAAAGGTATAAACCATTTGATACAGTGGACTTATCTACATTATCCATACCAAAGGTTAAAGAGTCAACTAACTGTTGAAAATGAAAATTGACTTCCTCAAGCATTTTTGAAAATCTTGAGTAGTATTCAGCGTCTCTATTTGCAGTGTTACCGACCAGTTCTTGTATAGGTATAAATAGCTTGTCTATCTCTTGCATTCCAACTTCCATCATATTGTTATTGTGGTTGTCTTTACTGTCATTCTTTTCCGTTACATAAAGTGATATAAATACAACTGCAATGATTAGCGTCAGTAATGAAGGGAGAAAAGCTATAAACTTTTCCCATGAATGAAGGAGGAACATAACACTTTCCATATTTGGAAAGCGGTTGCTGCGATCTCGAATACATTTATTGCCAAGATAATTGAAGAAGATATTAATATTAGCTTCTTTCATTATTTTCCCAAGACTATAGATATCGTTACGACAGTCGGGAATTGCAGCGGTAAGCTGTTTGGGGGAAATATAATTTTCCGTTCCAGCAGGATGTTTTAAAATACTGTATGAGTCGGTATCAGACAATCCAAAATCAAGAACTTTAGCATTTCCTCCATTGGTCGTTACCATAATATTTGAGGGCTTCAAATCACGGTGTACAATTTGCCTGGAGTGTATGTACGAGAGAGCAGATATCACTCCTTTTATAACTCGTATCTTTTCTGACGATGAGTGTTTCTCTTTTAAAAAACAATCGAAAGAACACCCTTCAATATACTCCATTACGATACATTCTCCTACCCCTTCTACTCTATCCCAGCCTATTGTTCTGACAATATAAGGATGCGATAGGGGGATACTAATATTAAATTCTTTTTTGAGTAACTCTCTGTATAGTGTATCGCTTTCATACTCCTCCTTCAGGCATTTCAGTACATACCATTGTCCGTATCGTTTGGCCTTATATATAAGACTGTATGCTCCGGAAGATATCAAAGTAATCTCCGTAAACACATTGTCTACGGAAATATCACCAGAATGTATGAATCCAGAAGTATCCATCTTATTTATTTTTCTCTATAACTTCAAATCTTATACCATTGATTTTTCCTGCCACATACGACACCGGAGGTAAACCATCCTGCTGCAATTGGTCAATATACAAAGGTTCTTCCTCAATGAAAGTGCTACATTTGAATGTAGCTCCAGATTTAAGTTTGGAATTTTCAGTCGATATAACTATAAATGCATTGTTACCGGTGTATTCAAACACACATTTTCTGTCGGGTAGCCATGTCACAAGTATCCTGTCGCCTCTTTTCAACTCTTCCGATAGCAGACTTCGGGATACAATGAAATTCGATTGTACATCTTCACGGTTTCCGAAGGATTGACAAAACTTGTTCCAGTTATCGTAACCTATATATTTGGATAAAATATTCAAGGTATATATTCGTGGCGAAGTACTTTCTTTCAGATAGCCCCATAAACGCTTCAGTGTAGTCGGGCTTATCATTGTATTTAATCTGGCAAAAATACGTTCCGAAAGGAAGTCAAAGTCTCTCGGTGTCTGGAGCTTTCGTCCTAGAGTATTTTCTACATTTAGTTTCAAACGTTCTATATGTTGAGTGTTCATCATAAGCAAACGAATTTTATAACAAAAATAAGAAGCTATTATAAAATTACAAAATAAACGCCTGCCAAACATGAAATCCGGTAGGCGTTTATCCTGTTACAAGAAACTGTCATTGGGAACAATTTACTCTCTTTCTATAATAGTTTATCCAATAATATGCGGAATAAACTCCGAAAGGTTATCGGTAATTTCCGTACTGTTTTCCCGAATACCCAATCCGGCGGGCTCCCCTCCTATTACCCACGAGCCCAATACAGGGAAACGACCTCCATACATGGTAGGTTTTACATACTCTTGGTAAACATATGCTCCGTTGTTATATTCCCCTTCTGTTTCTTTGATGATAGCTTGCTCATTCCATTCGCGGATATCAACAATACTTACATTATGTCCTTCTCTGGAATATACGGGCTTCTTACAGAACACTCCACTCTGCGGACGAGATAAGTAACATGGCAATACATAGGGAGAATCCGGAAACAATTCAAACAATACACTCAGGATGGCTTTGTTCGACATAATCAGTTTCCATATAGGTTCTATCCATGTTGTTTCTGCCAAACACCCATCCGGGCTCTCATCTACCATCCACTCCCACGGATAAAGTTTGAAACATTGTTTTATCATCTCTCCGCTTGGGTCGTAGAAACGTCCTTCTTGCAAATCCATGTCATTAATATCTAGAACGCGGGTAGAGAAACCTGCTTCCATGGCAGTGCTTGCCAGATATTGCAGCGTTCCGGTATCTTCATGTTCATCCAATACGCCTGCGAAGTGAATATCGCTGCCCGCGGGAAAAATATCTTTCCACGATTGAACAAGACCTTCATGGATGCCATTATACTGATCGTTTTCGGGGAACATATCCTCTTTCCACTGCCATTGTATTACAGAAGCTTCGAGCAGGGAAGTCGGTGTATCAGCATTAAATTCCAAGATTTTAGGAATGCCGTTCTCATCCAACAGGAAATCAAAGCGTCCGTATAAACTCAGTTCATCTCTGTCCCAGGATTCTTTGATACGTGCACACATCTGAGGAGGTATCCGAAGGATACGTCCCATAAACTCCGGCTTTTCCTCAATAATATATTGTGCCGCTTCACAATACATCCGATAAGCTTCTGCTGTTGCTTTTTCTATTGCTTCTATTTCATTCGGATTAAATCGGTAATATGCTTCTTCCCTCCAATAGTTTCCGTGAAAATCAAATCCCAAGGCCTCTATTTTATTCTTATAATCAGGACGGGGTATTGCGTTTAGTCTTTCCATATCATTCTTTATTTATCATCCATATACACCGAAAGAACGATGTTTACTTCCAAACACTTTACCACTCGATTTCGAAGAGGGTTTTATATTTACTTTTGAAGGAGGATTGACGCGGGCTCCATTGGCATCTGTCCACGAATTTGAGTTTGGATAATAATAATGTGTAGTAGTCAAGCCATTGAAAGGTGAAGGCATCAGTGCCCAACGCATCAACATGGCATTGTAAATCCAGCTATTCCCCTGACTGTCTTTATATTCTTCCTGATCTTTAGGATTCTCTGGTAGCTCTGTTTTTTGAGTGCACCCGGCAAGAGCCATCAGACACATAGCAGCCATCAGAAATTGTCGTTTGTTCATATTTTTGGTACTTAAGTTCAGGATGCAAATATATGGGAATCTTTAGAAGTATACTATTTTCGATAGGAAAACTTTGTCAGTACACAAAAAAACTCTTACTTTGTAGACCAAAATCTCTAATGAAGTAAACATGAAAGGTATTGTTTTAGCCGGTGGCTCAGGAACACGACTTTATCCTATTACCAAAGGGGTATCCAAACAGCTTTTACCAATCTTTGATAAGCCAATGATTTATTATCCCATTTCGGTACTGATGCTTGCCGGTATACGTGAGATATTAATCATTTCTACTCCAAATGATTTGCCTAATTTCGAACGCCTGCTGGGAGATGGAAGCGATTTCGGGGTAAAATTTGAATACGCAGAACAACCTTCACCAGACGGATTGGCACAGGCTTTTCTCATTGGTGAGAAGTTTATAGGAACCGATTCTGTGTGTTTAGTCTTGGGCGACAATATTTTTCAAGGGAACGGGTTTACTGAAATGCTGAAAGAGGCCGTTCGTACTGCAGAAAAAGAAGATAAGGCTACTGTCTTTGGTTATTGGGTGAGCGATCCGGAACGATATGGTGTTGCCGATTTTGATGATGAAGGAAATTGTCTTTCCATTGAAGAAAAACCAGCTTGTCCAAAATCGAACTATGCAGTAACCGGTCTGTATTTTTATCCTAATAAGGTAATTGAGGTAGCAAAAGGTATTAAGCCTTCAGCACGTGGAGAATTGGAAATAACGACTGTAAACCAAATTTTTCTCGCTGAAGAAAAGCTGAAAGTGCAGACATTGGGAAGAGGGTTTGCCTGGCTGGATACAGGTACGCACGATTCATTGGCCGAAGCTGCTACTTATATTGAAGTGATTGAAAAGCGGCAGGGCTTGAAAATTGCTTGTCTGGAAGATATTGCTTTTCGTCAGGGATGGATTTCTGCAGATAAAGTACGCGAATTGGCATTGCCTATGCAAAAGAATCCATATGGACAATATTTATTGAAACTCATAGAAGAAGTAAAATAAGCCGATAGAGGACATTGATTATAATGGAAATTATAAAAACTGAAATAAAAGACGTATTGATTATAAAGCCGAGAATATTCGAAGATGCTCGCGGGTATTTTTTTGAATCTTTTTCGGAGCGAGATTTTAATACTCAAGTACGGAATATACATTTTGTACAAGATAATGAGAGCAAATCAAGCTATGGAGTATTGAGAGGATTGCATTTTCAGAAACCACCTTTTGCACAAAGCAAACTGGTACGTGTCATAAAGGGAGCAGTACTGGATGTGGCTGTAGATATTCGTAAAGGCTCTCCTACTTTTGGAAAACATGTAGCCGTAGAATTAAGCGAAGATAATCATCTTCAGTTTTTTATACCAAGGGGATTTGCCCACGGATTCAGTGTACTGACTGATGAAGTTATTTTCCAATACAAATGCGACAATTTTTATGCACCACAAAGTGAAGGAGCCATTGCATGGAATGATCCGGCTTTAGGAATAGACTGGCGCATACCTTCCGACAAAGTTATCTTGTCTGAAAAAGATAAGCATCATCCGTTTTTAGAAGATGCCGAATGGCTGTTTGATTATAATGAAGATTTATACAAATGATTGAGAAACATATTGTATTAGAAGATATAGACCCTGTTATTTTTTACGGTATCAACAATACCAATATACAAATGATAAAGGCCTTGTTCCCTAAACTGAGAGTGGTAGCACGAGGCAATGTCATTAAAGTAATGGGTGATGAAGAAGAAATGTGTGCATTCGAAGAGGCAATTCTTGCACTGGAAAAATATTGTGTGCAATACAATTCGCTGAACGAAGAAGTTATACTGGATATCGTTAAGGGTAAAAAGCCACAGACAGAAACAAACAACGATGTAATTGTATATAGTGTGACCGGAAAGCCCATTACTTCCCGCAGCGCCAATCAGCAAAAGCTTGTAAAAGAGTTCGACAAGAACGATATGATTTTTGCAATTGGTCCGGCAGGTTCCGGTAAAACTTATACGGCCATTGCACTGGCTGTGCGTGCCTTAAAGAATAAGGAAATAAAGAAAATCATTCTTAGCCGTCCGGCTGTAGAAGCGGGAGAAAAGTTAGGTTTTCTTCCCGGTGATATGAAAGACAAAATCGACCCCTATCTGCAACCTCTGTACGATGCATTGCAAGACATGATTCCAGCAGCAAAACTGAAGGAATATATGGAATTGAATATCATTCAGATAGCTCCTCTTGCATTTATGCGTGGACGTACGCTCAATGATGCGGTAGTCATTCTGGATGAAGCACAAAACACGACCACTCAACAGATTAAAATGTTTCTTACCCGTATGGGTATGAATACCAAGATGATTGTGACTGGAGATATGACACAGATCGACTTGCCTTCTTCACAAACATCGGGTCTTGTACAGGCCATGAAAATTCTGAAGGGTGTGAAAGGTATCAGTTTCATTGAACTGAACAAAAAGGATATTGTTCGCCATAAGCTGGTAACCCGTATTGTAGAAGCATACGAGAAGTTTGAGGAAAAAGAAAAGGCGGAACGCGTCAAAACTAAAGTGAAAACAACTACAACTGAAGAACCCAATAAATAATCTTATTCATAACTAAACAATAAAAGGATATGAGCAAAGCATTAACAAAAACAGATTACAATTTTCCTGGTCAGAAAAGTGTCTATCATGGAAAAGTACGCGATGTGTATAACATCAATGATGAAAAGCTGGTAATGGTAGCAACCGACCGTATCTCTGCATTCGATGTCGTATTGCCTGAAGGTATACCTTATAAAGGACAAATGCTGAATCAGATTGCAGCTAAGTTCCTGGATGCAACAACAGATATCTGTCCTAACTGGAAACTGGCAACTCCAGACCCTATGGTTACAGTGGGAGTTATGTGTAAAGGTTTTCCTGTAGAAATGATTGTTCGTGGCTACTTGTGTGGTAGCGCATGGCGTGCTTACAGAAGTGGTGTACGTGAAATTTGTGGCGTAACTCTTCCTGAAGGTATGCGTGAAAATGAAAAATTCCCTCATCCTATCATTACTCCGACCACAAAGGCTGAAATGGGCTTGCATGATGAAGATATTTCTAAAGAAGAAATTCTTGCTCAGGGACTGGCAACTCCGGAAGAATACGAATTGCTGGAGAAATATACTTTGGCTTTGTTCGAACGTGGTACTCAGATGGCTGCAGAACGTGGATTGATTTTGGTAGATACTAAGTATGAATTCGGTAAGCATAACGGAGAAATCTATTTGATGGACGAAATTCATACACCAGATTCAAGCCGTTACTTCTATTCAGAAGGATATCAAGACCGTTTCGAAAAAGGTGAACCTCAGAAACAGTTGTCTAAAGAGTTTGTACGCGAATGGTTGATGGCAAACGGTTTCCAGGGTAAAGAAGGTCAGCAAGTTCCTGAAATGACTCCGGAAATTGTAAATTCTATCAGCGAACGCTACATCGAATTGTATGAGCACATCACAGGCGAAACTTTTGTAAAGGCAGATACTGATAGCATTGCAGCACGTATCGAAAAGAACGTAACCGAATATCTTACAAAATAAATCTGTTTTTAATATGCAGGGGGTAAGGCCATACTGCTTTATCCTCTGCATTTGTTTTATTAAATCTCTTTATCCATGTCTCAGTATCCACAAGAAAAAATCAAACCTTATAATGAAGACGAAAGCAAAGTTGTACAAGTAGAAAAGATGTTCGACACCATTGCTCCTGCATACGATAACTTGAACCATATGCTTTCTTTAGGCATCGACAAAAGCTGGCGTAAGAAGGCGATTAACCGACTGAGACCTTTCCATCCGCAACATATGATGGATGTAGCTACCGGAACTGGAGACTTTGCTATACAAGCTTGCCGTATATTGCAGCCTCAGGAACTTATCGGGACGGATATATCGGAAGGTATGATGAATGTAGGGCGTGAAAAAGTAAAGCGGGAAAAACTGGACCGGCAAATTTCGTTTGCAAAAGAAGACTGTACTGCTTTATCTTTCTCCGACAATCGTTTCGACGCTATTACCGTGGCATTTGGTATCCGTAATTTTGAAAATCTAGATCAAGGTTTGAAAGAAATGTATCGTGTATTGGTGCCGGGGGGACATTTGGTTATTCTTGAATTGTCTGAACCCGAATGGTTCCCAATGAAACAGTTGTATGCCTTATACTCCAAAATTGTGATACCAACTTTGGGTAAACTTTTCTCTAAGGACAAAAGTGCCTATACTTATCTTCCCGAGTCTATCAAAGCATTCCCTCAAGGAGAAGTAATGCAGAAAATCATCCGTAAAGCAGGATTCAGTCAGGTAGAATTCAAACGGTTGACAATGGGAACTTGTACACTTTATTTTGCAACCAAATAATATTTTGTTTCTTTTTAAAGTTTAATACAGCGATGAAAAAATACGGTTTAATCGGCTATCCGCTTGGACATTCTTTCTCAAGAAATTTCTTTAATGAAAAGTTTGCATCCGAAAAGATTAATGCCGAATATGTTAATTTCGAGATTCCTACTATCAACGACTTTCCCAAGATCATTGCCGAAAATCCGGATTTAGCTGGACTTAATGTGACTATCCCTTATAAAGAACAAGTGATTCCGTATCTGGATGAATTAGACTCGGATGCTGCCGGAATTGGAGCTGTCAATGTCATCAAACTAAAACTTGTAAACGGAAAGCATAAATTGATTGGTTATAATTCTGATGTGATTGGATTTACTCGTTCAATAGAACCGTTATTGGAACCCTATCATACCAAAGCGTTAATATTGGGTACCGGAGGAGCTTCGAAAGCTGTATATCACGGATTGAAGAAATTAGGATTGGAATGCCTTTTTGTATCAAGAGGACGACATAATGAAACTACCATTACTTACGAGGAACTGACTCCGGAATTAATGGAAGAATATAAGGTCATTGTAAATTGTACTCCCGTAGGTATGTATCCTAAGGCCGATGAATATCCGCATATTCCTTATCACTGCCTTACTCCCAAGCATTTGCTATACGACTTGCTTTATAATCCAGACACAACTCTTTTTATGAGAAAAGGAGCAGAACAAGGTGCTGTAGTAAAGAACGGTCTTGAGATGTTGCTTTTGCAAGCTTTTGGAGCATGGGAAATCTGGAATCAATAACAGAACATCTATGAATAAAAAACGAATTGGAGTTATCGGTATAATCATACTGGTACTCTTGGGAAGTATAGTTGGTGGAAGTCTTTATATGATTGATTACTCCCTACGACCCGTCAACCGGGGAAAAGATATGGAAGGATCTATGCAATATATGAAACAGACCTATCCTCATATCACCCCCTGGATAGACAGCTTGCAGCTGCATCATGCTCTGCGTGATACTTTTATTACAGCTCCGGATGGTATCCGTCTGCATGCTTTTTACGCATACGCTTCCCGTCCTACCCGACATACGGCAGTGATTGTTCATGGGTATACAGATAATGCGATCCGCATGTTTCATATAGGTTATCTTTACAATCACTCACTCGACTATAATATCTTGTTGCCCGATTTGCGTTATACAGGATTAAGTGAAGGTGATGCCATACAAATGGGATGGTTGGACCGTAAGGATGTAATGCAATGGATTGATACAGCTCCTTCCCTCTTTGGCGATTCGCTGAAAGCTGTAGTACACGGTATTTCAATGGGTGCTGCTACCACTATGATGGTATCTGGAGAGCCGTTGCCCGATTATATATCTTGTTTTGTAGAAGACTGTGGATACACCAGCGTATGGGATCAGTTCAAAAAAGAATTAAAGTCACAATTTGGTCTTCCTGCGTTTCCTTTACTATATACAGCAAGTATCTTGTGTGATTGGCAGAATGGTTGGAATTTCCATGAAGCATCTGCACTCCGACAGGTAGAAAAATGCCAGAAACCGATGTTGTTTATTCACGGTGATAAAGATGATTACGTTCCTACGTGGATGGTTTATAAAGTCTATAAAGCCAAGCCGGAACCTAAGGATTTGTGGATTGTTCCTCAGACTGCTCATGCCGAGTCTTACCTGAACGAGCCTGAAGAATATACTCATCGTGTCCGTTCCTTTGTAGAAAAATATATAGATTAGCAATCAGGCTTTCTTTTAAGTCGTAACTTTTCTAGCTGTAATTGGAATAGAAAAACAGGTGAAAACAAGAAGCGTGTGTAGACATTGAAAGAATCAATCTTTACACACGCTTCCTGTTTTATACAGACTGATTTTATCAGAACGGCAGATCGTCCTTTTCGTCAGTTGCTGCAAAATCTACTGGAGCCGCATTCATTGGAGGGAAAGGTGCATCCATTGGTGGAACTTGAGGAGCTACTCCTACACGTTCTACTTTCCATGCACGGATACTGTTGAACCAGCGTCCCTGCCACTCACGGGCATCAATATCAAAAGAAACATTCAGCTCTTCGCCAATTTGAATATTAAACTGCTGTATTTTATCAGCACCAAACACATCAAAACACATTCTGCGCGGATACTGGTCGTGCGTTTCAATTACATACTCTTGTACTTTCCATTCATTACCGTTTTTGGAAACTCCTCCTCTCGGTTCGAGAACAGCGATCACTTTTCCTGCTAATTCCATTGTCTAAATATATTTTAATTCGGTCACGAAATTAAGCTTTTCCTAAGAAGTACACTAATTTTTTAAAAGCTTTTTGCGCCGCTTATATAATCTTTTCGTAACTTTGGCAGTTAAATAACGGATTCCGAATTAAATATTATAAATATAAAAACACTATGAAGTTTATTGTTTCAAGTACCGCATTATTCAGCCACTTGCAGGCTATCAGTCGTGTAATCAACTCTAAAAACTCATTGCCAATATTGGATTGTTTTCTGCTTGAGCTGCAGGACGGAACTTTGTCTATGACTGCATCTGATAACGAAACGACTCTTTCTACTTCAATCGAAGTCAATGAATACGAAGAGGATGGACGCTTTGCCGTTTCTTCAAAGACATTGCTGGAAGCTCTGAAGGAAATTCCCGAACAGCCTCTGACTTTCCAGATTGATATGAGCAACTTGGAAATCAATGTGCAATATCAGAACGGTAAATATAGTCTGATGGGGCAGAGTGCCGACGAATATCCACAGGCACAAGAGCTGGGTGCTAATGCTGTACAGGTAACAATGGGAGCTGATGTACTTATGGCAGGGGTTAACCGCAGTATTTTTGCTACTGCTGATGATGAACTCCGCCCAGTAATGAACGGTATTTATTTCGATATCACTACCGAAGACATCACTTTGGTCGCATCCGATGGGCATAAGTTGGTTCGTTGCAAGACTTTTGCGGCGCAGGGTACAGAAAAAGCTGCTTTTATTCTTCCTAAAAAACCAGCCAACTTGCTGAAAAACCTGCTTCCTAAAGAACAGGGCGATGTACAGATTGGATTCGACGACCGTAACGCTACTTTTACATTGGAAAACTATCGCATGGTATGCCGTCTCATTGAAGGACGTTACCCTAACTACAATTCAGTGATTCCGCAAAACAATCCGCACAAGGCTATCATCGACCGTGCTGCATTTATCAGTGCATTGCGTCGTGTTTCTGTCTTCTCTTCTCAAGCAAGCAGTTTGATTAAGTTAAGTCTTTTTGCCAACTCAATGAAAATTTCGGCACAAGATATCGACTTCTCAACTTCGGCAGAAGAAACAATTATCTGCCAGTACGACGGTAGCGCAATGAGCATTGGCTTCAAATCGTCATTCCTGATTGATATACTGAACAATATTTCTTCTCAGAATGTCATTATCGAGTTGGCCGATCCTTCACGTGCAGGAGTTATCGTACCTGAAGAACAGGATGAAAATGAAGACTTGCTGATGTTGCTGATGCCTATGATGCTGAATGATTAATAATTCGGAGATTTGAAAAATTTTAAAGATGAAACTGAACTTAAAGAATCCTCTGGTATTTTTCGATTTGGAAACTACCGGAACAAATATAAACACCGATCGTATTGTCGAAATCTGCTATCTGAAAGTATATCCTAACGGAAATGAAGAAGCAAAGACATTGCGTATCAATCCGGAAATGCATATTCCGGAAGCATCGTCTGCCGTACATGGTATTTTCGATACCGATGTAGTAGACTGCCCTACTTTCAAGGAAGTAGCCAAAGACATTGCTAAAGACATTGAGGGAGCTGATATCGCCGGTTTTAATTCCAATCGTTTTGATGTACCGGTACTGGTAGAAGAGTTTCTCCGTGCTGGTATTGATATCGATCTTACCAAGCGTAAATTTGTCGACGTACAGGTTATCTATCATAAACTTGAGCAGCGTACTCTTTCGGCTGCCTATAAGTTTTATTGCGGCAAGAACTTAGAAGACGCTCATACTGCTGAAGCCGATACACGCGCCACTTATGAAGTCTTGAAGGCACAGCTCGACCATTATCCGGAAGTATTGGAAAACGATATCAATTTTCTGTCTGAATATTCTACCTACAGCAAAAATGTAGACTTTGCCGGACGCATAGTGTACGATGATAAGGGAGTGGAAGTATTCAATTTTGGAAAATACAAAGGTATACCGGTAAGTGAAGTTTTGTTGCGTGATCCGGGATATTACGGCTGGATAATGAACGGAGACTTTACCCTGAATACAAAAAATGTTTTGACAAAAATCAGATTACGTGAAAACGGTCTGACCAAATAATATGATGAAAGGAAAGAAAATAGTATTAGGTATCACAGGTAGTATCGCGGCCTATAAAGCTGCTGTCCTGACAAGAGGGCTGATTAAAAAAGGAGCGGAAGTACAGATTGTCATTACTCCGGCAGGTAAAGAGTTCATCACTCCTATTACTCTGTCTGCCCTAACCAGCAAACCGGTCATCAGTGAATTCTTTTCACAGCGTGATGGAACATGGCACAGCCATGTAGACTTGGGATTATGGGCTGATGCCATGATTGTTGCTCCAGCTACAGCTTCTACCATCGGAAAGATGGCACATGGTATTGCCGACAATATGCTTGTCACTACATACCTGTCGATGAAAGCACCTGTATTCGTAGCTCCGGCAATGGATCTCGATATGTTTGCTCATCCTTCCACCCAGCACAATCTGGACATCCTCCGTTCGTATGGTAATCATATTATCGAGCCTGCAGCAGGCGAACTGGCTAGCCATCTGATTGGAAAAGGTCGTATGGAAGAGCCTGAAAAGATAATTGAAGTATTGGAACAATTCTTTGCTTCGCGTCAGGATCTGCAGGGACGAAAGGTGGTCATTACAGCAGGACCAACTTACGAAAAGATTGACCCGGTACGTTTTATCGGTAATTACTCATCAGGCAAGATGGGATATGCACTGGCTGAAGAATGTGCAGAGAGAGGAGCTGAAGTTACATTAATCAGTGGTCCTGTCAGCTTGAATCCAGTACATCCTAATATCCATCGCATCAGTGTAGAAAGTGCTGCACAGATGCATCAGGCAGCAATTTCTTCTTTTTCGTCTGCTGATGCAGGTATTTTGTGTGCTGCTGTAGCCGATTTCACCCCCGAAGAATGCAGCAATCAGAAAATCAAGCGTGGAGAGGATGATTTGGTAATCCGTCTGAAACCTACACACGATATTGCATCCGAACTGGGTAAGATGAAAACAGAAAATCAGCGCCTTGTCGGTTTTGCTCTTGAAACAAACGATGAGATTGCTCATGCTCAATCAAAACTGGAACGTAAGAATCTTGATTTCATTGTAATGAACTCACTGAACGATGCTGGTGCCGGTTTCCGTTGCGATACTAATAAGATCTCTATTATCGATGCTCAAGGCATTACCTCCTATTCACTTAAACCGAAAAAGGAAGTTGCCAAAGACATTGTAGACAAACTGGTATCGCTATTCAGATAAACAGATATACTGACTATGTTACAATCTATTCATATACAAAATTATGCTTTAATCGATCGGCTCGACATCGATTTTACTTCTGGCTTTTCTGTTATTACCGGCGAGACCGGTGCGGGAAAGTCTATTATATTAGGAGCCATCGGGCTGCTGCTTGGACAACGTGCCGATGTGAAAGCAATCAAAAACGGGGCTTCCAAATGTGTGGTAGAAGCCAAATTCCGTATTGCCACTTACGACATGGAAGCATTCTTTGAGGAGAACGACATTGAATATGAACCGGAAGAGTGTATCATTCGCCGGGAATTGTCGGCCAATGGAAAAAGCCGTGCTTTCATCAACGATACACCGGCTTCCCTTGCACAAATGAAAGTGTTGGGCGAACGATTGATAGATGTACATAGCCAACACCAGAATCTGTTGCTCAATAAAGAAGGGTTTCAGTTGAATATCCTTGATATATTGGCGCAAGACGATAAACAGCTTGCTGATTATCATCGTTTATACACTAACTATAAACAAGTAAGCCGAGAGCTTGAAGAATTTATTGCTCAGGCAGAAAAAAGCCGACAGGATGAAGATTATATCCGTTTCCAACTTGAACAATTGGAAGATGCCGATTTAAAAGAAGGTGAACAAACTTCTTTGGAACAGGAAGCAGAAACTCTAAGTCACGCAGAAGATATAAAGGCAGGACTTTATAAAGCCGGTCAATTGATAGACGGTGATGAAAGTGGAGGTCTGTCATTGGTTAAAGAAGCGATGCAGACACTCCAGAGTGTATCGCGGGTATATCCCCCAGCACAAGAATGGGGGGAGCGGCTGAACAGTTGCTACATCGAACTGAAAGACATCTCCCGTGAAATTTCCGGAGCTCAAGAGGAAATTGAATTCAACCCAGCCCGATTGGATTTCGTAAACGAACGGTTGAATCTCATTTACAATCTGCAGCAGAAACACCGGGTAGATTCAGTAGAAGCATTGATTGAACTGACAGACAAATATCGCAATCAGTTGAACACCATTACCTCTTTCGATGAAACCATTGCCAAACTGAATAAGCGGAAAGAAGACTTGTACGCACAAGTGCTGGCACAAGCTGCCGTCCTTACCGAATGCCGTAGTCGTTCGGCTCGTCAGATTGAAGAACAAATGCAAGCATTACTTATTCCATTGGGTATGCCTAATGTCCGTTTTGCTGTAGAAATGACTACACGCAAAGAGCCGGATGCCAAAGGAATGGATAGTGTAACTTTCCTCTTCTCGGCCAACAAAAACGGGACACTTCAAAATGTAGCATCCATTGCATCGGGTGGAGAAATTGCCCGTGTCATGCTTTCATTAAAAGCAATGATTGCCGGTGCAGTGAAACTCCCCACCATCATCTTCGACGAAATTGACACAGGTGTATCTGGTTCCATCGCCGAAAAGATGGCACTCATTATGCAGGATATGGGAAAGCAGAACCGTCAGGTAATCAGCATTACCCATTTGCCTCAAATTGCTGCCCGTGGTATTGCGCATTACAAGGTATATAAAGAAGATACGGAAACCGGTACGAACAGCCACATCCGTTTGCTTACCCGTGAAGAACGTGTTCGCGAAATAGCTAATATGCTAAGTGGTTCTACCCTTACAGAAGCAGCTCTTAATAATGCGCGGGCACTTTTAGGATTTAATTAGAAATAACTTTAACAGGAAGATATGATAGAAAAAAATGAAATGATATTTGGCGTTAGAGCCGTCATTGAGGCTATACAGGCCGGAAAAGAAATAGACAAGGTACTTGTGAAGAAAGATATTCAGAGCGACCTGTCGAAAGAACTTTTTGCTGTACTGAAAGAAACTTTTATTCCTGTACAGCGTGTGCCGGTAGAACGCATCAACCGCATTACCAAGAAAAACCATCAGGGAGTAGTAGCTTTTATCTCTCCTATTACTTATCAACGCACAGAAGATATTGTTCCTTTCCTGTTCGAACAGGGTAAGAATCCTCTGCTTATCATGTTGGACGGACTGACCGATGTGAGAAACTTCGGAGCCATTGCACGTACATGCGAATGCGCCGGAGTAGATGCCATCATCATTCCTTCTAAAAATAGTGTCAGCGTAAATGCCGATGCCATCAAGACTTCGGCAGGAGCACTACATACTATTCCTGTATGTCGCGAAAACAATTTGACTAATACTATCAAATTCCTGAAAGAAAGCGGATTCAAGATTGTAGCTGCTACCGAAAAAGGAGATTACGACTATACAAAAGCCGAATATAAAGACCCTACCTGTATTATTATGGGAGCTGAAGATACTGGCGTGCCTTACGAACATCTGGCTTTGTGCGACGAATGGATTAAGATCCCATTGTTCGGTTCAATCGAATCACTGAATGTATCGGTTGCTGCAGGTATTCTGATTTATGAAGCTGTAAAACAGCGTGGATTTGATAACGAAGCACAGTAATATTTTACAACTATTCACCATGAAAAAGATATATCTTCTTCTTATCGGAGGATTCTGCTTCCAGACGATGTTTGCCCAAAGTCTGCCCAAATGGGCCAATAAGGCAAAGAAAGCTGTTTTCTCTGTTGTTACTTATAATAAAGACAATAAGATTCTGAACACAGGAAATGGTTTTTACATCGATGAAAGCGGAACAGCTGTATCCGATTACACCTTGTTTAAAGGTGCTCATCATGCCGTAGTGGTTACAGCCGATGGCAAGGAACTCCCGGTAAAATGCATTATGGGAGCAAACGATCTTTACGATGTGGTCAAGTTCAAGACCGAAACAGATAAAAAGACTGTAGCACTTCAACCTGCTTCACAGGCAGTGCCTCAAGGAGCTACTGTATATCTTCTTCCCTATTCTACCCAGAAAGCAGTCAACGGACAGAGCGGAAGTGTAGAAAAGGTAGACACCATCGGAAACAATGCATATTATTATACCATACAGATGCAGACTGGTGATAAAACTGTAAGCTGTCCCATAATGAATGCTGAAGGAGAAGTCTTAGGACTTATCCAGAAAAATGCCGATGCAGAAAGCAAAGTAAGCTATGCCGTAGGTATCAGTTATGTTTCTTCACTCAGCATCAATGCACTTTCCGGCAACGATTATACTTTAAATTCCATAGGTATCAAGAAAGGATTGCCTGAAGACGAATCACAAGCTCTGGTTTACTTATATATGATGTCTTCTCAGCTTAATCGGGAGCAATATCTGGAGTTGCTGAACGACTTTATTGCACAGTATCCTCGCAATATGGAAGGGTATCAGCGTCGTGCAGCTTTGTATATGGAATATCGTGATGATACCCACAATGCTTTGGCAGCACAAGATTTAGAACACATGCTGGAGGTAGCCTCCAAGCCTGATGAAGCTCATTTCAACATTGCCAAGTTGCTTTATAACTATCAGATTAATCTGAACGGAGCACAAGCTTATGCCAGTTGGACATACGAACGTGCTTTAGAAGAAATCAACAAAGCTCTTGAAATTGCACAGGAGGGCGTGTATTACCAGGTACAGGGCGATATCTATTTCGCTATGCAAAAATATGCCGAAGCTTACGCAAGTTATGAAAAGGTAAACCAATCTTCTATGGCATCAGCTGCCACATTCTATGCAGCTGCGAAAACGAAAGAACTGATTAAAGATGTAGACAAGAATGAAGTCATTGCATTAATGGATAGTGCTGTAGCCCGATTCAACGAACCTTATGGCAAGGATGCAGCTCCTTATCTGTACGAGCGTGCCCGTATGAAGAACGAACTGAAGAAATACCGCGAAGCCGTAATCGACTACAATCACTTCTACGATGCCATGATGGGACAGGTTTCTGCTGAATTTTATCTGATACGTGAACAGGCAGAAATGCAGTGCCGTATGTATCAGCAGGCCATCAACGATATCAACAAGGCTGTAGAACTTGAACCCAAGAACGTAGATTTGTGGATTGAAAAGGGAGGCGTACATTTGCGTGTCAATCAGGCAGAAGAAGCAATGAAGGCACTTCGTACGGCTCTTTCTCTCGATCCGAAAAATGCACCGGCTTACCGTATGTTAGGTTATTGCCAAGTACAGCAGAAAAACACTAAAGAAGGTATAGCCAATTTGCAGAAAGCTAAAGAACTGGGTGATACTGTTGCCGATGAATTATTGAAGAAGTATAGTAAATAATTTTGATGATATTTATAGAATAAGCCGGGCATTGCAGTCCGGCTTATTTTGTATATATCTTCATCTGCTTATAATTTTAAAAATTATTTTATATCTCAATATACTGATTACTAGCTAGAAAAATACAGAAAGAATTTATCATTCTTATGCTATTCTCTCTCCTTACATTTCTTATAAAGAGAAATTCATCCACTTGTAATGATTCATATTTGTTTAAAATAATGGAACACTTTTATATGTTTTATAAAAAGATTTGTTATATTTACTTTATAGCATATAATAACACTTAAAATCTTAGTATTATGAACAACAAATTATTTGCTTTTTTTGAGACCGTGTGGAGTTATATTGACACAGGTAAGTTCTACCGTGAGCCTTTCCGTTGGCTTTATGCAGTAATAGCAGTATTAAATCTGTTGTTTCCGCTTTACATTATTTTTCTGACAATAGACAGTGGACTTTTCAAATATATGTCTGGAGGAGACATATTTGCTTGCATTTTGGTATTCTTGTTGTTAATCTTCCTTGGTATAATGAGTTTCCACTTATGGAGCAACCGTCAGAAAAAAGTAAAAGAATATCTTCAAGAAGAAAATGAGTTTATTGCCATTCCTGTTGTTTCACATTTTATACAGACAATGGGAGAATGGTTAGGTTTTTACATAGGAGTTGGAGGATGTTTGATATCCTTATTATTTGTTCTCTTTGGAGTAAACGATTCTTTAGGGGGAATGTTAGGTAATAGCGTACTTCCTATGGGTGTTGGTTTCAGTATGGTAATCATGTATCCTATCATGGGATTTCTCATTGTTGTTTCTGGAAGATTAATTGCAGAACTCTACAGAGCATTGGCTGCTATCGCTAACAATACCAAAAGATTAGAAGGACTAGCCAAACATACTGATAATATGAAAGTTTCTAAGATTGATCAACCTCAGGATAGTCCAGAATAATAGAATATTTTTCAATATTTCAGTAGATTTTTTGTATAAAATATAAAACAAAAAGCCATAGCAATCTGTATAAGACAGTATGCTATGGCTTTTTGTAGATAGACGGGTATGAGCCTATATTTATAACTTCTTAAACAAACTAGTAATTCTACTCTGTTCCTTCACTCAATAATCTTTCTTTTCGTATATTTGAAAGTAGAATCTGAAGTCATTAAATATGATAATAAAATGAATATATAGATTCTGTATTAACAAACGCAACTATTGTAGTTAGATTATAGATATTATTATGGAACTAACCCCTGGAGTATATGAGACCCTTATTAGTGAAGCTATTAACGAAAAGCTAAATGAAAAAATAAAAAATGGGTTTCATATAGCGAAAGAAAAAATAGATTCAGCTGATTCAAATAGCTTTTTTGCTAATTATTTGGCAGAAATCGTATCTAATATCTTGAAAGATGTAAAGCGCGCTAAATCTGATGAAACTATCACTGAGCAAATTAAACGTATTAATGAAATTTTTTTGTTCATTCAAGAAAAATGGCAAGTAGATCTTTCTGAAGATATGCTCTCCATTGAAAAAGATTTTTTACGTGGAATCTATGATACTGTAGGCTTTACAAAAGAACAAATAGAAAAGAAAGCACTAATTCATCCTTCCTCTGGATATCGTGTGAGTAATCTTTTTACTGGCTCAAACAGAGATCTTTCAATTGATGAGGAAATGAGACGTGATATATTGACAGCTGATAGTATTGACTTGATGGTTTCATTTATTCTATTTACAGGCTTACGCCTTATTATTGAACAACTACAAGAATTCGTAAAACGAGGTGGTCATTTACGAATAATCACTACTACCTATATGGGAAATAGTGACCCTAAAGCATTAAAAAGATTATTAGATTTAAAGCAATTTGGGAATGTAGAGATTAAAGTATCCTACACATCAAGCCAAGAACGTTTACATGCAAAAGCTTATCTATTTAATCGAACTAATGGCTTAAATACAGCATTTATAGGCTCTTCCAATCTTTCAAAATCGGCTTTTACAAAAGGATTAGAATGGAATATTAGAGTTACTTCTGTAGAAAATAAACATATTATAGAGAAAGCTCAAGCTTCATTTGAATCATATTGGAATGATGAAAACTTTGAGTCTATAGAAAATGAAGAAGACTTAAGAAAATTTGAAAAAGCTATTTCACAAGAACGTAATAAAAAAGTATCTTCAAATGAAAATACAGATTCTATTGTTGTCCGTTTTGAACGAAAAACTCATCAAATAAAAGTTTTAGAACAATTAAATTATGAACGTGTAGTATTAAATAGTTATCGTAACCTTATTATCGCAGCAACTGGTACTGGAAAAACAGCTATTAGTGCATTCGATTATAAAGATTTTAATAAAACATTTCGAAAGAAACATCAACGTAATGCCCGTTTATTATTTGTAGTGCATCGCGAACAGATATTAAAACAAGCTCGTTCTACATTTCGCTCGGTCATGGCAGATGGCAATTTTGGTGAAATTTGGACCGGCAATTTGCACCCATCTACAGAAGGAAATTTAGAGCATCTATTTGTTACAGTTCAAACATTTTCTTCACGAATAGAAGTTTTTAAAAGCCTTGGAAAGAAATTTTATGATTACATAGTAATAGATGAGGTACACCATGCAACAGCTGATACATATCGGAAAGTCTTTGAAATCTTTACACCGGAAATTTTAATTGGTTTAACAGCAACCCCCGAACGAATGGATGGACAAATGATAAAACCAGATTTTAATAATCGCTTTGCTGCAGAGATTCGTCTATATGATGCACTAAATCAACAGCTATTATGTCCATTCCAATATTTTTGTGTGACAGATAATTCTGTAAACCTAGCAAATATTACTTTTTACAGTGGGAAATATGATATAACAGAATTAAGCAATATTCTAATTAGGGACAGTCGCGAAATAGGCTTAAAATTATAACAAATTGATTGTCAATG
>ERZ791743.306-NODE-306-length-49987-cov-4.439818_pt1 | contig 49987 bp, 57 predicted proteins | sample MGYA00509952_ERZ791743 | MGnify/ENA primary metagenome ERZ791743 (study PRJEB30046, sample SAMN00792040) | human gut metagenome | study: EMG produced TPA metagenomics assembly of the A metagenome-wide association study of gut microbiota in type 2...
GTATGCTGATATCTTCCGGTACGCTGATTATCACGAAGCTGATATCTTTTTGGTTTTTATTTTGTTTCTGATATTTTGTCTGTTGGTATGCACCACTGTATAATCTTTTTTGATATGGGATTGGATGTAAATTGCGGATATGAAATAAATAATTTTTCTTTTTTGGCTCTTTTTATTCTTTGTTTTTACTACTGATATTGGTTTGGCATTGGTGCATTGGCCGAGGAATGTTGATGGATGGTGACTTGGTGTTGCCAACAGGCGGATGGAATGGGTGGAGTCTACGGATATATGATCTTGCGACTGTGTTGACGAAGGGTGAGTGCGTGGTTTGGGCTGATATGGGGAAATGGGAGGTGAGACGTTATACCGAAAGTAAACAATGTACCATATTTTACTTATAGGACTCTTAACTTTTTAGAAAAAGAAAAAATGCTTCGTTCTAACATTGTGACCGAAATAAATTTTGACATATAAAGAACGTTAACTTACTAGCAAATTCAAAATGCTAAATGAATATTAGCAATTTGAAAGCTATTCTATATAACCACACCTGATTTTCTCTATCCCACTTCCATAATTTGTTTATCACAGAATAGAAAGGATAATGGACATGGGAATGGACAATCTTATGCTTTCATGCATCCGCGCCCTGGCGGAAAACCGTATCCAGGACGCAAAACAGGCAGCGATCGCCTGCTGCGTGAATGATACAACCAAAAAGAATGCAGGAAAAACCGGATATTATAAAAAATTATTGGAAAACGGGACAACAACCCTGTTTGAGCTGCCGGCAAACTTAAAAGGACTGATACTGATGCAGGATGTGTCCGATTTTAATGAATCCAGGTACTATCTCGGTGCCAAACAGCGGGCTCTGTACAGCCAGATCAAGATGGGAGCCGATGTGACGACCAAAATGCTGGCGTATGGCATCCCATACACCAATAGTACGCTGTTACACGGAGTCCCCGGGACCGGAAAGACGGAGTTTGCCCGGTACGTTGCCTTTAAGCTCGGGTTGCCGTATGCCTACCTTAATTTTTCCTGCCTAATCGATTCCTACCTCGGAAAAACGGCCAAGAACCTGAATCAGGTATTTGATTATTGCAAGGGAGAGAAATGCGTATTGATGCTTGATGAAATCGACTGCATCGGACTCGCAAGAGGGCATGACCATGGCGTGGACGGAGAACTCGGAAGAACGACGATCGCACTGATGCAGTCTTTGGACAGTCTGGTTGACGGACAGGTAGTCATCGCTGCCACGAACCGCCGCGACCGTCTGGATCCGGCATTATTAAGACGTTTCCAGCGCCAGGAAGAATTCCTTCCATTTGAGTACGAAGAGCGAAAAGCCATGATACAGGCATATATGCAGAGTGTTAATCCGGACTTTCTGACGGATGAGATCCTGGGTTACGCAAATGATGCCCACACGCAGTCCGACATCACGAAATACCTGATCGAACAGATTGTGAGTAGGGTCACGGCCGAGGTAACCGGGGCGGTATAACCTTTATCCGCCAAGAAAAGCAAAAGCCCGCCGGACGACCGACGGGCAGATTTGTGGGAACGGGAGTCGAACCCGCTATCACCAGAAAATGAGTCTGGTGTTCGAAATGCAAGTATCTTTTTAAAATATTTTTTATTTTTTAGTGCAGACGGTCGGATTCGAACCGACACGGGTGTCCCCATCCGGGTTTAAGCCGAATGCGTTTGCCAATTACGCCACATCTGCCAAAACGATCGCGGCATTTTTCTTATGTAAGCGGAGAATCTGGGATTTGAACCCAGGAACCGAGATCTCCCGGTCTGCAGTTTTCAAGGCTGCCGCCAAATCTCCGTAATGCCGTTAGTGGGATTCGAACCCACATGCTTTCGCGCTTGCTCCTTGGGCAAGTGTGTATACCAGTTCCACCATGACGGCCTAAAGCGTGGACCGAGGGAGTCGAACCCTCACGACGAACCATTTCGCCTGCCGGTTTTCGAGACCAGTGCTGTACCAGTTGAGCCAGATCCACAGATACTGATGACCGGACTTGAACCGGTATGGATTGTTCCAGCTGGGTTTGAGCCAACCACGTCTGCCATTTCGCCACATCAGCATTTATTGCACGAGCAGAGAATCGAACTCTGCAGGTATGCTCCGCATCACCATGTCCAAACAACGAATTGTTTTTATGGACACGATTTCTGCACGCCATTGCATACATCCCATTGCTTCCTACGCGTTTCCCATTTCGCCATCGTGCAGTGATCCCATCGGGGATCGAACCCGAGTTTACGCCGTGAGGTGGCGTTGTCTTACCGCTCGACTATGGGACCGTGGGGTGGCCACGGGGAATCGAACCCCGATGAGCAGATCCACAATCTGCCGTTCTGCCGTTGAACTATGGCCACAGTGACTCCAACGGGTATCGGACCCGTGCCTGCGGCGTGAAGGGCCGCCGTCTTAACCGCTTGACTATGGAGCCATAAATCGGTGAGGGAGGATGTGCGCCTCCGTGTTTCTCATGTGCCTGATTTACAGTCAGGTGCCGTCGCTACTGGGCCACTCACCGTTATATATCCGGGGCGCGCTTCGCGTCCCGTTATGCTGTTTTTCTGCCCTCTGCGGGCATATCAACGATCAACAGATCGTCAATTTTACATCCAAGGGTTACTGCCAGGATAACCAGGTTATCTATCGTCGGCATGGCCGTCCCATTCTTCCATTTGTAAATGGCCTGCGGTGTTGCGAATCCGAAGATTTCCTGCAGGTCTTTGACCGTCATTCCTGCGGCTTTCATCATTCTGGTTATATTTTTCCCGGTTGCTGTCATATCGATCGTAGGCATTTCGTTTTCTCCTTTTCACATTAAAAAACCGTCTGCCCATCAGGACAAACGGTTTATGCGAAAAAGATATTTATCATGCATGACGATACTTAAATCGCTGCAGTTTAAATGCCCGGACCTAAAGACCCATCTTTGCATAATGTCTGAAACCTGTATGAGCACATCTCAAATAATCCCTCGTAACTATGTTCGAGTGATAAATGACTGAGGCTATACAGATATGACAATGCAAACATGTTCTTTCTCATAGTTCTTTTCCTTTCCGGGATTTTCTTTCTGATTTTTGTCCCTTGTTGTTTATGTCAGTATCATAGCATACTTTTTTCTGGTTGTCATTATACTTGTGGTATAATCCGCAAATGCTACTCCTTATACAGTTTTTTGAAGTTGAATGACACTTCTCCCGTTTTTTCAGCTTGTAAGCATGTTTTCCAAGCATCTGGAAATGTAGTATGCAGCAAAATCTGTTCCGGCAGTTTTTTGACCGTCAGTAAAAATTCAATCATTAAGCTAATCTGTCTTCTGGTAAGTCTATCGAATTCCGTTTCTTTTTTGTCCAGAAAAACACCGGTTTCATTACGCAGCTGTTTTACAAATCCGATCTGCCGCGGCGTAGCCGGTAAACCCTTTCCGATGGAACAGGTTAGCAATACAGGCATAATATGATTTGATTTTGCTTCTTCCAAAATTTTTGCTTCCTGTTTTTTCTTTTCCACCTGTGTTTTAATCATGTTTTCTCCATGTAGGCATATTTCATTTTTGAACCGTTGAAACACTTCCGGTTTCGTAAGAGTGATCTCCCCACTTGATTCTTTCACGTATGAATCTACCAGTATTTTTGCGGTAGCGGCCTTTTTTGTTTTCTTTCCGGATTCTGCCTGTTTGAATGCTTCAGCAAGTTTTAAATTGCGCTTATATTCCATTGACAGGTCAATTAGATTGGATGCTTCCAATTTATTGATCTTTACATTCGGTGGCACATGTATGTCCTGATTAAGGTATGTATGAAATAGTTTATGTTTTTGCGCTTCGGTTGCATCCGCACATCCCCAGACGCGTCTTGCCGACTGACTCCATGAATAGGAAAGATAATCCGGCTGCGCAACGCAATAAAGATAAGCCAACTGTACGGCATCTTGAAGCTTCATTTTTGCAGTTAGATTCCGCTTTGATGGATCATATTTTTTGTTTAGATGAAACTGGATAATCACATCATCAAGTACATCAGGTTCCGAAATCCAGATTTCTTCGTCCCAGTTTGGCCGAATCCGGTATCGTTTTCGCTCATCTGGAAATACTTCCACATTCAGATCTCCGAATACAGATAAATCTACGCCTTCCAGCTGATTCTTATTTTGAGCATTCAGATTTCTAGCCAGAATTGAGATATCTTTATTTCTCGCTTCTGCAAACAGATGTTCTGTTTCCTCTACAAATCGATTCACGTTCTGGCTGATGATGGCAATTCTTTCCGATGCTTCCTTGCAAAGAAGACTGATACGGTCACAAAATTCAAGGAGATCCTCATCTTCTGTCAGCTTTTTATAATCCCCGGGGCTTAATAATTTTGGGTCAAGACCAAACAGGGTCGGTGCTGTACAAAGCGAGCGCGGAGAGGATTCTATATTATCCGGTATGATATCGATCACCAAACAGTATTCTTTTTCAGAATACAATCTGGTTCCGCGGCCAACCATCTGCTGATACAGGGTATTTCTGCAGGTAGGGCGCAGATTCAGGATTGCATCACAGATTGGTAAGTCTGTTCCTTCTGTCAGAACCATGCAGTTAATCAGACACCGTACGCTTCCGCTCTGAAAATCCGCAAGAGCTTTTGTACGTTCGTCTCCAGGCGTGTCGCCAAGAATGACCCGTATGGTATCATGCTCCGATTTTGGTAAAGATTTTTTCAAAGTTTCTGCCAAAACCATGCAAATCCGTTTTGTCACGCAATAAATGATTGTATGCTTTCCTGCGTTATGGCATTTCTCAATATATGTTTTCGCCGCTACCGGAATTACACCCAGTTCATTATCGCCAAGTAGAGCGGCTTCTACCTGCGTCGCGCTGTAATCGCCGTTTGTTTTCGTGATTCCAGCCAGGCTGTATTGTCCGCGGATTTCTTCGCAGCGTATGCGTGAAAGATATCCGTGCGTAATGCCCCAACGGATATCCCTGTCAAAGATAATATCGTCAAAAACGCATGACAGACCGATATCGTCCCCTCGCTTGGGGGTTGCTGTAAAACCGAGAATTCTAGTTGCGCCTGAAAAATGATCCAGTACCTTTCGGTACGTTGGTGCGGCGGCATGGTGTGCCTCGTCTACAATGACGGTATCAAATGTATCAGCAGCATAACTGTTCAGTCTTGTATCCTGTGATAAGGACTGTATGCTCGCGGAAACGATGTCTTCACCATTGGCATGCTCATCTGCCTTTTCGATGCCAAAACTTATTCCTCTTCCTTTGTAGTATTTTTCCGGCTGGCGTACCAGTTCATCCCGGTGTGACAAGATCAGTGTGCGTCCACGGTTTGGAATGCCGGTGAATATCACGGTCTTACCAAGACCGGTTGCCAAAGCAATCAGGTGTTTTCCAGCTCCGGCGGATTCAATGGCATCGAGGCATTCTTCCTGATAAGGTCGGTACTGTAAGTTCTGCATATATGGGTTCTCCTTTTGAATGTTTTGTATACGGAAAATACCGAAAGGCAAGCTTACTGCGTCTTTCGGTATCCTGTTCTATCTATAATTATAATATATACATTATGCTGTGACAGATCGCGTAAATCTGCGGATAAGTAGAATCTATGTTTTTAGACACATTTAACATGCAATTCGAATCATTCGACTGTTTAACGCCTCTCTCAGTACATCTTCGCGGATCTGCCTCTGTGTCTCCTCGAATAAAACGGCTCCACGTTTCTGATATTCCAGCAGAGGATCTGTCTGCGCATACGCAATTAGACCGATTCCTTCTTTCAGTTTATCCATAGCTTCCAGATGCCGCATCCAGTTCACATTCATCGCGCGCAGCACGGTACGGCGTACCAGTCTCTGCATGGCTTCTTCTCCGCCGGCTTCTACTTCCACTTTCTTATAATGTTCCCGAACCAGGTGCTTCAGTTCCTGTTCAAGATCCTTGGTATTCTTTTTGTGGCCATCTGCCAGGAAATCTGCATTCGGGCGGACACCAAGCACATCGCAAATTTTATGCATGTCTGTGTGATTATCGCCGTTTAAGGTATCCGCAATAAAACCATCCGCATAATACAGGAGCACATCTTCCACACTGCTGTTTTTCAGGAAAATATTTCGCATCTCATACAGTTCTTCCCTCTGTCTGCAGTTTACCGTATCATATTTCAGTAACTGTTCTCTGGAAGCAAAGTTCAGGCTTTCGATTTTTTTCTGCGCATTGGTGATTGCTTTGGAAAGCAATGGGCTGCCAATTTCCTCATCTTTTTCGATATCCATGCTGTTAAAAAGATCCATCATGTTTTTACCTGCAAAGATTCCCATAAGCCGGTCTTCCAGGGAAATATAGAATTTTGACTCCCCGGGATCCCCCTGTCTGCCGGAACGGCCGGACAACTGGTTGTCGATTCTGCGCGATTCATGTCTCTGGGTTCCAATGACATACAGACCACCGGCTGCCCTGGCTTCATCATCCAGCTTAATATCCGTGCCTCTGCCGGCCATATTGGTCGCAAGGGTCACCGCTCCATGTTTGCCCGCCTGCGCAATAATCTCTGCTTCCAGTTCATGGTTCTTTGCATTCAGGACTTCATGTTTTAATCCTTCTTTTTTTAACATGGCGGACAGAGTTTCGGATGTTTTGATATCCGTAGTGCCGACAAGGACCGGCTGTCCTTTTGCGTGTACCTCTTTGATTTTGTGGATAATGGCACGGTACTTTTCATCCATGGTCTTATATACCGCATCTTCGTGATCCACACGAATCACCGGGCGGTTTGTCGGGATAGCAATCACATCCATACCGTAAATATCGCGGAATTCTTTTTTCTCAGTCATGGCGGTGCCGGTCATTCCGGATTTCTTCTCATATTTATTGAAAAAGTTCTGAAAAGTAATGGTAGCGTAGGTTCGGTTCTCCTCCATCACCTGCACGCCCTCCTTGGCTTCAATAGCCTGGTGTAGTCCGTCCGAATAACGGCGGTCCGGCATCACGCGCCCCGTGAACTCGTCCACAATCTGGACGGCACCGTCTTTCACCATGTAATCCTTATCGCGTTTCATCAGCTCTTTCGCCCGCAGAGCCAGAATCACGTGGTGATGAATGGTCAGGTTTTTGGGGTCTGACAGGTCATCAATGTGGAAGAACTGTTCTACTTTGCGGATACCGTTTGCGGTCAGGACAATATTCTTTTCCTTTTCATCAACAGCATAATCCCCGGTTTCTTTCATTTCATCCGCATCAAAAATTTTTGTGGCAGAAAATTCTGTCTGCGTTCCACGCTCCAACTGCCCGGCAAGCACATCACAGATCTCATACATTTTTGTGGACTTTCCACCCTGTCCGGAAATAATGAGCGGTGTCCGGGCCTCGTCGATCAGTACGGAGTCGGCCTCATCAATGATGGCATAACCAAGTCCCCGCATGACTGTCTCGCTTTCGTCCATAGCCATGTTGTCGCGGAGGTAATCAAACCCCAGCTCATGATTTGTGGCGTATGTGATATCACACGCATATGCCGCCCGGCGTTCCTCCTGCGACATTTCGCCCAGGATACAGCCAACCGTAAGACCAAGGAAACGATGAATCTGCCCGATCTCATCCGCATCACGCTTTGCCAGATAATCATTTACGGTGACAACGTGTACAGGTTTTCCGCTCAGAGCACTTAAGTATGCAGGAGCCGCACATACCAGTGTTTTACCCTCACCAGTCTTCTGTTCTGAAATGCAGCCATTATATAACATCAGGCCGCTCAGTAACTGCACCGGGTACTGCTTCATGCCCAATGTACGGAAAGAAGCTTCGCGGACTACAGCGAATGCCTCCGGTAGAATTTTTGCAACCGGTTTGCCGTCACGGATCCACTGTCGGAATTTTTCTGTTTGCCCTTTCAGTTCCTCATCGGACATCTGCTGCATGGCAGAGTCAAGACGCAGAATCTCCTTTACGATTGGTTTTACCTTTTTCAATACTCTTTCACTATGTGTTTTGAAGATATGCATAAAAAGCCTCCTTGTTAATTTTCTGGAGGAATTATGGGTGAAAATAAAAGAAAATTGGTCAAAAAAGAGGACTGGCTGGCAGTCCTCTTTGTCGTATTAGGGATTATTGTTCTTTTGTTCGTCCAGATACTTTCAGAAGCGAATCGAATCAGCCGAGTCTGCATGAATAGTATTTGCGCACGTTCGCTCATTTGATTTCCTCCTTATGTGCAGTTATTCTATGGATACATAGTATAGAGTGAAACGATAGGGCTGTCAAGTTTCTGACAGTCCTATCAGATTTTGGGTATCTGCTGCAGATATATGCATTATTTAGTCTACACAGACATTTCTGATCCACATTTTGGGCAGTAGAGCCATTTTACAGCAACGTACTCTGCGTCACTTCGTCCGGCTTCTACGGCATTGTACATCTCCGTTCGATATCCGCATTCAGAACACTGTGTCCACAAATAATCGTTGTATTGTGCACGGTTCTCCCACTTTGCCTTTTTCCTTTTTGATGAACTTACTTCGGAAGGCTGTATTTTTGCAGGCATACCATCGGTGCTTTCAACTACGCCCAGAATTTCCACAATTTTCCACTGTCCTGTTCCAAACTGTTTGGTTTCTGCCCAAGCCTCGTCATCCGAGAATCCGGCTTCATCGTTCTCTGACGCCTTGATGATTTCATCCAAAGAAGCATAGTTGGTCATCAGCAGAATATCTTTAACCATAGCGTCAACCGCTTCCTGTTTTGTTGCACAGAAATTCTCACTAATGCTTAGTTCATCCCTGGTTACGGACATTAATATAAACATTTCTTCTCCTATCCACAGTATCTCCTCCCTTACAGGAGATACTGCTTTTGTGCCTGTAAGGGAGCTTATGATGAATGGTTATTTTCCGAATTTTGCAACGAATATATCTTCCGACAGGATCGGAATATTCAGTTCATGCGCTTTTTTATTCTTCCCACTCGTGCTTTCCAGATCATTATTGACCAGATACGTTGTTTTGGAAGAAACAGATCCTGAAACTTTGCCGCCACGTGCTTCTACAGAAGCTTTAAATTCGTCGCGGTTTTTGTAGATGTGGACATTTCCGGTAATCACGAATGTCAGTCCCTTTAAAGACTGATCTACTTTCTGAGCCGGCTTCTCCACTTCCAGTTCTTCCATCAGAATATGAATCATCAGGTTCTTCACGGCGTCTGATTTCGTAAATCGGCACCAGTCATAAACAGAACATGCTTTGACATCGCCGATGCCATCCAATTCTACTAAGGTTTCGTAAGACGGGTTCTCATAATATTCCAAGAACTTTTTCGGATCTCCTTCCCAGAAAGCAGATAACTTTTTGGAGAGGTCATTCCCGAGCAGCGGGATTCCCAGACTGAACAGGATTTTCTGTAGTGTTGTCTTTCTGGAAGTGTCAATGGCATCCAGAAGATTTTTCCAGGATTTTTCGCCCCAGCCGTCTTTCGCCGCTAATGCCGCCGGAAGCGTTCCGTTGGTACGTTTTTTTAATGTATATGCTTCTGCTGGATAAAGTTCCAGTAAGCCGGTCTGCTGCAGATCCTCAATCTGGGACGGTCCAAGTCCTTTTATGTTCAGTCCTGAACGGCTGAACGCATTTACTAACATCCCTCTTGTCCTTGCTGGGCACCCAGCGTTTGGGCAATACAGCACTTTAACGCCGTTACGGTTTTTCTGTAAAGTCTTTTCACCACACACCGGGCAGGTTTCTGGCACATGAATGGGATGCATGGCTTCAGCTTGTCCCGGAGTCTGTGTGTAGACTTGTGGAATGATCATGTTTGCCAAGCCAACCTGGATTTTTGAACCAATCTGCAGTGTGGAAGGTGTATCTTCCTCTTCCGAAGGAATACTTTCCATGACGGATAAGTTATGCATGGAAGCTCGCGTTACTGTGGAACCCGCACCGAGACGAATCGGATCAAAAATTGCCACCGGAGTGATGACGCCGGTTTTCCCGACGGACCACTCGATATCACGTAAAGTGGTTTCTTTTGTTTCATCCGTCCACTTCATGGCAATGCTGCCACGCGGATGATGCTCTGTACTTCCCAGGCTGGCTGCATATTCTTGATCGTTATAGGCAAGAACCAGTCCATCCGTTGGGCATGGATTGTCTTTTAACTGTTCCTGCCATTTTTCAATATCCGCAAGGATATGCTCACGGTCAGTCAGGCAACTTGTTACCGTCTGGATGCCAAGGCCACGCAGAAAGCTGAAACGGATATCTTCATATCGCAATGTCTTGACAGAAGCATCTGGCTCCACCAGTTCAAAGGCATAGAACTGGATTTCGCGTTTTCTGGAATCACGGCTGTCAAGCATACGAACGGTTGCGGCAGCCAGATTTCTGGCGTTCTCGTAAATCCCATCATTTTCTGCGTTGACGCGCTCAAATTCCGCATACGTCATGACCGCTTCGCCGCGTACTACAATATGGCGTTTGTCTGCGATCTTTTCAGGAAGCCCTTTAAAAAATCTCGCGTTATGTGTGACTTCCTCACCTTCCTCTCCGTTACCTCTTGTGACAGCACTGGTCAGTCTTCCGTTGTCATAGGTGGCTACCACAGTCAGACCGTCCATTTTCCAGGAAAGCATGCCCGGTTTATCGGACAGCCAGCTAAGCAAGGATTCGCGCTCTACGTACTTGACTTTATCCAGTGACTGCGCGAGCTGCTCATGCCGCACAGTTTTCAGTTTTGTTACGGCTACCGGCGCCCCGACAGCAATGGTTGGACTTCCCTCATAAACGAATCCGTTTTTTATTTCCATCTCTTTGAGTCTGGCCGCTTGGCGATCAAACTCAAAATCTGACATGGAGGCAGCGCCTGTGTTGTAATACTGATCTGCTGCAATTTTCAGGGTTCTGGTTAAAAGTGCCTGCACATCTTTATTTGCATCTGTTAATGTTCTGATTTCCATATTTTATCTCCTTTTATGTTCAAATCCATCTTTTTTTTGCATTACCTATTATCATGAGCACTGTTTCTCTTTCTCACTCATTGTAGCACAAACATGTGTTTGCGCATAGCAGTTTAGCTCATATACAAATTTATCGCAGGGATGTTGGAAGTTTCTTGAAATGTTCATCGCTGTCGTACTGGAACAAGGTTTTGCACCATTCTTCTGACCTCAGTTTTTCCATAACGGCATTACGAATGCTGGAATGAACGTAAAAGCATTTATGGGTTTCTTCCTGTGCATCTCTGCTATGGTCGGTCCATTTGGTAACTCGCATCAAATAATATTGTTCTTTATTTGCTCTAACTGGCTGCGCGTAAATTTCTCCGGTATACAGGGGTTTTATAGGCACATGGAATTGTCTCGCATGTTCCTGTTCCATTTTCTCACGTACTAGCGCCATTGCAATATTGATTGACTGACGCAAAACGGTGGCATCATACTCTTTCGCTGTAAACACCCGTTCTGGGTTTGCGCTCGGGTATCTCCAACCGCTTGGAAGATATCCGCATTTGATGCGGTCCAACTGCTGTAAAACTGTCTCGAAGTCCATATATTCAAGTTCTTTGATATCTTGATTTGTATATTCTGTTACCGTGTATGTTCTTGACATATTCATTATCCTTTCACGTATTTAAAAATGTTTTGTCTGGCATTCATAATGGTTTGCAGATCAAGTTTCATGATTGCTGCAGCGGCCTGTTTTTCGCATTTTCCACTGAAATCTGATTCCTGATAAGATGGTTGGAATAAAACTTCCATGACCGGGTCAAATTTGCCGATCTTTATTCCATGTTTCTTAAACTCTGCACCCATATAGCAAGCCATTAGCTGACGCATTTGTGTCCGTTTTTCAGGATGGTTCTTGTAATACACTGTGGCCTGATCAGCTGCATGCACGGTTTTGGGCACTTCAGGAATAGTTGTGGATTTTGTCAGCGTCGTTGCAGACTTGATGATTGTGCTTTTTGTTTTGGTTTTCTTTCCATCGCAGTACGGTTCCTCGCGTCTTGCACGTATACCTTTTGTCAACCAGAATCTGATAACCGGATCGTATCCATGATCTTTTGAAACGATTATGAATTCCTGTTTGTCCGGCTCGCAGAAAGCGATCATGAAACCCATGGCACTGACAATCTGGGCATCTAGCGCATTCTTCTCTCCGTTGGTACAATGTTCCAAATGAACTTGCTTTTGCCTCTGCAGGATGATTTCCAATGCCCCAAATGGAAGATTGGAAGACTCGTCCGTATAAAACAGGTGCAGTGCATCGTTATCTCCTATGGATCGAAGCAGTTCATAAATTGCCGCTCCGTTTACGTTTTCCGTATCCACCAGATAGTGGGTTCCATAATGCGGTACAAGCTCGGTCATGGAATCGCAGCGTTTGGACATGTCGAACTTGTTGCGGTCCATAACATTCTGTTCCGGATGAAGATGTGTGCTGTCCTTAACTGATGCGGATTCATTTTCTATCGTCCATGGTTCTGTCGATACCGGTATTTCACAGTTTTGTTGTCCAGGAAGCTGTTTATATTCCCAGAGATCCAATGCCTGTTGCACTGCTTCAATTAGGACGGCGTTGCGCGGATAAAGCGGCAGATTGTTTTTCAAAAACCGAAGTTGTTCTTTCATGGTTTCCACAATCTCCATTGCATTTCCATCGTGGATTGCCTCTGTCAGGATGTCGCCTGGCGTGCGTGCTTTCCAATCTGAAAACCAATATTCCGTTTGGAATGCGGATAATGTTTTAAGGATTTCCGGTGTCATCCGTGGAATATCCTGATTGTCTACCAACTCCTCGTGCCCATTTTGGGGCTCATCCGGCTGTTCGGTAGGGTCCGGTGCTGGAATCAGATGTTTATAACGGTACCAGCACGTCCGTACTGCAGGTACAGTCGTTTTTAGCTCCGCCGCAATCTCTTTCCATGATTTGCGGCTGGCTAAGCCGGCACAAATCACGTTGAGACGCCGCATACGCTCTGCCTCCTGTATCTCCAGCATTTCTTTTCTTGTAACACTCATTTTGTTTAATTACCCCTTTCTCTTATGACTTATGATTGTTTCGAGAAAATTATGGATGTGGATGCAACGCGCTGGGTTTTGGCATAAAAAAGAGGTGCCAGAAACAGGCACCTCATAGAAAGGATCACTACCATTTAGAACAGTGAGATTATTTTGTCATCCGCGCCGCAGCTTCACGGAGATCATCCGCACTATATCCCATCAGAGACATATGTATCCACTCTCCGTACTCTTCCACGCACTCGGCTTCCATATACAGGTCGTCCTTCGTGATGCGGCAGCGCACAATAATTTCATCCAGTTCCTTTTTCTCTTTCTCAGACATATTTTCCTCCATTTTCTAATCATATACAATTTCGATCAGTGCATACCGCTCCGGGTGCGCAAGCACAAAATCCATGGCTTTTTCCTCCATGGTTACACCATGACAGGGCCATTCCATGCCGTTTTGATCCTCGTACGTGAAGTATGCAAGGTTGGATAGGGAGCCGTAAGAAAAGATTCCGTCGGCCGCATCCAGTGCTTTTCGTAATTCATACAAGGATGCAGGATAATGGATTTCTTCAAATGTCCCGGTTTTGCTGATCTTTGCGGTTAAAAACTGCGACAGAGTTTCGAACCCTTCTTTTTCTGCCTGCTGTTCCAGATTTTGAAACTTGCGAATACACTGCTTGGCATTTTCTACGTTCCAGTTCTGAACGCATGTTTTGATACGCTCTGGAAATTCTGTGCCTAAAATGAAGCTGTCGCTGTCCTGGGAGACATCAGGAACATATTCTTTGATGTAGTCAATATGTCCTTTGTAATCTTCCATTAAGTCGTATTCCATCTTATTTCTCAAACGTTCTGCTAATTTTACACGGTTTTCGGGAGCCTGTATGCGGATACGAAATGCTTCGCGATCTTTCTGATCGATGATATCGCAGCCATTTTCGTCCTCAGTCACATTGACAAACACCATCATTGAACAACCCATATTTTTTCTCCTTTCGCTTACAAAGCCGATTCTATTCTTCTGGATCCGGGTCCCCGGTTTCCCAGAGGAAATTTCCATGTACGTCTTCTACAATAATGCAGTCGCCGTCAATATCTTCCAGTTTTCCGAAATCCGCATCCGTGTACTCATTGACGGCCAGTTCCTTGGCTTCCGTAACGGTTTCCGCAAGGACTTTCACGATAAACCTGCCTTCGACTTTCATCGTCACATAATATTCCTGCTTTTCCGGAATATAATGCTCACGGTAGAATTTCCACATTTCTTCATGGTCGTCCATCAGCTCGATCAAGCCCATCATGTAACCGGGATCCTGGAATTCCGCCTGTAAAAATTCATCCAGGCAGACCCACAGACTGCCATCGAATCCAGTATCCATAATGAAAGCATCGTGCGCTTCATTCATAAGTGCTTTTGTACTGTTTTCGTCCGTCGCAGCATTCATAGCATTATCTTCTACAGATTCTGCAACAATGTCACCGATTGTATTGAATAATTCTTTCAGCGTGTCTCCGTGGGCGATCATCCATCGAAGCTTATAAGCTTCATAGCATTTTTTCTCAAAAACACTTTTTTCTGCCTCCAGAGTGCTTTTCACTCCATCAGATCTGTTTTCTTTTTTCATCGTCTTTCCTCCATTATTCCCATGGCCCGGTATAATACCATTCGACTATGTTTGCATGTTCTTTTTTCGCCTTTTCTTTCGAGTTTTCCTCACCATCCCATGGATTTTTCCATGAAGTAGGGGTGTGCTGATAACGATCCACAAGCTCGAACAAATATCCTTCGCTGGTTAAAATACGATACAAATCCGGGATGTCTCCGTAGTTTCCGCCGTCTAAATAAATTTCAGTTGAAATGAGCGTTAATGGGTCAATGTATTTACGGGGAGCATTTGTTTCCCAGACGGTCAGTTCATCGTATAATTTCGTACCATGTGTGATCGCAATCAGGCGTTTATTTTCTGGTTCCATCGCAGAACCGTTTGCAGGTGCATCCTCCTGGAATTCCGGGAAAGAAAGACACCGCCCGATTAACTTCTGGCTAAATTTCTGCATGTCATCAGTAATAACGCTATCAACCACATGACGGTCAAAAAACATCTCCTGAACCACAGAGTGCTCGTCATACCGCAACGTGCCAACGAAATAATCCGACGTCAGAATATCCAAGCAGCCTTGCTCTTCGGATTTCCGGGCATAAAAATACGGTTCGATATGGCCTGTCTGAAAATCCATCATTCTCGTGAAAGCATTGGTCATTTTCGTGCATTTATCACCAAGCTTCCACAGCTGCACCAGAGGTTTCGTTTCATCTTCGATGAAAAGATAGATTTCATGCATTTTATAAAGAACCTGGCAAATTGGAGTGGTGATGGCCCAGTCATAGCCCAATTCCGATAATTCGTCCTTCACGCATCGCATGGATAATTTTGGATCGTCATCGTTCATGTACGGCCCGCTGATTAGTTCATTCCATAAGGTCTTCAATAATGCTGGTTCCGTCTGTGCTTTGCTGAATTCTTCAACGATCCATCGAAATTCTTCTGTCACCGTATCGCTGAATTCTTCTTTGCTAAAGATGGTTCGTAAGAACAAATACATTGCCATTGAGCATGCTTTCTCTGTCACATTTAACTCCTGACAAATTTCTTTTTCTTCTATTTTCATCCGTTCTCTCCTTTTTCGTTTAACACTTCCGGCGCCTTATGTACTGGTACAGGCTCAGGTGGCGCAGCCTTCTGCAAACATTCTTCTTCAGTCTCACATTTCACCAATATACCGTCTGTGCCCTGGCAGAAATAGGAATACTCATGCTTGCTGCGGTCAAATAACTGAATGCCCGTATATGTTTTTAAGTACTGCTGCACTTGCACCATTGCAGCATCAATATCCGGACAGTTCATTGCCCATGATGTCAAAATCCCATCCTTGATTCCTCTGACCTGGTATCCTTCCCACTCAAAATCTTCCAGATGCTCATTCATGAAGCGAAATGTGGTATAGGTAAGATCTGCAAGTAACCTTGCCATTTCCCGCATGGCTTCCTGACTATCCTCCAGAGTTTTGAAAGTGCCGAGCGGGATGACCGTGTGTTTTGGGTGTAAAAACTCCAATCCCACATCCAGATAAATGCCTTCGCTCATTCCATAGTTCAGAGAGTTCCAGAAATTGCATTCGTAGCTCTTAATTTCCACTGTCTTTGAATCTGCTAAGGTATAATCAAGAATTTTCGGTAAATCCACTCTCGCGCATAGTTCCGTGAAGAGTTCCTTGTTTGTGTACGGTTTTGTTCGTTTTGCTTTCATATTTTTTCTCCTTGTATGAAGCCGCCTCTGTGCCAAAGGCGCAAAATGAAGCGGCTGATGTGTGTCCCTACAGATAGCCAAGAAAAATGCGGTGGCCGCACCAGTCATACTGTCCGTCTGGCGTTTCCTTATCGGCATCATCAAGAATGTCTGCAATAAATGTTTTCAGTTCATTGATATCGTCTGGTTCCAGTTTGTCGAACAACTTGGCCGAAACCAGAAAATATGACGTGGTGTTTGCATCGCCGTCAATCTGGAGGATTTCAAACTCACCGGAATCAAGCAGTCCCATCAGTTTCTTGAGTCCTGCAGCAGTCATGTAATCATCTGGGCAAAACTGAAGCCCGGCAACCGGGAAAGGTTTCTTTACGCTGTCCGGATTCGCAAAATCGCTGTCAATATCCTGCGTTCCGAAGCGTTCCTGTGCCAGAAAACGATCAAATGGCTGATTTTCAAAATCTTCAAAGAATGAATCTGACGGTTTTGAATCCGCATTCGGAGTCATATATTTTTTGAAATACTTGATCAGCTCCAGTATCGGCATGCCATCAAGCACTTCATCTACTCTTTCCTCGATGTCTTCCTCTGGTCTTCCATAAACCGGTTCCTCAATAAAGTCACGGATTGCATCCTCTCCGCCGTTTAAAATAGCAGCCTTGATCTTTTCACAGATTTCTTCCAGATCAGAGGAGGATGGATCGCAGTTCTCGATATCTCCGCGGACGTTCACGATGATGCCGCCATCAGCGGTGGTACCGATTGCCTTATATGAAATATCTGACAGAAGTGGATCACCAACCAGACGATTAGACATACAATCGAGTAATGTTTCCTCGTCTCCCGTGACCAGTTCGCTCATATCAAAAAGAACATTTCCTTCCAGATATCCATTTTCATCGCATAACATCCACTGCTCCATCAGCGACATGGGATTCGTCAGAAAATCCGGTGCCCCGATCACATGCATATCTACGTTATCTGGTATAGTTACTTTTGTATTTTTCATGATTTTTCTCCTTTTTCTGCGTTTGATGCCGAGTAACTTGAAGGAACGTACATTGCATAGTCCGTTCCAATAGTTTCGCAGATTTGCATCTGTCTTGCACAGTCTCCTGTCAAAATCCAGGTAATTTTTCTTGCCATTTCCCAGGATTCCAGATCATAGTGACTCATGATCCAGGATATTCTCTCAGTCATACAATAATACTTGAAAGAAAATGGCCTACTGGTCTTGCGTAAATCTGCAATAACGGCTTTGATTTTCTCATTCTTTTCTGCGTTTTTGTAAAGCTTGATCATTGCGTATATTCTCCTTTTCTGTATTTTCTTTTCCTTACCATCTTTCCTTTCTGCTATTACCACACGATATCCAGGTGATCGGAAGCGATCTCACGGCATTTTAAAATCTCGCAGATGGATTTTTTATCCATATGCTGCCAGTCGTACGCATAAGAAATTGCCCCGAAATTATCCCAGGAATGATATTCTGTGCAACCGATGGCAAACTGAACCGGATCATATGTTTCTTCAGTCATGCCGAGAAAGTCCATGATCGCTTTTCGGTCACCCCAGCCATCATCCTTAAAATCATTCAGATCCACTTCTACCTCGCCGAACTGGTACAGATCTTCCGCATCCGGATAAGGTCTGCATAACAGCATTGGAAAACAGGTATCAGAATGTTCTGTATCCACCAGAACTCCGTGTTCAAAAAAGTCCCGGTCTCCATAGTTTCTGTACATTTTGTTTTTTCCTTTCTTCTCTTGTGTCTTTTATAGTTTCGAGAAAATTATGGCTTTGGAAGAATACTCATTACATTTAGTGCAAAAAAAAATACACTCCCGAGAATCCGGGAGTGTATTGGAACGATCAATGATTTCTGTTCTTGATTTCGCGATCCACATTCGCTTTATGCGCCGCATCTTCCGCAGTCAAGCCGCGCATCCTCCAACGAAGTGCTGAAGCATAATCCTGTTCTTCGTTGACCATGTGGCGAATCAGATCGGCTTCTTTTTGTCCAATTTTCAATTCAATGTCGGAAATCAGCATGCGAGAGTATTGGTCGAGCCCGCCTGTGCGGAGCGCCGCGAAGTCCTTGAAGGCCGGGGTTCGGTTTAAGATGAATGCTTCGAGACATCTGCGACAGGAAGGGTTCAATCCTTCAATGCCGCCCAAAGCGTTCTCCGCATATCGGCTACGCCATGAATGAAATGATGTATCCGCGGCTGTGTCCGCATCCTGGCATCCAGGTGCATCCGGCTTCCCGCCGTTTGCTCCGATTCCAGCTTCCTGGTCCGCAATTTCATTCCATTTGTTACCGTGGTGTCCTTTTACGTGAATGAACGTGATCTGAATTTCTTTACGAAATGCATGAATCTGTGCCGCGTAGGCTTTTGTGTATGATTTCTTTGCTTTCCATACGCCATCCGGCCATTTTCCGACACCTTCGTAGTCGTGATAAATCGTCAGGTCATCACAGCCGAGATCCATGGCTGTACGGATAGCCATGACTGCAGCTTCGATTTCTCCGTTAATATTCCAACCGTTTGCGCCAGCATCCGGTTTCCCGGTTTTGTGCATGCGGGCAATCTCCTGTTCATTCTCATCAATCAATACCGCTCCGCAACCGTAATAGCCGGTTGTGGAGTTGTAGCTGCCATCTGTATACGCAATCAGTTTCTTTTCCATGTGTAATTGTCCTTTCTCATAATCTGCCGTTATTTAGACACGGCGGCAAAATACTCTTCCACCGGTCTTTGTAACAGGGCCATCATGTTCAGTTCGTCCAATGCATCCTGAAGGGCATTGTGTGTTTCCCGATAGTTTTTGTTGCCAGTAAGCAGGCGCATGATGCCCTGTACGCTTCCGCCTTTCTTTAAACGTCCGGTGCTGAAGACTGGCATTTCCGGCGGAATTTTAGGATTGTACTGGCGGTATACGGCCACATCCGCAATATCACACCAGGTATAGGTATCGGATAACTCAAGCATTCTGCGATCCGCGGACGCATTAAAAGCAAACAGCAACCGGATATTCAGCGTATTCAGCATTAAACTGAGTAATGCCAGAGCTTCTGTCTCGCTGCCAGCCACCTCATCATATTCTTTCCCGCGCTCTCCGGTATAGCGTAACGCGGACGAATACATCGCCGCCTTATTGCAGGCCGGCGTAATCATGAGGTATTCCTTTAAAATAGGCCGGAACGTTCTCTTGTCGGCGATCACCATGCCAACGGACATCAATTCTCCATGAATATTGCTTTCCGTATCAATGACAGCAAAATATTCTGAACGGTCGTTCAGTGCTGATACGTGCACCTTTTCCATGGATGACGCAGTGTCAGAGGCTGCTTTTCTTCCTGATTTTGTTGCTTTTTTAATATCCGCAGAAACGTGTGGTGCCTTATCGCCGGAGCCAGTGACAGAATCCATTGTTTTATCAGATGTTTTTTCGCATTCAATGATATTGGTTCCGTCAATGTCCGTCGGTGCAAAGTAACCGCTGTATGCGTGTTTTGTGATGGTTCGCGCTACGGCATCCATGAGTTTCTTTTTGTCCGGGATGCGGATTGCGTACATACGGTTATTCATCACATTCCACAGGACGCCCTTTTCAAGCCCGAAGGCCACCATATACATGGCGCACTGTAAGGCATGCTCGTGAGAAAGTTCGCTGACGAATTTCAGTTCCCAAACCGTTCCGTCAAGGACAACATCGGCTCTGCCGGTTACGGTCAGCCCACGGAGTTCCCCTTCGGATCGTGCAAACGGGATTTCACATTCCAGCTGGATATTTTTTTCGTCCGGAGAAAAATGCTTTGCCAGACGCTTTTGAAGCTGCTGTTTTTCTGCTTCCTGTACATACGGCACCAAAACCTGCTGTTCATAACGTTTTTGTTTGGTTTCAAATGCCGTCAGCGCAAGGATCTTTTCCTCCGTGCTTTTTGCTTCCAGTTCTTCTGTAAAAAGATAGCTCATATCCTGTAATGCAAACGCTTTCTTTAACACATCGTCAATGGAGTAATGATCAAAAAATGCAAATTCCTGATACTCGCCGATGCACGGTGAAAGGTCGATCAAACCGTCTGATGAATTGATTGTAATTTCACTATGGTCCGCTTGAATCATTTCCGTGATCCGCAGAAGACCATAGCATTCCTCAATGTCTTCCCGGTATTTAAAATCAAACATGCCAGAGATTGGCATCGGTTTGAAATTTGCGCTTGGTTTACTGTTTTCTGACAAAGTCTGTTCCGATAATAACGCTGTGTCGCCCTTCACAAAAATAATTTTCTGTTTTCCGCGGCTGGCGGCCACACAGAAAATATTCCGCAGAATTTCATACGATGTCTGCGGCTGCCCGAGCCGGACCGACCAGTAATCTTCCGTGTAATCAAAGACTACGCAGATCGGCCGTTCCAGTCCCTTGCTTGAATCGTAAGTGGTAAAAATGGCGCAGGAGTTATCCGGCGTCGTTTTCTTTCCGGCAGAATCAACATCCTGGATACTCGCATACACGGTATTCTTGTTGAATTTCTGTGGATATTCCATTTCCAGGGTATTCAGGACGCGAACCATATCTCCATTGGTTCGTGAACCAAGACAGAGAATATCTTTTGGTTCCTGTTCCCGCAAAAATTTTATGACTTCCTCAATTTTCATGTGACTGATCTGGCAGTCTTTATTGACTCCTACAATATCTTTTTCCCAGATACGGCCAAGCATTTTTGCGTGCTCCGCGCATAAGCGAAAACACCTGGTAAAGTTCAAGATCTCGTAATTCTCCCCTAAAAACCGGTTCATAAATGCGGGCACGTTCAGGGTTGTCTTGTCATAAATTTTCTGTTGCATATCACCAACAGCAATAATCTGAATGGATGGATTCTTTTCCTTGACCCTCCACAACAGCTTTGCCAGTTCTTCTTCGATATCCTGATATTCATCAATGATAAGAACGTCGTAGTGGGCGATAGGTGGCTGCTGTCTTAAGAATGTCTGAATCAAATCAGATTGGTTCGCCGCTCTCATGCCGGCCCGATATAGGGTATATGCAGCGAATCCATGATAGTTCTGAACCAGAACGTTCCGGTTATGGATTTTGTCTTTCGCATCCAGCTTGAGCAGTCGGTTATAGGTCAGATATAAAATCCGTTTATATGCCGGGAGTGCATTACATAGTTCCTGAATAGCCGTCGTTTTTCCGCTTCCGATGCAGGCATCTACGAGGACATTCTTCCCATCCATAGCTTTTTGAATGAAAATTTGCTGTTCATTTGACAAATTTATCATTTTTAAGCCACCTCCCGTTCTGTCTCTACGACTGCAATTTGCTCCGCTGTCACGCAATCCATTACATATACACCGTTGTCGGCGCTTCTGCGAAACAGCACGTATCCATCCGCATTAGAAAGGATAGTGAGTGTTTCCGCTTCCTGAAACGGCGCAACCGTCCGAATCCAATGGACTTTGTAAGTATGACCTGATGCAGTTTCTGAAAACCGGATAATCATTCCTGGCGCGATTGTCTGTGTCTTTTTTTGAAGTGTGGATTTTGATTTTTGCTTTTTCCACCAGCCTGGATACAGCCATTCCATGATGCAGAAAGCCGCAGCATGGGCGAAAAACAAAATATCCAGCTCCAATAAACATAATCTAAGCATGTTTGTTCCTCCTTTTGTCTCTTGTGTCTTTTTATTGATTCTTGAAAATTATGGAAGCAGAATAGAGAAAATTATTTCTATGTAGAACTGCACAAGGTAATCGCGCCAGGGCTATCCAATCTGTTGTGATTAACACGCACACAGTACAAAACCCAGCACACTTATGCTGGGCTTGTATAATGTGATACAATTAGAAAGATGGATCTTACTCAGGCAAAATGTTCGCAAATCCGTCCATTCCATGAATAAAAATGCCGACTTTTGGCATTTGCGGCGTCTTACTCACGACTGAAGTCACGAGAATGTGACGCCGGAATTTTTCAAAATACGTTCGTCTTGTCACAGGATAATTATGGAAAGAAATGTGTTGGTTTTGGTTTTATGCAAAAAACAGAACCGCCAAAAGGCGATCCTGTTTTAAATGGCAAATATTCTTATGTGTTGTCTGATACGGAAAGTGCTGCCTTTGTCTGTGCATCCGCAAACATCTGCTGCATTGTCTTGTTTCCACGCGTCAGACGTTTAATTGTCAGATCATCCAGCTTATTATTTGCAAGCCGCAGATTGTTCTCCGAGGACAACAGATTATCCTTTACTTTCTGTAAATGATCGATTGTTTTGTCGATTTCATCGATTGCCTTGGAAAAGCGATCGCTGGCCAGTGTGTAATTGCGGCTGAACTTGTCCTTGAAATCCAGAAGTTTGGCTTCAAAGTTTGTCACATCAATATTCTGTGCTTTCTGTTCCTCAAGCTCCCGTTTATAAGCGATGGAGCTTCGTGCCGCATTACGGATGATGGTAATAAATGGAATCAAGAACTGCGGACGGATTACATACATCTTCGGGTACTTGTGGGACATATCCACGATGCCGGTATTGTAATAGTCGTTGTCTGCCTCCAGCATGGTTACCAGGACGGCATATTCACAGCCCTTTTCCCTGCGGTCCTTATCCAGTTCTTTGAGGAAATCTGCATTTTTATGCTTGCTGGCCGTGGTTTCGTTTTCATTCTTCATCTCCATCATGATGGAAACGTATTCCATACCGTTTTCATCGTAATCACGGAAAATAAAATCTCCCTTACTGCCGCTTGCGGATACTTCGTTATCTTTCTCGAAGTATGCATTCTGAAATCCGACGGCACGCACCTGATTGAATGCTGCCTCGCAGTGCTGCTCCAAAGTCTCGCCTATCATCTTTGTGGACTGACGGGCCTTTAAATCGCGGTAATATTCCACAAGCTCGTCTTTATCTTTTAACTGTCCTTCATAGCGGGCCACAAGCTCCTGCTCATGCAGTTTTGCCTGTGCTTCGGCCATTTCATTTTTGGCCTTCAGATCGGCAACCATTTCCTGCTGTTTTGTGAAGCGCTCATTCGCCTCTGCTTCCGCTTTGGCTACTGCCAGCTCTGTATCTGTTTTTGCGGAGCGTACCTGTTCATGCAGTTTTGCAATTTCCAGTTCTTTTTCTGAGAGAATGGCTCCGTATTTCTGTTCTGCTTCACTGGCAGAAAGTTTTGCGGCAGTTTCTGCATTTTCCCTTGCTGCTTTCAGATCGCTGCGCAGGTTCTGCATCTGGGAATCCAGTTCGTGTTCCTTTTCGCGGAACTCCATGGCAGCCTGCGTTTTTGCAAGCTCCACGGCTTTGTCACGTTCTGTTTCCATGACACGTTTCTGCTCTTCCAAGTCCGCCTGGAACACATCATCACGGATCTGCTTAATAATTGCAGCATATCCATTCTCATCAACCTCAACGGCTTTTCCGCAATGCGGACAAATAAATGTATATTCTTTCATCTTTTCTCTCCTTGTATTTTTGATTTAGAAACTAATTTGAACTGGTAACGGCACGATTTCGATACTGTCCGTGGCGCGTTTGTAGTGATAAGCATTCGCAGTCAGAAATTCCTCTTTTGGAATCCCAAGGGACATAAATGCCTGTGCCGCTCCGTTTTCCATGCCATCGGTCCAATATTGACCTGACATCACCATCCATTCATGCACGCCAGAAGGCAACAGATAAAGATCGTCTTTTAAAGTTGCCGCGATCAAAGCCAAAGTACCCGGATATGCAATGCATGCAGCCCCACCGTAACCTTCTTCGCAAGTCAGGATATACATAGTTCTATCGTGTGACATCATCCATATTTCCTCTTCGGAAAGACCAAGCTCCTTATCGATATCCGGCTGCGCTTTCAGTGCCTGTTCCCGACATTCCATTGCTGTATTCAGTGCTGCCGGCTTTTTTGCCATGCTGTTTTTAACGGCGACCTGAAACAGTTCTGTGGCAGATTTCTTCCATCGACTAGCAAGAGTTGTGCTGATCAGTGGACGGGTACAATATTCGTTATGTTCAGGATCTGGAAGCTCCACATAAAATACAATTTCCATATCCAGAAACGGAGTATGTACGACATGTTGCAATACTTCTCTTTCCGTGATCGGACTTGCCAGCCGAAAAAAAAGTTTATCTTTGACTTTTTCAAAACTTTCCATCTGGCTTTCAAGGTATATGTGTGCCTGTTCTGTTTCCAAAATACCATCACAGAAACGCTTCGCAATCTCCTTCGGGGTCAGCCCTTGGGATAACAGTTCCTGAATATTGCTAAGCAGATAGCCGCATGCGTATCCGGTCTTCGGATTTGCGATTAACATGACAGGTTCCGGTACATCCTGAACCGTAGTTCTTTCCACACGGTATCCCTTTAGTCTGATTCGGATTTCTTCCATGATTTTCTCGATTTCTTCCATTATTTTTTCTCCTTAATTTTTGTTTGAGTTTTCCGGCAGCAGGCTTTGAAGCCGGCGGCAGATTTTTTTTGCTTTATACAGTGGCAATCCATAAAACTCTACTAATTTCTGCATGGCATAAGTAAACATGACGTCTGTTTTATTCTGGACGTATCCACCGTGACATAATCCGATCCTTAACTCCATCATCAGTTTTTTGTCCGGTTCTTCATAAGTCAATTCTTTTACAACCCACTCAAGTTCATCCGTAATAGATTTACCATACCAGTCCCCGCAAAAAAATGTTTGCAGAAACAGATGTGTCATGGTGTTTATGCCGAGCCGTTGCGTTGTGTCTGTGATTAACATATTTCCTCCGTATACTTACAACAAAATACGTTCCCATTCTCCGTCCACATACTGCCACGCAGTAGGGTTAAGGGAATACAGTTCTTTTCGGAAGGCCTCTCTGTAACGCTTCAATAAGCCTTCGCGGCTTGCGAAAAATTCTTCCGTTCGCAGATTGCCTTTGTTTGATCCTGATAACTCATAGAATCTGAGCTTGTACTCATAATGCAGCATAATTCCCTCCTCTCAGATTTTTTGCCAATGCCACTACTTCTTCCGGTGACATATAGCAGACATCTTCCCCGTATGCACTGGTCACCATATCTACCACGAAACGATATTCCGCATACTTGCGTGCATGTTCCATTTCATCCCTGGTTGCAGGACGAAGTGTGTAAATTCCGGTCGCCGTCCGTAAAATCACGGTCTTTGAAAATAATTTCTTTTTCACAGTCACACCGGACAAACGGAATCTGCGCTTCAATCCGTCGCCGCATTCCGGATACCACATGATGACAGTATCCGGTTCCTGCATGGCAATCAGCTCAATCACGCGACCGATTCTGGTTTTTGCATGATCACTACATTCTGTTACGTCGACAATTAACATATTTTTTAATTCTTTCATTTTTTTATCCCACGGGTGCGAACCCGCTCTCCTTTCTCATTAGTGTATCAGCACTTCCTTCATAATTTTGCAGCTCGGTTCGTCCAGAACGGCAAAAACAATGCGACGGAATGTTCCATAAAACAGCAGATTCAGTTCATCACGGAAAATCTCTGCTACCTCCCGGACATCATTTCCAAAAACGCCACAGCCGAATGCGCCGAGGATCAGAACTTCTTCGCCCTTGCTATGTGCAGCATTCAGTACAGCCGCAATGCGCTCTTCCATCGCTTCTTTGCATACGGCATCCGGCACACCCTGATACTTCTGCGCTGCTTTTTTATTCGGTGCCGCGCAGGTGATAATGGATGCTTTAGCCTCCTCGCCGTGCTGCCAGAACGGAATATCCGGTGTATAAAGCATGTCCGAACGATATAATGCTTTGTTCAGATTGCCCTGGTGCCGGTCATAAAATATCGTTCTGACCTGTGTGCTGTTCAGGACCGGGTACAGCAAGGATGCATGACACAGACTTTCTTCCTGCGCCATGGATCCTTCCAGGAACATGCCGCCGGGATTTTTGTATGACGCAAAATTCAACGCGCATACACGGTTTCCCTTGGCATATTCCGCCATAATGGCATCTACCGTGGAGCACTGCACAACTTCTACTTCCGGCTGCTCAAACTTACACGGGCCGGAATGCATTGTTCCGGTATCCTGAATCAGTTCCGTTCGTTTTACAAGGTCTTTAATTTCCTCCTTGCAGTTGCGTTCTTCCCACTGGACGATCTCCTGTGCTTTTTCCATGTTTTCTTTCCTTTTACTGAAATAATTCAGTCCATTATTTTTTCTTCCCATTTTTTACCTCCATGTGTCTTTAACAGTTTCATGGAAATTATGGAAGAAGATGTCCTGCGAAAAATATCTTTCGAAAAAATGGTATATTGCTTATCCACAGTATCATTGCATCTCTTTTTTCGCCACATCTCACGACACAAACCATGTGAGTTGTTATGTAGCACATCGCAACTACGCCCTTTGCGGACTTTTGCCACAGACTGATGGCATGCCCGTCATACGCAAAAAAGACCGCCATTGGCGGTCTTAAATCAACAATGTTCCTCGATCCACAGAAGCTGTTCCTGGTCATCCTGCTTTCTGTCGCGTTTGGACGCAACACAGCAATAATCAAGAAATGCAATCATAACAGCTACGGCAATGATACTGCCAACGATCAATGTGTTCATAGTGTCCTTCTCCTTTTTTTTTCTAATTTTTTATACATTTAGGTTCCTGGTTGAGGCGTTCCTTGTGCCAGACCACTGTTTTATTCTTTGTTCTCTCCGGTTGTGTTTTCTTGGCTTTAGGCGTTTGTGGTGGCTTTGGTTTGCCAACGCAACCACGCAGATTATCTGTTTTCAACGTACTAATCCTATAACGTTCCGTTTGGGCGAAATACTCCAGATTCACCTGACGGTGCCCATAATCTGCCCACTGAAGCGTATGTTCGCCGCAGATCGGGCAGTCATCTTCACCAAAGTTGACAAGCATATATCGTCCGCAGTGCTGACACATAACAAAATCACCGAATTCCGGATGTCGGTTGTGGCTTGTACGCAAGTCATAAATCGTGATTCCCATATTTCTCCTTTCTGAGTACCTTATGGCGTCCTGATTACCAAAAAGAGCAGGCACATGAAGCTATGCCCGCTCTTTTGAAAACTACTTGGCAGAGAACACGGTGAATTTATCACACCGCATTCTCTTTTCTGGCGGAGCAACGCGTTCATAACCTGGCACAGGTACCATGGCTACGACGTCGCCTGGGTAAGCCTGAGCCGCGATGATACTGCCAAGGATCACCAGACGCTCTCCAGTCTTGCCAGTGTCTGCAAACCAACGCTTAATGTCAGCGATGGTCTGTTTTCCGGCCTCATCGCCGCAAAACTGCGTGGTAACATACAGGTCATTTACCTGGGTTTCCACTGGTTTTGCATTGATCAAAACGCCGCACTGTGGTACCTGCTTTAAGGTACCATCGAGATCCTGCAGGGTTATGGCGTGTGGTGTGGTGTTTACCACTACCACGCCGTTTTTGAAAGTTTCATTTAAGTATTCCATAATTTTCCTCCTTCTGGCGCTATGCGGCGCGTGTCACCCGTACGATCGCGGGTGCCTTCCTCATATGTTTTATTTTTTTTGTTCTCGGGCTACGCAAGCAGTGTCCTCAGCTCATCTTCCAGAGCTGAAGACTTGCACTCAGCTGCCTTTTTGCAGGCCGCCTCATACGCTGCCAGGGCGCGCTCTGTACCAGCGTGGCCGATAGGGAAACGCCAGTACAGGTGCTCCCAATCATAGTCGATGGTCAGCCACAACCAAATATCGTTGTGATCGCCATCGTACCCTTCGCCAGCACTCAGCCGCACATTGATGGTCTCTTTGTCAGGAGAAACCACCTGTGCGCTGCGACTCACGGTATACGCTTTCGCGATATACCATTCCTCTTCGGCGCCTGCGCGCCAGAGTCGTGCCTGTGCGCGGTCATCCCAGTCATATTTCTGGAGAGCTTTTAACACTCCCAGAACATACGTCTGGTACGTCGGCACTGTATCGCCTTCCATCCCGGTAACAAAAATCTTACCGAGAAGGGAAGCGCTGCGCAGGGCTTTGACCATGCTGCGCTGTGGAAACATTCCCAGATATTCATAGAAGAAATCATAATTTTTTTTGATTTCGATCTGGATATCTTCCACACATCCCAGTGCTGCTGCGCGGTTGCATACTGTGTCAATTTTTTTAATTTTTTTCATAATTTTTTCCTCCTTACGGCGTCGTACGATCGCGACGCCTTCCTCATGTGTTTTTTTGATATGTTCTGTATAAATCACAGTCCATGCGCATGGCGCGACTGGTTGAATACGGCATCTCCAACATAAAAGACACCTGTCATCTTTGTGACAGCCTGCCATAATTTTTTACGTGGAAACCCGTATGCGTTGCGCCGAATGCGCCTGAAATTCCAAATCCACGGTCAGTTCATCCGTAAATGCAACGGATTGACCAGTATATAAACGACCAATGAAATGGTCGGTTTAATACAGCATTCCCTCATAAAAGACAGCCGTCATCTTTGCGACGGTCTGACGTGATTTTTTATGAAGCAATCTGTATGCGTCGGTGCCGGATGCACCTTCCCATTCTGTCAGCAGAATTTCTGCTGTAGCCATTGTTGTTTTCATGGCTCCAATTCCTTGTATCAAACTGGAATAATTATGGAGGGCGATATTCAGCGGTAACAAAATTCTTCATGCATTAATTTTTCCCAAATCGGATACTTTCCGCTGGATGATAGGATGACTGGAATAAAGAATACGGCATATCACAGTAAAGTTCTGACTTTGTTTCCGCATACATGGTTGGATCTGTATAGTGCCAGATTCCTTCTTCATCCCTCCACCGTAACATGGTGTGAAAAGCGCCGTCGGAATATCGCTGTACCACCAGACACTCAGTTTCCATGCCGGATTCTTTCAGAATGGTGCGCGCTATACGGGCGAACTGCCAGCAGACCATCCGTTTCAGTCCCACCGCAGTATCGAGGCTTGCATAGATATAACTTTCATCAAATGTGGTGTCATCCAATTTATGAACCGCCTGAACTACCTTTGCGAGCCTGGAACATCCATTAATCGTTCCATATGTCTGGATGATTTATTCTGTCTTTAGACGCGCCCACATGCTTTCACAACGGGCATTGTCATGGCATCGACCACCGGCACTGTTCATGCTTTGGATGATTTCATATTTTCTCAGGGTGCTGCGGTAAAGCTCACTGGTATATTGGCTACCTCGATCGGAGTGAAGCACTGCTCCTCGAATTTCAGGATATGCGATAAAAGCGTTTTCTACCGTATGCTGGCAAAGCGTTGCCTTCATCGTGGTTTCCATTGCCAGCCCCAGTACTGCTGAATCAAAACAATCAAAGATTGCTGAAACATAGAGTTTTCCGTCTTTTGCTTTGATTTCAGTGATATCTGTCACGCATTTTTCAAGAGGCTTTTCTGATGTGAAATTTCTCTTAAGAAGATCTTCCGATTTACGAGCCTCACGGTCTGCTTTCGTAATTCCTTGCTAATGCCATTTACACCACCTCCGGTTTCTCACATCTCTCGAAGCTGATTACCCACACCCACAATCAATCTTTTCTATGTTTTTTTCCATGACATTTATAGCATAACCATATAACATTTAAAGGTTTTGAATAGTCATCATGATGTGCAGTCAATCTTACTTTTCTACCGCATTCCTCACAAAATTCTGGTTTTACAACATCACCACGTTTTACAGCATTATTTAATTTTCTCCTTGCTACATACTTTTCATCTTTTTCTCTTTCACGATTACGGTCACGCTCTCTGAATTTTTCAACATCCGCTTTCCTTGCACGTTCCATATACCTTTGATTATTTTCTCTTGCAGTATCCTTATTTCTCGTTCTTATACTTTCTTTGCAATGACATTTCTTACATTCTGGCGTAATTCCTAGAATCGTCCGCTTATTCTTATAAAATTCCTCATACGGTTTAAACTCTTTGCATATTCCGCATTGATATAATGTAATACCGTCTTTTACAATAGTTTTTCTTCTCCTTGCATTATTGACAATTCCTTTATGAGAATCACTCATTTTCTTTTTACTCTCTTCTGAATGTGGCGTATCATGAATTTTTTATTTCCTCCGGCTTATCAATTTTTACAAATTCTATCGCAAAAACGTAAGGGTTCGCCTGCCAGCCGTAATGGTCAATATCGGATTTTTTGATGGTTAAATCCCATAGCCTGCTAAAAAGGAAATACAACTCCGATATATAATCAAATTTACTAACGCAATCTTTTTGCTTGAGTCTAATTCCCTCATTTTTGATACCATTCTCAGTAATATCATGTAAACGTTCAACTCTCACATCCGTAACCTTCAGCCAGATTCTCGCTGCTTCTTGCGGCATGTGGATGGATGGTTTCCAAAGTAAATCTTTTGACATCCATGCTTTATCATCTGCCTTGTACCAAAAGGTGTGAGCTGCTGCCTGAATAAATGTTTCTCGGACATACAGAATATCCCCCGGTTCATACGGAGCTCTGCACAATCTTCTTATAAGCCATGCATCCTCCATCTCTGAGTGCTCCATATGATACGGGCTGTCCAGCACTTTCTCAGTATTATGCTTTACCACTCGCCTGGTGCAAGTCTTTCTTCCGTTCAGGATTGCTCTCACCATCTCAGTATTGAATAAAATCGGTTTAATTGACATCTACTTCCCTCCTCATTTTCTTCGATGCCTGCATCAAAGGGCATCAACTTTTTTCTGATCTGATAAAAGATATTATCGTTTTCAGACTCATGGCATTCTTTCAATTCTTCCAACCACTTTGCAAGCTGATCGTGTTCTTCGGCGCATTTTTGACAGTTTTCCAATTCGCCTGGCTCCCATAGTTCTTGGGGATAAGTTCTCACATTTAATAACTTTCCCAGTCGATCAGCGCCTGGTCTGTTACAAATGAAAGTGCCTCGCCATTTTCATACACAATACTTCTAACAAGATTTTCTTCCGGGTTCAGATTGGCACCATTGATCATTCTGCCGTCTGCGGCAAGGTAGGAGTCATCCTGTTTCTGATTTGTTGCAACGCCGGTTTGTGACCCTGGTGCGGTGTAATACAGTTCGCCATTGGACATGTCGATACCCCACCCTTCCCGGGCACCATTTGGGCCACATAGAAAAATCCCGTATCAGTCAATGTCTGAGTCTGGGATATATCCGTCTGTTTCTTTGCGCTTTGAATGAGCATGGCAGTTGTATCTGCTTCGCACGCATATACGGGGAATGCGCTGCATAACTGGGCAGGAATCCATGTGACGGCCAGAACAGCCACAAAGGATATTTTTAATCTGTTCCACTTCTTATTCTGCATACGCCCCTCCTACTCCACATCATCGTAAAGATGCCCTGCGTGCCACAGTTTGACAATCTCTTCCATGTTCTCCATTTCTTTTTGCGCCCGAATGAATTCTTCATTGGTTCCGCCGTTATCCGGATGGTATTTTTTCAGGTACGCATTACGTGCGTGCTTAAATTCTTCCATTGATGGGATCTGCGAAAAACCCAGAGATTTCGCGTAATCCTGTATCTGCTGAATGGCCTTTTGTCTGGCCTCTTCCTGTTCCGTTTCCTCATAATATTGCTGCGCCTCCCAAACCATCCTGTTGATTCGATCTGTATCTTCCTGGTACTGTTTCTCTTTTTCTTTTTGAGCTTTTTTCGCCGCTGTATGCCCGGTAATTTTCAGAAAGAATCTTGTGATGTAATAGGGAACAAGCAGATGGATCATTGGTATGGCAATCAAAATAACAGATGGTATACCAACGATTACTCCGAGACAACGACACAACACAGAGAGAAATCCGAATGGCAATTTATCTGCTATTTTCCAAAGTGTCATTACAATAAATACCAATCCAAATGCACCAAGCACAAAGGAACAAAATAACCATCTGACATCGAACGGTGCCAATGGGTCCACGATTTTGCGATACAGTATTGGTAAAAATTCAAAATACATAGCATAGGCCAGTATGTAGAGAAATCCTACCAATGCATCATTGAACGGTACCTGATAGAATTTTTTCTTGTGTTCTGACATAATGTTCTCCTTCCAGATATCCACAGAATACGGCGTTTTTTGACTAAGCCAATTATGGAAGGAACAGGCAGTTTTTTGGATTTTTGCGCAAAAAAACAGACAGCTTTATGCTGCCTGTTTTAGAGAGCTAGGAATCATACCGGATAACCCGGACAAATGTACGTCCATTATCTGCGGTATTGATCATGTTTTTAGTCCCACGGCTTTTCCCGTCCCAGAACGCGACAAGTGCCGGAATGCCTTCCTTTGCATATGACATCATCTGGGCATTACGCATTGGTCCTGCCATTTTCCCATATTTATTCCACTCCGCTGGGAATCTGCGGAGTGGCAATTTTCGTTCCATGGCGTACCGGATGCCAATCTGGTCAGCTCCCTTTGCGTCGCCGGAAATAATGACAATCTGTGCACCCGGATAATCTTCCTGCAGTCCAAACACGATTCGATCCAACTTTTCCTTTGCCAGTTTATAATCATGAAAGGTACGGGATCCGGCTACAATCAGTCGGATCTCATAAATTCTGTTAGTTCTCACATTGTCCTCCTACATCGATTCCATCAATGAAAAATTTCACGCTATCGAGCTTGTGTAGGCAGTCATGTAATGTGTAATGTTTTTCCTGCGCCAGTACGTTAGTTCCATCAGGTAACGCGATGACAATCGCAAAATCATCCCAATATTCCGGGAGAGTTTCTCTACTTACCTCAATTAAGATAGATGAACGATAACGTTCTGCGGCCCATTGGATTCCATCATACTGACTCGCATCTTCCGTATTTACATAACGTTCAAAAGCCAAGACTGCAGCTCTTTTTGCATCTTTCTCATACATGCCATACTGGGTTTCCAGTTCAGATTGCATAAAACTGCGGATAGCATCGTTACAGATCTTGCGGTTCAGGCCACGGCGATAGACTTCTTTTAACAGAACTTTTTCATCCATCTGATGGGCGTGGTATTCTTCTTCACCAAGACACTCATACACTCCGTTATGGAACAGATAAGCACCTTCCGCATCACCGTAATAATGGATTTCGAAGTCCACATCCAAATGTTTCTTCTGGCATGCTTCCGCGATCTTATCAATCTGCTGCTCGATGTCACCGTTGCAGTCATTGAGCTCCAGACAGAATTGTCCATTCGATTCATAAGCATCATCCGAATCAAAACCATACGGATCGAGTTCTTCATGATTTAAAATCTCCACCAGCTTGCTCATATCTTCCATGGTTTTGGTTACAAAAGTTCCCTCATTATAATAAGTCATCGTTTTTCCTCCTGCTCTTTTTTTGTACATCTGTCTCTTATGATGGAAATCATGGATTGTTGCCATTGCCTTGCTCAGCAAAGAATTCGTCGTACCCGGTAAAGACCGTACGATCCTGTTCCTTGTAATCTTCCTGGCGGACATCCTGCCAGCAGCGGCATACCAGTACACCCTTTTCAGCTGCCTCCGGGTTTTTGCATTCCGGAAATTCCGTATGTGAAAAGTCGATTAACAAAAGCGGAGCTGACATTACCTTTCCTTCCCGTTCCAAATCCACAAAAATTCCTGGGTAATCCGGATCGGAGGACGGGTAAGCGTGCATAATACCCACCGGCGTTTCCACATATATTACCGGTTCCGACGTCTTTGTGCTTTCCTTTTCGCATTCTCTTCCCGGCATAAGTACGGCTTTCACCCTATCACTGAAATGATAAAGATCATCGTGTTTATGCCACAAAGTGTTGATGATCAATTCGCCAAGTTTTTCATCTGGGTAGGAACTCGTCCATTTTCCGTCTTTCAGATGTTTTTCATCACCAAAGCAGGCAACTGTCTGTCCATTAATGCGCACAAGAATTTCCCCCTGTGTTGCACCCATGTTAATGCGGTCAGCTTCAATCACCCACTTGCCACTCGGTTTTGGTTTTCTGTCATAGATTGCTTTTATAACATCATCAGGCAGACTGGATTTTCGGCAGCACCACTCAATTTCCGCTGTATAGTCATTGATGATGGCAACTTCCTTTTCTCCCCAGTGCCAGTGCGTTCCATCCGCGTATTCATAACCTTTGAAGTCTTTTCCTGCAACTTTCATCGTTTCTCCTTTGTCTTATGCTTTGTTTTCTTGCTCCGCACGTTTTTTCAACATGCTGGAACGGTATTCTTTAATCTGGTCCAGGGTCAGCCATTCCGGTCTTTCATTTGTCGGTAATGCGTTCCACATTTTTTCCATCTCATCACACTGTTTTTCGACTGTTTTATGATGCAAGTGTCCTTCATATCCATTTCCACATCCAAGAAAATAATCACAGTCCATTTTCAAGCGGGAAAGTATTCTGAAATCAAACTCATAATCAGAACGCACAAACGGATCCTCGCAGATAACAGGTCTCGTGACATGCTCATTCGGTTCTCCGCAGATTTCTCCGCCGTCCTCGTTTTTCCATGCCCCAGTGTAGAGATCTAAACCGTTTCTCCCATTATTTTCATCGAAATAGTATCGGCCTTCCTGATCCATGTAACACGGTACATCAAAAGTACCACCGCGGCCGACATAGGTGACGATTAACGGATTTTGCTTTGTATAGTGTATAGCTTCTGCGTTCTGGTCATTGAGATAAATGACCTTTTGCGTCCGCCACATTTCATCCACAGAAAAGATATGGTTGCGTTTATTGAAAGCAGCGATCACAGCCTCCGCTTCTTCAACGGAACATAATCTTTCCATACCGTTTTCAATGATCTTATACATCTCGGCCTCCGTTTTTTTATTTTTTTTGACTTCATCGGCCGCTTCTTTCAGCTGTGTCAGAGCATCTTCACATTTCTTTTCCAGTTCGTTGATTTCTTTCTGGATTGAAGCAATTCGTTCATCATTTTCACCCTTTTCTCTTCGAATCCAAACAATCCAACTCCGTTGACTTTCAATTTCCTGGATGTCATACATGAGATCATAGACTCCAATATCCCGAAGATGCTGAAGTTTGGCCCTGTAATCTTTCCGATCCTGACAGTTGCATCCATCATCCTCCTCAAACAGGCAGTCCCTGCATGGATCTTTTGGAAATCCCTTCCGGATCAATGCCAGTTTTTCTTCTGCTGATTCTATTTTTTTCTCCATAATGCTTCTCCCTTTCCTTACTGCATTTCTTTCAGAACCTGGACGGCGAAATCCGCGTCTTCTACGGCGTCTTCATACAGATAACAAAGAACATCGTGTACGCGGGAATACAGCTCACCCAAAGTAGCATCTTCCGCATTTGCAACATACTCGAAAATACCTCCGTCTCCTTCCGCGAAGCAGTTTTCGTCGTAGTCCCATTCCGACGTCTTATAATCAATGTATCCGTCGTATGGCGTCCCGCTCTCATCCTCATCTCTATCCAGCTGGCTTCCGTCTCCAACCTGCATATATATCACTGCATTTTCGGTTGGAACAAACACTCGCAGTTCCATGGTGTTTGTCTGAATTCCTGCCTTTTCCAAGATTTTCTGTAACTTGTGTTTTGTCATAATTTTTTTCTCCTTGTTCTAAATTTGATTATCGGGCGGAAAAACCATGGTGTGATACCCCATGGCATTGCGGATTTCGTAAAAACCGATCATCCGATAAAATGCCTGTAGTTTTGCATTTAACACCTGTAAAAATACCGGCCGTTTCCCTTCGGATACACAGCGGCCTCTGATCGCTTCCTTGACCATTTTGGAACCATAGCCCCGATGCCGGTATGCTGGTAGGATAAACACATCGCTTAACTGGTATGAATCCGGAGTCCACAGTTCGTGATCGGTGATTACCGGGCATTCGTTATCCGCGTAGCCAATCGTGCAATATCCAATCAGTTTGCCGCCCAGATACAAGCCCCAGCTTTCGTCATTCCATCCGCTGAAGTCTTCTACCCATTCCAATACATGGAATCCTGATAATTTGTCCAGCTCTGAAATTGTTGCCGCATCACTTTTTCCTAATGGTTTTGTTGTTGCTGTTTCCATTGTATCTCCTGATTCTAAGGATGCCGCCCACACGCAGGCAGGCGGCTTTGTACTCGTGCACCTTACAGTTCCATTTGGAACTTTTCCGGTGCGGTAATTTCTGCTGAGAATCCACCGTGCAGGAATCCGTATTCATCAGACAGCCAGTCTGCAATGACATCTGCCAGTGTTTCTGTGTCAATGCCATCTTTAGTTTTGTAATCTGCAATGCGGAAATAATCCGATACGATAATTTCTTCCGGCAGCCTAAGATCCTCGGTATCGTCTTCGCCATCAGCATCATCATCCGATGTATCCCACTTGATATTGGTGATATGAACGGTCAGATACTCCGGAGCCTGTGCTTTCTGGCATGAGTCACACGCATCATGAAAGAGTTTTACAATGAACTGGCCGACTTCAGAAATGGCGAGATGATCTGTATTGATTTCCGCATCCACCTGAAAATCACGGAAGAGTTCTTCGTCCTTCCAGAGACGGTCATCAATCTCTTTTTCTGATGTTCCACGAGCCTCCATCCGTTCTTTTAATACGTCACGGGACGCAGTTAATTTGATTGCGTAAAGCGGACGGTCCTGGTACTGCTGTTTCAGCGTTTCATATCCGCCTGGATCAACAACATACATATTTGCTTCATCCAGCTGCTCCTTTGTTGCTCCATAACGGTATCCGCGGTATTCCATGTATCCCTTGATCTCATCTTTCGGGATTTCATCAAATTCTGCTTCCGTCACAAAACGGTGTCCGATTTCATCCGCGGATCTTCTTGGTCTGGTTGTATAGGATTCCACCTGAAGCCAGCCATATTTTTTATGCAGATATTCCGCCACGCTGGTCTTTCCGGCTCCGGATCGCCCAATCAGAATGATCAGCGGATCAGGACTGAATCGCATATCGCACAAAGTACGTTTTAATCCCTCCGTTTCTTCGAAATCATAACCGTAGTATGTCAGAAGGTTTTCCTGCAATGTAAAATATGGATAAGCGCCACGTTTCGCCAGATAATCTCCGCTTAAAAATTCCTCCTTGACGGCGGCTAACAGATCCGGATCCGGGTGTTCTTCCATCAGTTCGTTCACGACCCATTCCAGTTCCTCCATCACAGATTCCGGGTATTTTTCTTTTCCGAATGCCATTCGTAAAAAGAAATATGCCATGGACGACATCGCTTTTTGTCTTGCTGTTTCATTTTTCTTCATTTTTTTCTCTCCTTTGCTTCTCAAGCGTCTTTTAAAGGTTCGGATAAATTATGGAAATGGAAAGAACGGATAAAGAGGCATGTTTTCTATCGTAAGCTACAAAAAAAATAGGACAGTGCATAAGCACTGTCCCATTCTGAAGGATATTACTTTGGTTATTCCGGCATTTCCTGGTCGTCTTCCACTTTCCAGCTGATTTCCCAATACGGTTCTCTGTCTGGAGTTGATGTCGTGACGGTATATCCATGTTTTTCCAGATATTTTCGGGCTGCTGATGACATTTGTTCACCATCACAGGATACATAGAATTCTCCGCGTGACGCAGCATCCTCAATTTGCCTTGCATAACTTTTGATCTGCTTTTCCAATTTTTCTGCTCTGATCTTTTTCGTGATATTACGCGCCTCTACCGCGCTCATTAAGTTTCCTAACATAGTTTTTCTCCTTATTGCTTATTTGCCGCATTGCCTATAACGTCTCTGACACCAAAACATTTGGCGTTGACATAGGTATTTTCGTGCCATCCACTACCTTTATTGGAATAGACACCACCGAATGAATCAAGGTACTGTTCGCCTGCTTTGGATTTTGTAATGAATACCGGGTTTTTTGCTTTGATCAGCGTCTTTCCCCAGGTTGAGCCAGCGATGGTTGTTTCATATTCTCCTGACACCAGATAGCCACAGCCAAGTTCCTCTGCTTTTTCCATTGCAAACCGGATAATGGCAGATTCAATTTCTATTCGTTTCTTTCCCTGAATGCCAGAATAACACCGTTCCAGGAAAATAATCGGGGTCTCGACAAACGGGGTTGACTGCACAGATGTCTGCGTCTGCTTTACTGCGACATCCGTAAAGGTCAGGCGGTCTTCATCACGTTCTTTCATGCGATTGGCCGTTTTTGTCAGTCGAATCACGGCACGTGCAATGATGGTGCCATTTTTCTTTACATAAATAATTTTTTTATTACCATCGAAATATGCCAGCAGACACTGACGGTACAAACCATCCACATAGTTCATACATGTTCTGGTCGGCACTGCTCCAAGGTTCATAATGCCTTGGAAAGAAGTATCTTCGTATACTTTATATCCGCTGATTGTTACGGCATTGTTGTGAACCCAGTGGTCGTACATACGATCCCGGATCGTCATACAGCATTCTTTGTCCAGATCCGTATACCGCAGCTCATCCAAACAATCACACATGGCGGCTTTGACCACCACTTTGAAAGCCTCCCGTACCGAAGAATGCATATAGGCACGTACATATTTGCCGTTTCCGGAAAGGAAGAATTTCCAGACAGTATCTTTGTTGATCCTGTAAAATTCATCCGGAAGGTCCAGCTGTTTTTTCACTTCCAGCACTGTCTCGTCCTGATTTAAAAACTGCTTCATGCCCTCTTTTAAACCTGTAATACAAAGCGCCGGGTTTTCAAGTACAAACAGTATTTCAGTTTCTGTTTTGGCAGTCTGTAGGACCGATTCCAGGTTGTTTGACGTCGTCATGATTTTTGCGGCTGTTTCCGATGTCACAGGAACGGATACGATCCGTTTTACCATCGTCGGAATGTCACCCTGCTTCAGATGACGGACAACATTACTTACGTCTGCATCATCCAGTGCCTGTTTGGAGTATTTTGCAAACTGACTGATCCTTCTACACGCTTCTTCTGAACGCAGACGGCTTAACAGGATAAAAAAGATTGTAAGTTTCTGAAAGAAACCTTCCGGTGTCGCACAGATACGCTGCAGTGTTTGGATCTCCTGAAATGTATATGGCGTGTTCTTTCCAAATTTCTTTGCCAGATCCAGAATGGTATTGCCGTATTCATCAAACACAGAAAACAGATCTTTTTCTGCAAGCGTGTTGATATCTTTTGCGCTCCATGCATTCAAATAAACCAACCGGCTTACCTTGCAGTGTTCCGTGCATAAATAGGACACTGTGTTTTCTGTCAAATCCCTACCGGCTAAGTAGCGAAGCACTGCTTTTTGGCGTTTTAACACTGCATCAGCCAGAAAATCCCGCACGCAGAATACATCACCATCCAATGTTACGGACGTGGACGTTTCCTTTGGAAAATCAGCGGTAATTTTGTCCACTTCATTACACCTACAAATCCGACCAAGAATCTGCAATGGGGAACCTGAAAGAATATCATCCAGTTCTGTATCCGTAGCTGTCATGACGACGCGGTCCAACTTCTTTAGAAAGCGTGGTTCGCCTCCGCTGTATGCGGTTAAGTTGATCAACCGCTTCATCCGCTGTCTGTGATTTGCATATCGGTCTTTCTCACAAGATTCTTCCTGTATGAAATACTGATTCCATTTCTGAAGGTAACTTGCAACCGATTCTGGATTTTCCAGCCCTTCTGACATCTGCATAATCTGATGCACGGTAAATAACCCATTCATATTCGGATCGCAGCAGAGCAGATTCAGATACACGTCATTGTTTTTATTCTGCATGATTAAAGTGATCATTCTGGCTCGCTGGGAATCTGAGTGCGTTTTGCGAATTACTGGAGTATGCAACATAATTTCACAGTACCATCTTTTTTCTTCCTCTGTTTTTAAATCACAGAATACATGGTTATCCAGACAATGTTCCAGTTCTGTGCGCCAGTAAGAAGAATAGAATAATGGCATAATCTCGTCCGGGGCTACAAATCTGAGAAGCCGGAATATGGTTTTTACCGCTTCCTGATTTTTCGCCAGCTCACTTTTTGCCAATTCCTGCCAGAACAGATCCATTTTACGCTCAAAGAATGGCTTGACCGCTGGTGCGGTATAAGCATTTTTTGATGCTAAACACGGAAGCGCACCGATAAAAGCAGATGCATCCGGGAACATGGAGAAAACCTTTAGACTGCGTGGTATCGTACAGAAAATTTCCAGTGTTGTCAAGACATTTTTGTCTTCTGATACCACTGGATTAAAGTCGCATGTGTCCAGAAGGCAAAGTACATTCCGGGTTCGTGTCAGCCCAATCACTTTTTCCTGTCTGATTGTCCAGTTCATAAGCCAGGATGGAATGTTGCGTTTATAGTATATTGTTCTATTTTTACTTTTTGTGCGGTTTTCTTCCATTTTGTCCCACGTCATTGCAAATTTCATTTGTTCTACTAATCTCATGGTTGTTTCTCCTTTTGTTTGATATACAGGATCCTTTCGGTATCCTGTATTTTTCGTTAGGAAGCCAGCTTCTCTTAAAGTTTACTGTCTTCTGTTTCTGATTCGCCGTTACCTTGGTTTTCGGTTTCCTGAAGCACATGTTTCGCCATCACTTTGAGAAAATACGGGTCTTTCATATTTCTGGCAATCCGACTCATTCGCTCGGAGTATTTATAAAGGCTATGGCCTGCCGCTTGCATGGAAGTACGGAACGTGTCGTCCAGAAGGCTTTCGCTGTTTTCTCCGAAGCGCACTTTCGTCATCTTTAAAAAGCTGATCGTTGTTTCCCAGATCCTTTTTTTACTGTCCAGAATGAACCAGCAATCTTCCAGGAATTGATCAGGATTATGTACCAGATCGCGTACATGTTTTTTCATCAGTTCCTGTACGGATAACAATTCTTTTACCTGCTCCTGCGCTAATGCTTCATTTGCCGCCATCACCTGGTAAGTTTCAAATTCTTCTTTGGTCATTACCATGCTGCGCAGTGTCTCTTCATATTTGGAAAATTCAGGGTTGTTTAATAACAGTTTGGCTAATACTTTCTCTGTTTCGGAATCCATAAATTTTTCAAATGGAATCTGGTTCCGTAACATGTATGTATACATGGACGACAGCGTGTTTAAATTGTAACGAAACCTCATTTCCGCGAACATTGTGAATAAGCGGACGCGCTCTTCCTGTGTAAAACGATCAGGATTTGCATCTGGATATACAGCGGTAAAAAAATCGGCCGTATCATCCCAGGGATTCAGCTCAATCTGTGACTGATCGATACAGTCCGCCAGTATCAAGCTTTTTCCCAGGCGCTTCAACAGCATCCGTATAGTCCATGTATCCAGATCCCGTAGGCCCTGTGGAATTTCCCAGTATTTATCCAGATCTGCCTGGTTACCTAATGTAACAAGCCCGACCTGAATAAATTTTGTGGCATATGCACGGGTGTATTTGATGCAGCCTTCCAGTTTCGATTTCTCATCCACGGTGGCTCCCTGCTTTTTCAACAGCCAGACAATAACATCCATAATTTTTGAAAGCAGTTCTTTCATCTGCTCAGGATGTTCTTTTGCCGAATGCATAGTTGCTGAGGTAGTCCGGTAAACGACTGTGATGACATCTTCATCTGGCAACGCCACCAGACGCTCCCAGGTTGTCGGATCGCTGCAGTCAAATGTCAGAAGTTTATTGAATCCCCAGAAACTAGACTGATAGGCCTTAAGCACAATCTTCTGATACAGTACCATCCAGTTTGCGTTTGTCAGCCCATAGGACCTGCAGAGATTGTAGTTGCTCTGGAAAAATGCCCGCATGCTACTGTATCCATCGATTCTTTTGACAAATTTCCGATTGCAGACATGTGCCAGCATATTCTGTTCAGCGAGTGTATATGGCATGTTTTCATCATTGCCGGATTTGAGAAGATTTTCTACGAATTCAGCACTGATTTTATCCATGACCGCATCTGATACCTTTCCTTGTGCTAAAATCACGTTGAGATAGCGGATTTCACGCTCTGAAAAATAAATTGCCAGTTTTTCTGCATTTTTTGAACCTGGCGTTACATTGTGATTCCGAAGCGCTTTCATTGCAGCCAGTTTTTTGTTTTTTGATGTGCATTGGCAATCAGTGACTAAAGCAATAATACTCTTCGCTGTTTTTGCATCTTTTTCGGAATCCAGCGGGCGCAGATTTTCCAGGAAGGATTCCATTTCCAGCCGGAACACATCCCAGAAAGCATGATATGTTTCCGTCAGTTCCACAAAATCAGTCAGTGGCAAACGATGATCCTGCACTGACTGAAAAAGATGTGTGTGAATCGTTTCCTTTTTCCCAGCATCTGGCTCCTTGCAGATCCCAGCGTTACTTCCGTATACTGTAAAGGCATATTCCAACGCTTCCATGTACGGGTCATTTTCCGCATGTTCATGCATACAGTTCATCCAGCGCTGGAACTGATCTTCGTTCATGTTGGCATTCAACCGACGCACAATGTTTGGCGATTCCGTGGCCAGCGTATGACAGAGCCACCGCATATCCTGTTTGTCCAGTCCTTGTATACGGAGTTGGTCCAGAATTTCACCTAGGTACTTTGTACCACAATTGCCATATTGTGCCGCTATGGCAATATTCTGCATGTCTTTTTCATTCATCATGATTTTTCCTCCATTACTCTATGTCTTTGATAGTTTCGGATAAATTATGGGCATGAATGTCTGACGACAAAAAAAAAATAAGGTCACAAAAGTGTGACCTTATTAAAGATATGAATTGCAGTTACATAGTGATTCGGATGTTTAATTCACGCATATGATCATTGAATACATCTTTGCGGATATCAAAAACTGGATGTTTCAGAAGATCGTAACGCAAGATTTCCGGACATCTTGTCCGAATCGTTGCGAGTTCCCGAAACAGCATTGCCCTGTCATACTGCGCCTTCAGGGCATTTAATGGGCTGCGTGTGATACCAAGCTCATCCTTCCAAAAGGATACCAGTTCTTTTTCCCATTTGGTATCTCCCTGACATGCTTCGATTGCTTTATACAGCCCAGTCACCCCGCCGTACTCCATTACAAGCGGGGCGGCGGCAGAGCTCACTCCTTTGACTCCTGGGATGTTATCCGACGAATCTCCCTCAATCGCTTTCAGATCTGGGACAAGTTTTGGCGTAACGTGCATTCTTCTGCATACGTCATCCTCTGTGTAAATCTGGTAATGCCGGGTATATGCCGGGAACATTTCATTTTCTTCCGGTCTTCCATTACGAAAGGCGTCTGCTTTCCCGGGATTCTCCGCGTTTTTCGCATCCTCAGGCATCCACACCTGGATATTCCGGCTGTCATCGACAAGCTGAAGGTAATCCTTGTCTTTACTGACAAGTACAACCTGCTTGTCTTTAGCGTATTTTTCTGCCATCGTTCCGGCCAGATCATCCGCCTCGTAGTTATCACTGAAAAAAACCGGGATACCGGAATCGGCAAGAATCTTTTCCATAGTCAGGAACTGTTCCTTTAATGGCAAATCTGTTTCCTTTCTCTGCGCCTTATAATCTGCGTAAAGTCTCCGGCGGAAGGTGCTCCTGGTCTTATCAAACATGACCGCCAGATAATCCGGTTTCCAGCCATCCATCAACATTAAAAGCTGTCGGGTCATACCATAAACAGCATTTGTATACGTGCCATTTTTGGCATGAAGGATTTTATCAAAATATCGCGCCCGCTCTTCTGGAACTTTGCAGAAACGGATCTCATTCGGTAACAGCGCATAATATGCGGTTGTTAACATGGAAGAGCCGTCAATAATCAATAATTTCTTTCTCATCTGTGCACCTCCCTAACTGTCTGGTAATATTTCTTCTTGGCATTCCACTCAACCGTAACCGGATTGCCACAGGCGATACACGTTACGTCCAACATAGGTTCTTCTATATTGGTACGGTATCTGGATTTCTGGCCGCATTCGCAGTCTGCCTGAAGAGGTACCAGATTTTCCAAATCCATGACCCTGTTGCAGTTCCGGCACTGATACCGGCTTGTGACGGCCCGGCTGTTGAATGCGTGGATGCGTCCACAGGTTGTGCACTTAATTAGAAGAAACCCTTTATATCCCTGCCGGACTTCTGCTTCCGTTTTGTCTTCGGTCGTCGTGGCCTGCATTGTTGGAATATTTCGCTTTAATGTTTCGCAGTGATCTTCCTTTTGCAGATGTTCTGCTTTTACTGGCATCGGCGTATCATCTACCTTCACCGATTCTTTTGTTATGGGCGATGTTGTAAAATCCTCAAGCATACTATCCGCAGTTTCCGGTGCAGGCAGTCCTGCCGGCTTTGTGGCATATGCAAACAATGTATCTGCCACTTCCCGGAATGCATCCATAAATTTTTCCTCCGGCACTTCCACGTTCAGGGAAAGTCCTGGAGTGCTAAGTCTGATTTTAATTTTTGTATCTCTCACAAAAATATCCTCCTATTCTGTTCGGTCTAACACCACAGACCGGAAGAATTTGTCCAGCGTTCTCAGATCCCGCTCCTCCTGTTCCGGGTGCCCGCTTAACCACAGCCGGATCCGTTCGTCGATACTGGAAGCCAATTCACAGGATAATGTATATTCCGCATCCGGCTGCCCATTTCTGCATAATTCCAGAAGTTTCTCACATTCTCCTGCATCCTGCGTTCCCGGTAGTACGGTCTGGCTGATCAGCGCCTTGATTTCTACTGGTGGTACCGCGTGGTATTGCATGATATAAACTGCCTGCATAGCAACGCGCATAAGACCGAGGGAATTTTTTGCTTGTTTCTTGCCCTGCATAATTTCCTTACGGTAAGACTGAATCAGTCTCATCTGTGCGTGCAGGAGAGGCTTCTCGCGGAAATACGGTTTCGCAACGTCCCGAATTTTCTGAGCAAATCCAAGACGGTCCATGATCACTCTGGCCTGCATCCATTCCCAGAATGTGGCGTTGGATTTGGATGCGTGTGACAGGGCACGTCTTAATTCCCATCCGCAAATATCAAGATCGTCCTCAATGACCGAGATGCTGTCCTGCGGTATTGATAAGCCCAGATACCGTTCCATCGGATATACATAGATCAGTCGGATATCGTAATCGCTCTCATCCGATGCACAGCCATATGCGCGGCTTCCGTATTCTACGGCCAAAAGTATCCGCATCTGGTATTCGGTTTCCAGATTGCTTAATCTGGCCAAGATTTCTGCTTTCTTTCTGTCTTCCATCAGTATCCTCCTGTCTTTGCACCGTCTCTTGTGATGTTATCCAGTTCCAACGGGGTGCCGATCGCAAAATCCTCTTTTGACCAGCAGACGGATTCTTTCAGTCTTTCGTTTTTGAACATGGAAGCTATCACCCGATCCAGTTGCTTCTTTGGAATTTCTGCCTTAACAGCTTCCACTGTACGCACGCCCTTTTCGTATAACAACTTGGAAAGTTTCCATTGCGAAACATGAAATCCGTCTGTGATTTCAAACAGTCCGGCATATCCAGCTTTAACTGCTCGTTTCCAGGCTTTTTCCGTTTCCATCAGGGAAAGCAGATCCGTCATCAGGAATTCCAGTTCGTAATCAAGCGTATATGGGATTCCGTTCTGAGCGACCTTTTCTTCATGCTTTTCCGGATGTGCCGCGATGATCGCCTGACGGAGCCGTGTTTCACTGTATCCTGGTTCCATGTCAAGATTATCCTCGACACAACCATCGGCGTCCTGGCTCCAAAATGCGATCTTTTTGTTTCCGAGGTACAGGTTACCCTGCGCCGCAGTTCCTTCCCTTCCTTCAAAATATTTCAGTTTTTTTACTGTCAGTCCATTGATACTTGCCATTTTTTCTCCTTTTCTTTTGTCCATTTTTTTGTTCCCTACCAGTCCTGTTCCGCACTGCACGCATGATCCGGGATCATTTCCACGTTTTTGCCGCAGTCATCGCAGACCCAGTTACCGTTCTCATCTTCTACCAGGTATGCGCAATCCAGGCAGCGTTCTTTCCGCTGTTTTGCAACACTCTCGGTCAGGATGATGTCCGGATTTAAGATGACGATGGAATCGCAATCCCATGACCGGAGCGCATTTCCGACAGGGCTGCTGCCGGCCTGCCTGAACTCGTCTCCGTACCATGCCAGTTCCACGGCATCAATCCCGAGCCGGACGCATTTTTCGAAGTCCGGCAGGTACATTCCGTATACTGCCGGGTTCGGGTTTTCGCGCATCGGGAGAGCAGTAAGGTCTTTCATCGAGCGGATCGTGTATACGTTCGCATCCGGCAGGAGCGTAAAATCAAAATGCTTCCGGAGCGATGCGGTCTGGTAGTGTTCACATCTACAGAACGGTTCCCATTTAGTTCTCCTCCTTGTCTGCAAATTCCTGCGTAGCCGCTAAGAAGCTCTGTACGAACGGACCAACCAGGAATTTTTCTGTGGCATCATCGTATTTCCCGTTGCCATAGTCATGCCAGTAGTCTTTGTGTCTCTTCAGTAACTCCGTTCCGGTTTTGCGCGACAGCAGGTCACCAGCAGAAACGTACAGACTGACATCGCAGTTATGCTCTGCCCTTTCCGGGTTTTTGATGAAAATGAGATCCTGCTTTTTGTCATAAATTTCGTAGACACTGACCGTGAAATTCCTTAAATACGGTAATTTCTGCAGCAGCAGCTCCTCGATGACTTTTCCGGCAAATCTGGACTGATACGGGCTTGTCATCAGGACGATGGTTCCGTTATCCATCACGGTACGTGACCAGCCGTTCCGGCTTGTCTCCGTAAATTCCGTGCGTGTATGCTTCACGAAACGGATGCCTAAGGACGCTTCATCCCGGTGTCCGCGAACTGCAATTTCTTTTGCCATATCGGATTTATCCGCATGGTGCTTGCACGCAGTCAGGATCTCTTTGTCCGAGAAGTAGTTATGCAGATAGTTGTAGCTTGCAAAGAACTCCCGCATGAATGCGGTATTGTAGGTTTTATCCTGCATACGTTCCTCAACGATTGCCTGATGCTCCAGTTCTCTCGCTTCTTCCTGCAGTCCGACCGCATCTTTGACCAGTCGCTCCATTAACTCCTCATCAGAAATCTTCATCCACTTTTTGATATAGTCAAGATCAATTCTCATAATATGTTTTTCTCCTTTGTTCGTATTTTTTTTCTGCAATCGTGTTTGCTGATAATCTGGAAATTTTAGGCATCACGTTACGTGAGCATTGCTGCAAGTTCGCCGCTCCACATGATACCACCATGTTTCCATGTTCCGTGAGTTCCGTTAATGCCGTTGTAGCACTTAAGCCCCATACCACCAGCAGCCTTCCAGGCATGCAGGTTTTTGGAATAGTCATCGAACAAGATCCATGTCTCTGGCAGTTTCTCCAAATGAAAAACATCTATGACATAATCTGCTTTGCAGACTCCACAAGGCAGGAGCAAACGGTGCTCTTTCGGAATTTCCGGAAGATACTGATCCAGCCATGCCTGCTTGTCACCATAAGCGTAGCCTTCCACCAGACAGTGGCTTAAGATATAAACATTTTCAGGATGCTCCTTCGCGTATTCGCGGAAAGGATTCACGAATTCTGTCGGTTTTAAGTTCCGGAAATATCCTTCGCTCAATAATTCCGCCTCACATCCTACTTTCCATTCTGCCAGGGTGCCATCCATGTCCAAAAACCATCTTTCGTTCATATTTTTTTCTCCTTGTATATTTATTTGTCGCATTCTTTTAACAGCTCTTCCACAGCTTTTAAATGCTCCGGATCCATATGCTTTCCTGCACGATTTAACATCAGGAAGCATCTCAGGAGCGTTTCTTTATCAGGACGCACCAGGTCTGCGATCGGTACAACCCGTTCCAGAAAAACATGCCTGTCTTTGGCGCTGAGATCATTAAAATACAATCCCTGATATGGATATCGGTTTTCGTAATATCCGCGGATTGCATCCAGGCGCTGTTTGCCATCCACAATTTCATAGAGACATCCAGATGCCTGCACTTCAGTATGATCCCGTTTCACAAATACGATCTCTCCAATCTTGATATTGGAAAAGATGCTGTCAATCAGCAATTCTTTATCTGTCTGTTCCCAGACATATCCGCGCTGATAGAACGGATCCATGTCAACGCCAAAATGATAATAACGATGCAGAACACCTTCAAGGGTATACGGATTGAACGATAACTGGAGATCCTGGTTCCGTTCCAGAGTGGTACAGTTGACGGGGATTGGGCGAATGTCTGTCCATTGGGCTGCATGATATACCGTTTCCATTTCCTCTGTGTTGTGTTTTCGCACGCTGCATCGGATTACATACAGTTTTCCGCCATGTAATACCTCTTCCACAACACTTTCTTCCATGCTGCCGTACCGTACATGTTCTCCAACACCAAATTGGTAGGTTGGTGTATCCAGATGTGGAAGTGTGTTGCTCAGCCAGGCCATGTCATTTTGGATCTGTTTTGCACGCTGTTCTTTCGGGATTAATACTTTTGCTCTTGCCATACTATTCTTCTCCTTATGCATATTTTGTCTCAGAAGCAATGCGCTTCCGAAATTCCACGAGTTTCCGGTCCTGTTTTGCCAGTTCATCTGCCCAGTGCTTTAAATCTTTGTCGATTTCCGCAACTGCGCATGGATTCTTATAAATCAGCTGGTGTTCCAGAGCTGACCAACTATCCATTGCCATGGTACGGATCTGAACTTCGCACTTTTCACGCCGTACTTTACCGTGATGAAATACATCAACGCCGAAAATCAGGTGAAGGCCACGGTAGCCGGAGCGCTTTGGGTTGCGGATGTAATCCTTTTCATACAACAGCGTCATGCCGGCGCTCTGTTTTAACAATCCGGCTGTCTGGTAAATGTCGTCCAGGTACATGACCACGATTCTGACACCAAACAGATCTGCCAGTTCCTGACGGGCAGCTGCGATTGTCGGGTTTAAGCCTTTTTTTACTAGCTTTTTATAAATGCTGTCCGGGCTTTTCATCCTTGCGGATATGGAATGGATCACAGTACGCTTATGGCACAGTTCCAAGTCCCTCCCCGCTGCCTCTGCGCGCTCCTGGACAACGCCGGCTACATTTTTAAACAGGGTCTCGTAGTTTTCGTTCTCCATCTCCTTGCGGATCCGGTTTACTTCTTTGTTTACTTTCATGTCTTTTCTCCTCTGTTTTCTATATTGTTTCGGAGAAATTATGGAAGTGGATGGTGGAGAACTGGTTCGCGGTATAGCATAGCTAATGAGCAAAAGAAAACTGCCTGCTATTACTGCAGACGGTTTTCTTGAAAGAATGATTTGTGGTTTAAGAGCGGTATAGTAAAGAAAAAGGCCACTGCGTATAACCGCAATGGCCTTTAGAAGAAGACTTCTATTATTTTTTTGTAATACATTTGCTGAAGAGTTTTTCCATATCTGAGTAGTCGCACAGAAAGGATTTTTGACTCGCAAGTACCATTTCACTTTCTGATATCCTATCGAAATGGATCACGTACCCATTTTTCAGAGCCAGGGATCTGATAAATTCCCTCTGGCTGCGTCCGTTACCTTCCCTAAATGGATGCAATGCATTTATTTCTGAAAAATAGTATGCCAATTTTCGAATAAACACATCCTCTTCCAATCCTGCTAAATACTTTTCCTTTTTAAGCTTTGAAAAGATTTCTTCAGCCTGTTCTGGTATAAACCTTACATTGCAACGGTGTACAAAGGGAACATAATAAAAAACTTAATAATGGACTGCCAATC
>ERZ791743.322-NODE-322-length-48368-cov-4.063006_pt1 | contig 48368 bp, 55 predicted proteins | sample MGYA00509952_ERZ791743 | MGnify/ENA primary metagenome ERZ791743 (study PRJEB30046, sample SAMN00792040) | human gut metagenome | study: EMG produced TPA metagenomics assembly of the A metagenome-wide association study of gut microbiota in type 2...
TTATTTGATTGTTACTTTTACTTATGGTAATATGAAAAAGGCTTTCAATAATTCTGGATCATGGGATCAGAATTGTTAAAGTTTTACAATTACCCGGATAAATACAATGTGAGGAATCATGAATATAAATGAGAAAAAAAGCTTTGATGTCATTGTGATCGGCGGTGGCGCTGCAGGAATGATGGCTGCCATCACAGCCGCATCCAATGGGGCAGACACGATGATCTTAGAGCATAAAGACCGTGTGGGGAAGAAAATCTTATCCACCGGAAATGGAAAATGTAATTATACGAACGAATTGCAGGGTGTCACGTATTATCGCGGAGATGACCCTGCATTTGTGCTGCCGGTCATGGAACAATTTGGTTTTGAAGAGACAGTTTCTTTTTTTGAAAAACTTGGGATTTATCCTAAAAACAGGAATGGTTACTATTATCCAGCAAGCGAGCAGGCGGCATCTGTATTAGATGTGCTTCGTATGGAATTGACATTCCGCCATGTCTCTGTGGTAACCGAGTGTGAGCTTCGCAATATTTTAGAGAAAAAAAACGGTTTTCTGTTAGAGACTGACAAAGGAAGATTTTCTGGAAAAAAAATCATTTTTGCCACAGGATTATTGGCTGCACCAAAAACGGGAAGTGATGGAAGCGCAATTCCTCTGATCAAGGCATTTGGACATCGTTTTTCGGATGTTGTTCCGGCGTTAACTGCATTACAGTGCAGGGAATCCTTTTTTAAACAGCTCGCAGGAATCCGCACAGAGGCAGAAGTTTCTCTTTTTATAGCTGGAGAGAACATCATTTCTGAGCGTGGCGAACTTCAATTGACGGATTATGGAATTTCCGGCATTCCGATATTTCAGGTCAGCCGTTTTGCAACAAAAGCGTTAAAGAAAAAGCAGGCGGTTACAGCACAGATTGATTTTCTGCCAAAGCTGAGTGAACAGGAGGCAGAACAATTGTTCGAAAGCCGCTTTCGAGAATATGCGCATGGCAAGACTGCGGACGAGGCAATGGTCGGGCTGCTGAACCATAAATTGAGCGATGTGCTGTTAAAGGAAGCGCACATTTCGCTGAAAAAGCCGGCAGAGGAGATCACGAAAAAGGAATTGCTGCAGCTTGTAAAACAGTGTAAGCACATGGAAGTCTGTGTGACAGGAAGCAAGTCTTTTGAACAGGCACAGGTCTGCGCAGGCGGTGTACATACGGATGAGATCGATCCACAGACAATGGAGTCGAGACTTGTTCCAAACGTTTACTTTGCAGGGGAAGTCGTTGACATTGACGGTATGTGCGGCGGCTACAATTTGCAGTGGGCATGGTCAAGTGGTTATGTGGCCGGCAGGCATGCGGCAGAATGATACCGGACACATTTTTTTGTGCGGTGAACAGAAAAGCGGATGCGTAAAGGATTTATAATAAAACACAGGAAGATCAGGAAAAAGAATGATTCGAGTCAGTCAGTTAAAACTGCCCGTAGAACATAGTGAGGAGCAGTTCTATCAGAAAATTGAAAAAAGTTTAAAAATAAAAAAAGATCAGATCAAAAAGCTGCAGATCGTAAAAAAATCAATTGATGCAAGGAAGAAGCCGGATGTCTCCATTGTCTACTCTGCAGATGTGTGGGTTGACAATGAAGAGAAGATTTTAAAACACTCCGGAAACAAAAATGCAGTCTGCGTCAAAGAGAAAAAATATAAAGTGCCGGAACACGGCACAGAGCGTATGAATCATCGCCCGGTGGTGATCGGAGCAGGCCCTGCAGGACTTTTCTGTGCATATCTGCTGGCGAGAGAAGGATACAGACCTCTCGTATTCGAACGCGGAAAAAAGGTCGGGGAGCGGACGGAAGATGTTTTACATTTCTGGAAAACAGGCGTACTGGATCCGGCGTCTAACGTGCAGTTTGGTGAGGGCGGTGCAGGTACATTTTCAGACGGAAAATTAAATACTCTGGTGAAAGACCCGGTTGGGCGCAGCCGGTTCGTATTAGATACGTTTGTCTCCTTTGGAGCACCGGAGAAAATCACCTATGAGAACAAGCCGCATATTGGAACGGATATTTTATCGAAAGTGATTGCGGCAATGCGCGAAGAAATCCTTCATCTGGGTGGCACATTCGAGTTTGAGAGCTGTGTAACAGATATTCGGGTGGAAAACCAGAAGATCAAAGCCGTTGAAATCAATCACAATGCCTGGATGGAAACGGAAGTCTGTGTGCTTGCATTAGGGCACAGTGCGCGCGATACGTTTGAGATGCTTCATAAGACCGGGCTTTTTATGGAGCCAAAGGCCTTTGCAGTCGGTTTCCGTGTGGAGCACCCACAGAGGGACATCAACCGCAGCCAGTATGGGGAAAAATACGCAGAACTGCTTGAGGCAGCACCTTATAAAGTGACCGCAAACCTTGCAAATGGAAGGGGCGTTTACTCCTTTTGTATGTGCCCGGGCGGCTATGTTGTGAATGCCTCCTCGGAGGAAAAACGTCTTGCGGTCAACGGAATGAGTTATTCCGACCGAGGAAGCAAGAATGCAAACAGTGCGATCATCGTCTCTGTGACACCGGATGATTTTAAAGGAACGGACGCACTTTCCGGTGTAAAATTCCAGCGCAGACTGGAAGAAAAAGCCTATACGCTTGGAAACGGAAAAATTCCGCAGCAGCTTTTGGGCGATTACTGTGAAAATAAAAAAAGTACGGCATATGGAACTTTTCCTTCGGAGACAAGAGGTGAAACTGCTTTTGCAAATTTAAGAGGCCTGTTTTCAGATGAGATGGAGCAGTCTTTTATCGAGGGAATGCATTCTTTTGCAAAACACATCCCGGACTTTGACCGGAAAGATGCAATCATCTCCGGCGTGGAGAGCCGGACGTCCTCACCGATACGCATCCGCAGGGATGAAGTGTTTGAGGCAAATATCAGAGGCATTTATCCATGTGGAGAGGGAGCCGGATATGCCGGAGGGATCACTTCTGCGGCAATGGACGGCATGAAAGTGGCAGAGGCGGTCATTCGAAAACATCAGCCTTTCCAATAAGGGGATCGCAGTCAGAAGAATCAGATAATTGCGTATGATAAACAGGCGCAGTGGAAGGAAGTAACATAAGTGGCAGAATTTACACCAATGATGCAGCATTATCTGCAGACCAAAGAAGAATATAAAGATTGTATTTTATTTTACCGTCTCGGTGATTTTTATGAGATGTTTTTTGATGATGCCGTGTTAGTGTCAAAAGAGTTAGAGCTGACATTAACCGGAAAAAGCTGCGGTATGGAGGAACGTGCGCCGATGTGCGGTATCCCATATCATGCGGTGGAGGGATATTTGAACCGTCTGGTAGCCAATGGACATAAAGTGGCGATCTGTGAGCAGGTGGAAGATCCAAAGCTTGCAAAAGGAATTGTAAAAAGAGAGGTCATCCGTGTTGTAACGCCTGGAACGAATATGGATATCCAGGCTCTGGATGAATCAAAAAACAATTACATTATGTGTATTGTCTATCTGGCAGATAAATATGGGATTTCCCTTGCGGATGTTTCCACCGGCGACTATTATGTCACGGAAGTGGATTCCGAGCGGAAGCTGATTGATGAGATCAATAAATTTGCGCCTTCCGAGATTGTCTGCAATGAGAGCTTTTATATGAGTGGCGTGGATCTGGAAGACATGCGTCATCGTCTTGGAATTACCATTTATTCTCTGGATGCATGGTACTTCAGCGACGAGACGGCGGAGACAACCTTAAAAGGACATTTTCATGTCAACAGTCTGGAGGGGCTTGGCTTAAACGATTATGCCTATGGAACGATCGCAGCAGGGGCATTGTTAAAATATCTCTATGAGACACAGAAAAACAATCTGGATCATATTTCTGCCATCCATCCATATTCGACCGGTAAATTTATGATCATTGACAGTTCCACAAGACGAAACCTGGAACTGGTAGAGACAATGCGTGAAAAACAGAAACGGGGTTCACTGCTCTGGGTATTGGACAAGACCAAAACTGCCATGGGCGCAAGGCTTCTTCGTTCTTATGTCGAACAGCCGCTGATCGATAAGGCAGAGATTGAAAAAAGGCAGGATGCGATCGCTGATATCAACAAACATATGATCACAAGAGAGGAACTGCGTGAGTACTTAAATCCAATCTACGATCTTGAGCGTCTCATCACCCGTGTGACTTATATGTCCGCAAATCCGAGGGACCTGATCGCATTTAAAAATTCCATTGGAATGCTCCCGCCGATCAAAACATTGCTGGAAGATTTTGATACGGAACTTTTAAAAGAAATTCAGACGGATATGGATGCGTTAGAAGAACTTTATCAGTTAATTGATGCATCGATCATGGAAGAACCTCCGATTTCTGTGCGCGAGGGAGGTCTTATCAAAGACGGTTATAACGAAAATGTAGACAAGTACCGTCACGCAAAGACCGAAGGAAAAACATGGCTTGCAGAGTTAGAGGCAAAAGAGCGTGAAAAGACCGGGATTAAAAACCTCAAAATTAAATTTAACAAAGTATTTGGATATTATCTGGAAGTGACAAATTCCTACAAGGATCTCGTGCCGGATTACTTTACGAGAAAGCAGACACTTGCCAATGCAGAGCGTTATATCACACCGGAGTTAAAAGAGCTTGAGGATATGATTTTAGGAGCAGAGGACAAGCTGATCAATTTGGAATACGATCTGTTCTGTGAAGTGCGCAACAGGATCGCAGCGGAAGTGGTACGCATCCAGAAAACAGCAAAAGCGGTCGCAAAGCTTGATGCCTTTGTTTCTCTTGCCGTGGTGGCAGACCAGAATAATTACTGCCGCCCGAAAATTAACGAAAATGGTGTGATCGACATCAAAGACGGCAGACATCCGGTTGTTGAAAAGATGATGAACAACGATATGTTTATCGCAAATGATACATATTTAGACAACGGCAACAACCGTATTTCCATCATCACGGGACCGAACATGGCAGGTAAGTCCACTTACATGCGTCAGACGGCGATCATAGTGCTGATGGCACAGATTGGAAGCTTTGTTCCGGCATCTTCAGCAAAAATCGGAATTGTTGACCGTATTTTTACAAGGGTTGGAGCGTCAGATGATCTTGCAAGCGGACAGAGCACGTTTATGGTAGAGATGAATGAAGTTGCAAACATCCTGCGCAACGCCACCAGCAACTCGCTGCTCGTCTTAGATGAGATCGGGCGGGGCACAAGCACATTTGATGGACTGAGTATCGCATGGGCGGTAGTTGAGCACATCAGCAATCCGAAGCTGCTCGGAGCCAAGACACTGTTTGCAACACATTACCACGAACTGACCGAGTTGGAGGGCAAACTGCACAATGTGAACAATTACTGTATCGCAGTCAAAGAAAAGGGCGACGATATCGTGTTCTTGCGCAAGATCGTCCGGGGCGGTGCCGACAAGAGTTATGGTATCCAGGTGGCAAAACTGGCAGGTGTGCCGGATTCCGTCATTGAGCGTGCAAAACAGATCGTGGAAGAATTAAGTGCAAATGACATTACTGCAGTTACAAAAAATCTGTCCGTCGAGACCGGAACGAAAAAGAAAAAAGAAAAATTAGACGAAGTGGATCTTGCACAGATGTCTTTATTTGACACGGTAAAAGATGATGATATTTTAGAGGAATTGAAGAGTGTCGATCTGAGCAATATGACGCCGATCGATGCTTTGAATAAATTATACGAATTACAGAATAAGATCAAAAACCGCTGGTAAGGAGCAGCTTTTTGACTGAAAGAAAGGAAGTGTCTGAAAATGCCGGAAATCATGTTACTGAATCAGGAGACAATCGATAAAATCGCAGCGGGCGAAGTGGTAGAACGACCTTCTTCTGTTGTAAAAGAGTTAGTGGAAAATGCGATAGATGCGAAAGCGACTGCCGTGACCGTTGAGATCAAAGAGGGCGGTATCTCTTTTATCCGTATTACGGACAATGGATGCGGAATTGCGAAAAAACAGGTGCCGATTGCTTTTCTGCGTCATTCTACCAGTAAAATCCGCAGTGTGGAAGACCTGCTCAGTATTCATTCCCTTGGCTTCCGCGGTGAGGCACTTTCAAGTATAGCAGCAGTTGCGCAGGTCGAGCTGATCACAAAGACTTACGAGGAACTGACAGGAACCAGATATGTGATCGAAGGTTCCAAAGAAGTTGAAAACGAGGAGATCGGGGCGCCGGAAGGAACGACTTTTATCGTAAGAAACCTTTTTTACAATGTTCCAGCCAGAAGAAAATTCCTGAAGACCGCCCAGACAGAGGCTGGATATATCAGTGACCTGATGGAGCGCATGGCATTGTCCCACCCGGATGTCTCCTTTAAATTTATTAACAATGGCCAGACAAAACTACACACATCAGGCAATGGAAACGAAAAAGACCTCATTTACCATATTTACGGAAGAGATATTACATCTGCGGTTCTGAAGGTAGAACATGAGACGGAGCTGTTTAAGCTTCGCGGCTTTATTGGAAAACCAATGATCTCCAGAGGAAACCGTAACTATGAAAACTATTTTATCAACGGCCGCTACATCAAAAGTGCACTGATCGCCAAATCCATTGAGGAGGCATACAAAGGTTTTATGATGCAGCACCAGTATCCGTTCTGTGTGCTTTACTTTGAGATGAACTCGGAACTTTTAGATGTCAATGTACATCCGACTAAGATGGAATTGCGGTTCAGTCAGAATGAGGAAATTTATCGTTCTTTATTTGAGATTATCCGAAATACAATCTCTCATCGGGATTTTATCCCGGAAGTTCCGGTGACAGAAGAAAAGAAAGAAATGATTCCACCAGTTCCAAAACATACACCGGAGCCTTTCGAGATCAAGCGTCGGAATCAGGATGCTTTCTTTGAAAAAATGAAACAGACCAGTGCAAGTCCATTGACTGTGCAGGAAGAAAATTTATTTGCAAAGCCGCTTGCAGCAGAAGCGAAAACAAATACTTCCAAAGAGCCAATAGCAGAGATAAATTCTGAACAACCTACATTAGAAAATAATTTTAAAGAAATCGTATCAGAAATACATGACATAGAATCTACACCGCAGGAAACCGCTCCAATCTATGAGCAGCAGAACTTAGAGCAGCTGGATTCTCATTTTCTGACGAAAGATGCAAGAAAAAAACATAAAATCATCGGTCAGTTATTCGATACCTACTGGCTGATTGAATACGAGGATAAACTTTTTATCATCGACCAGCATGCCGCACATGAAAAAGTACTTTACGAGCGCACGATGAAAAAAATTTCAGAGAAAACATTTACATCGCAGACAATCAGTCCGCCAATCATCCTGACATTGAATCAGGATGAGGTGCAGGCACTGGAAACTTATGAAGCGCAGCTCTCGATGTTTGGATATGAAATTGAACCTTTTGGTGGGAAAGAATATGCAATTACTGCAATTCCGGCAGATTTTACAGATATCGACATGAAAACCATGTTTATTGAAATGCTGGATGATTTTGCCAATATTTCCGGCAAAGACGCACCGAATCTGATTATGGAAAAAGTGGCGTCTATGTCCTGTAAAGCTGCAGTCAAAGGAAACAATCATCTTTCCAGACCGGAGATTGAAGCGCTGATTGATGAACTTTTAGAGTTGGATAATCCATACAATTGTCCTCATGGAAGACCAACGATCATTTCCATGACAAAATATGAAATCGAAAAGAAATTCAGGAGAATCGTATAAAAATTATGACAGAAAAAAGACCGATGGTCATTTTGACCGGACCGACAGCCGTTGGAAAAACAGCCTTGTCCATCGAGCTTGCAAAAAAAATCAACGGATCGATCATCTCCGCAGACTCCATGCAGGTATACCGGCATATGGATATCGGCTCTGCAAAGGTGATGCCGGAGGAGATGGATGGCGTCAGACACTATCTGATCGATGAATTTGAACCGGATGAAGAATTTCATGTGGTAAAATTTGTGGAGCGTGCGAAAGAGCATTTGGAGGAAATATATGCAGAGGGAAAAATCCCAATCATTGCAGGCGGCACAGGATTTTATATTCAGGCACTTCTCTATGATATTGACTTTACAGAGCAGGAGTGTGATGAGGCATACCGGGCAGAATTAGAACTGCTTGCGGCAGAAAAAGGAGCAGACTATCTGCACAACATGCTGCGTGAAGTCGATCCGGCGTCCGCAGATGCTATTCATGCCAATAATATCAAGCGCGTGATCCGTGCATTGGAATTTTATCATCTTTCCGGTAAGCGGATTTCAGAACACAATGAAAAAGAGCGGGAGAAAACATCCCCTTATCATTTTGCATATTTTGTGCTCACCGATGAGAGACCACATCTTTATGCGAATATTGACAAACGGGTTGATCTTATGATAGAACAGGGACTTGTGGATGAAGTGCAGAAATTAAAAAATATGGGCTTTCACCGTGATATGGTTTCCATGCAGGGACTTGGCTACAAGGAAATCTTAGATTACCTGGATGGAAAAACCACTTTAGAAGAAGCCATCTACATCATCAAGCGTGAGACCAGACATTTTGCCAAACGACAACTCACCTGGTTCCGCCGTGAGCGTGACGTCATCTGGCTTGATAAACAGGTTTATGATTATCAGGATGCAAAAATCTTAGACAGTATGATAAATATCTTAAAAGAAAAGACTATCATAAATTAACAATTATAATTTTGAGCAACTTATAACAGCAAAAAAAAGAGTTTCGCTCAATAACGAAGAGAGGATAAATAGATAGCAATGAACCAGTTTTTAGAAGAACAATACAAAAATCTTGGAATTTCCAGGGAAGTATACGAATTTGGAGAAAAAATCGAGGAATCTTTAAAGGAGCGTTTTGCAGAGATCGACGCAAGAGCAGAATACAACCAGATGAAAGTCATAAAAGCGATGCAGGAGAACCGCGTCAGCGCAGAATGTTTCAATATGAGTTCGGGATATGGATATAATGATCTTGGAAGGGATACGCTGGAAAAAGTGTACGCTTCCTGTTTTAAGGGAGAGGATGCACTGGTCAGACCACAGATTACCTGTGGAACCCACGCGCTTGCACTCGCTTTAATGTCGAACTTAAGACCGGGGGATGAGCTTATGTCTCCGGTTGGAAAACCATACGACACCTTAGAGGAAGTGATCGGAATCCGTCCATCCAAGGGCTCTCTGGCAGAATATGGTGTCACTTACCGTCAGGTTGATTTATTGCCGGACGTAAGTTTTGATTATGAGAATATCAAAAAAGCAATCAATGACCGCACGAAACTGGTGACGATCCAACGTTCCAAAGGATATGCCACAAGACCTACGTTATCCGTAACAAGAATCGGTGAGCTGATCTCCTTTATCAAAAATATCAAACCGGATGTAATCTGCATGGTAGATAACTGCTACGGCGAATTTGTGGAAGAAAAAGAGCCGTTAGAGGTCGGCGCGGATATGATCGTTGGTTCCCTCATCAAAAATCCGGGCGGCGGACTTGCACCGATCGGCGGCTATATCGTCGGCAAAAAAGAGTGCGTGGAAAATGCAGCATATCGTCTGACTTCTCCGGGACTTGGAAAAGAAGTTGGAGCATCTCTCGGTGTGATCCAGTCTTTTTATCAGGGATTTTTCATGGCACCGACTGTGGTAAGCGGTGCATTAAAAGGAGCTGTTTTTGCTGCTAATATATATGAAAAATTAGGTTTTTCCGTCATTCCGGACGGTACAGAGAGCCGCCACGATATCATTCAGGCAGTTACCTTCAATAACCCGGATGCGATGATCGCATTTTGTGAGGGAATCCAGGCAGCCGCACCGGTAGACAGTTATGTAACACCGGAACCATGGGCAATGCCGGGATATGACAGTGATGTCATCATGGCTGCCGGAGCTTTTGTACAGGGATCTTCCATTGAACTCAGTGCAGATGGACCGATCAAGCCTCCATACGCTGTCTATTTTCAGGGTGGACTGACCTGGTATCATGCAAAGCTAGGAATTTTGATGTCTTTACAAAAACTTAAGGAACGGAATCTTGTTAATACAGATTTGTTATGCTAAAATGAAAAAAGAGTTTTTTGAGTTGACATAAAACACTTTCAGGGAGAGTGAAAGGAATTTATGAATCACTCATTCACAACAAAAGAATTACCGGAATCCGAAAGACCGTATGAGAAGTTCTGGAAATACGGTGCAACAGCGTTAAGCGATGCAGAACTTTTAGCGATCGTGATCAAATCAGGAAGCAGTAAAATGACTGCCGTGGATGTGGCAAGAAGTTTTTTATCACAGAAAGACAGAAACCTCATGAATCTTTATGAGATGTCTTACGATGAAATGAAAAAGATCCACGGAATCGGAGATGTGATCGCGATGCAGTTAAAATGCATTGCGGAACTTTCCACGCGGATTGCCAATACCAGACATTTTGAGGGTATTCAGATGAGGAGCGCAGCAACGGTTGCAGAGTATTATATGGAACAGCTAAGGCACGAGCAGCAGGAGAAGCTGATCGTCTGCATGTTTGACAGCAAATGTAAATGGCTGGGAGACTCTGTTGTCACAACAGGAAGTGTCAGTTCCTCGATTGTTCCGCCGAGAGAGATTTTTATCTGTGCATTGGAGAAAAAGGCAGTACACATTGTGATGGTACACAATCATCCAAGCGGCAGGGCAGTTCCCTCCGGAGAGGATAATACAGTGACTGCAAGGATCGCAGAAGCCGGAAAATTATTAGGCATTGCGCTGTCAGATCATATTATTATAGGTGACCGTACTTACTTCAGTTACCGGGAAGCCGGGTATCTCACATAATGGGAAGTTACCGTTATGAAATACTCCGTGAAACTACAACGGATTCTTTGATTATGGAAAACAACACAAGGGAGAAGAAAATGAACAGCAACGTATATGGAATTGATCTTGGAACCTGCAATATGAAGATTTATTGCAAGACTTCCAATAAAATATTAAATGAGAAGAATACCATAGCTCTGGTAAAAAAAGACCAGATTTATGCTTATGGTGATGCTGCTTATGCAATGTATGAAAAAGCACCGGAGACGATCAATGTCACATTCCCGGTGATCAGTGGAGTAATCGCTGATTTTAATAATCTTCAGACCATGCTCCAGATGTACTTAGAAGAGCATATGAAGGGAAAAATCCGGGGTGCTGAATTTATCGTTGCGGTTCCAACTGATATTACAGATGTAGAAAAGAGAGCGTTTTTTGAGATGTTCTACAAGAGTAAATTAAAACCAAAGAGTGTCCTTTTATGTGAAAAACCAATTGCGGATGCCGTTGGCCTTGGACTGGATGTCAATGAGCCGACCGGTATCATGGTTGTGGACATCGGTGCAGATACAACAGAAATTTCTGTCATCTCCCTCGGCGGACTGGTATTGAGTGATCTGTTGCATTTCGGAGGCAACCGGATTGATGAATCGATCATTACTTATGTGAAGAGAACCTATAATCTTGTGATTGGTCAGAAGACCGCACAGGCATTAAAAGAGAAGCTTGGTTCCGGTATTCCTGGAAATACAGAAACCATGGTCATTGTAGGACGTGATGTGGTAAGTGGACTTCCGATTGAGATGGAGATCACAGGGGAAGTTGTCTACGAGGCGATCAAGGATAACTTAAACAGCATCTGTAATTCCATCAAGATGATCTTAGAGAAAACTCCACCGGAGCTTGCAAAAGATATTATCCATTCCGGTATTTACATTACCGGTGGAAGCTCCCAGATACATAATCTGAGCCAGTTGTTCAAAGATATCACAGGCATTGAGATCAACACCTGTGAGGAGCCGGAAGAGTGCGTTGTCCGTGGACTGGTGAAGATTGTAAGTGACCAGAAGTACAAACATCTGGCATTCAGCATGAAAAATAAAATCTTAAAATAGAATGTAATGCAGGATACACCTGCATACGTTGTTAGAAATTGAGGAATGGAATGAGACGAAAATCAAAATTTTTTCTTCCTGCAAGATACCTTCTTCTGATCATGTCAGGGGTATGTATTATCATCATGTTATTAAGTTTTACTTTAAATATATCCGGTGGTCCGCTGAATGCGGCAGCCGGTTATGTTTTTGTGCCAATGCAGGAGGGAATCAATAAAGTTGGCACCTGGATCTCCGACAAGGCGGCAAATCTGAAAAACTTAAGTGATGTTATGGCAGAGAATGAGGATCTGCAGAATCAGGTAGATGAACTGACAACAGAACTGAATACAATTAAACTGGAGCAGTACGAGTTAGACAACTTAAGGGAACTTTACAATCTCGATCAGAAATACCCGAGTTATGAGAAAGTTGCAGCGAATGTAATCGGAAAAAACAGTGGAAACTGGTTTAATACTTTTACAATCGATAAGGGCAGTAATGATGGAATTGAAGTGGATATGAATGTTATGGCAGGAAGCGGACTTGTTGGAATTGTCACAGATGTCGGACCAAATTATGCCAAGGTGACATCAATCATCAATGACACCAGCAAAGTCAGCGGAATGGTTACGACTACTTCGGATAACCTGATCGTGTCCGGAAGTCTGCAGAAAATGAACGAAGATATGGTGATTGAATTCAATAATTTAAATGACAAAGACAATGAAGTTTCCATCAATGATCCGGTGGTCACTTCCGCGGTTTCTTACAATTATCAGCAGGGAATCTTAATCGGATATATCAGCTCGATCGAGACAGATTCCAACAATCTGACTAAATCAGGAACTATTACACCGGCGGTTGATTTTGAGCATATCGAAGAAGTACTTGTCATTTTGAACAAGAAACAGACGGTGGAAAATTAAATCAGGGAGGATGACATGCGAAGAAAAATAACTGTATTTTTAATCATAGCTGTCTGCTACCTTTTGCAGAGTACCGTATTTCAGGCACTTTCTTTTGCATCAATCTCTCCGAATCTGATGATTGTTGTTGTCTCTGCATTTGGTTTTATGAGAGGAAAAAAAGAAGGACTGTGGATTGGCTTTTTCACAGGACTTCTTTTAGATATTTTTACAGGAAGTATTTTGGGATTCTATGCACTGCTTTATATGTATGTGGGATATTTCAACGGATTTTTCCGCAAAATGTTTTACCCGGAAGATATCAAACTGCCGATGCTTCTGATCGCGGTCAGCGATTTCTCATGCAGTCTGATCATTTATTTCCTGTTATTTTTATTCCGTGGAAAGTTTGATATTTTATACTATCTGTTAAATATCATGATACCGGAACTGGTATATACGATGGTTGTGACCATTTTTTTATATTTTATTATTTTAAAAATTAACCAGAAACTTGAAACAATAGAAAAAAGGAGCGCTGTAAAATTTGTTTGATAATATCAAAGAGTTTTTCCGTACGATCTTCAAATCGAGACTGCTTGTCGCAGCAACCGTGATGGTTCTTTTGTTTTCTGTGCTGATTTTCCGGATGTTCCAGCTTCAGATCATAAAGGGCGCAGAATACCAGGACAATTACACGTTAAAGATTGTCCGGGAACGTACGTTAAACAGTACCAGAGGAAATATTTTAGACCGCAATGGCGAAGTGCTTGCCTACAATGAACTCGCATATTCCATTACGATCGAGGATAATGGTTCCTATGATTCTACCAAAGAAAAAAATAACCTTTTAAATGCAGAAATTGCTGATATCATTACTGCCCTGGAAAAAAATGGGGATGACATTATCAATAATTTTAAAATTACAGTGAACGATAATGGAAATTACGAATTCACTGTGAGCGGAAGTTCATTGAAACGTTTTCTTGCAGATGTTTTCGGTCAGGCATCTTATTCTGATCTGAAGTATGACAAAAAACTTGGTTACAATCAGGCGGAAGCGACTGCTGACCAGGTTATGGATTATCTGAAAGTGACACGTTTTGGAATCAGTGAAGATTATGCTGAAAATATGGCATATAAAATCACCGTGGTGCGCTATGCAATGTCTGAAAACAGCTATCAGAAATATATTGCTACCACGATCGCAAGCGATGTCTCTGAGGAGTCTGTTGCTTACGTGAGTGAGAATACATCAAAGCTTCAGGGTGTGGAAGTCATTGACGATACGATCCGTAAATACAATGATGCTGAATATTTTGCATCGATTATCGGCTACACTGGAAAAATTTCTACCGAAGAGTACGAGAGTTTATCTGCGGATAACGACAACTATACTTTAAACGACGTGGTCGGAAAAGCCGGTATTGAACAGGTGATGGATGCGTCCCTGCAGGGAACAAAAGGCTATGAAAAGCTTTATGTCGATTATCTTGGAAAAGCGGTGGAGGTTTTGGAACGTGAGGAGCCTTCTGCCGGAAATGATGTATATCTGTCGATCGATAAGAACTTACAGATTGCTGCATATGATCTGTTAGAGCAGGAGATCGCAGGTATTGTATATTCCAATATTGAAAGTTCCGGTTCTGAGATGAATATCCCGATCACTGACGTTTATTTCGCATTGGTAAATAATAATGTAATCGATATTGAACATTTTTCAGATGAAAAAGCAACCGAAAATGAAAAAGCTGTCATGCATATTTTCTCCGGCAGACAGCAGACCGTCCTCTCGTCTGTGACCAGCGAGTTGGAGGGGGCATCCCCGGCAGCATTTGGTTCACTCGGAGAGGAAGATCAGGATTATTTTACTTATATTATCAACCAGTTGAAGGAGAAAAAAATCCTTCTGCAGAAATCAATTGATAAAACGGATGAGGTATATCAGGAGTGGCAGAGTGGTACGATCAGTGCCCAGGAATACCTAAACCATGCGATCGCACAAAACTGGATTGACATCACACAGTTTACAATTGATGAGAAGTACTCGGATTCGACAGAAATCTACGATGCTTTGTGTGATTATATTATGGATGACATTGCCACAGATACCGGATTTTCCAAAATTATTTATGAGTATCTCATTAAGGCAGGATCTGTTTCCGGGAAACAGTTGTGTCTGATCTTATACGATCAGGGAGTACTTGCCTACGATGCAGAGGAGATCAGTTCCCTGGAATCGAATGCAGTCAGTCCGGTCAGCTTTTTAAAGGATAAGATCAAGAATATTGAGATCACACCGGCACAGCTTGCTTTGGATCCATGCTCCGGTTCCTGTGTGATCACGGATGTAAAAACCGGAGAACTGCTGGCATTGGTAAGTTATCCGGGATATGATAACAACCGTCTTGCAAATACGGTTGATGCAGATTATTTTGCAAGTCTCAACACGGATTTGTCCAAGCCACTTTATAACTATGCAACGCAGGAACGCACCGCACCAGGATCTACTTTCAAAATGGTATCCTCGGTTGCAGGTCTTGCCACAGGTGTGATCACACCGACGACACAGATCATGGACAAGGGTGTGTATGAAAATATCAGCAACCATCCGCGATGCTGGGCATTAAATCACGGTTACACGCATGGACTGATCAATGTATCTGAGGCACTCCGTGATTCCTGTAACTACTTCTTTTATGATGTTGGTTATCGTCTTGCAACGAATAATTTTTCTACATCCTACGATGATGCGACTGGTATTTCCAAAATTCAGGAATACGCATCGCTTCTTGGATTAGATGAGACAACAGGCGTGGAGATTGAGGAAAACGATCCGCAGATTGCAGATGAATACCCGGTCATGGCAGCAATCGGACAGAGTAATAATAACTATGCGACCATCCAGCTTGGAAGATATGTATCTGCCATTGCAAATGACGGAAATGTATATGAATATACATTGTTGAATAAGGTATGCGATTCCGATGGCAATACGTTAGAAACCTTTGAGCCAAAGGTAAGAAATACGGTGGATGTATTAGACACCACACAATGGAATGCCATTCATACCGGAATGCGCATGGTAGTGGAAAATCTGTCTACATTTGATGATTTCCCGATTGAGGTTGCAGGTAAGACCGGTACCGCACAGCAGAGTCCAAACCGTCCAAACCATGCGTTGTTCGTCGGATATGCGCCGTACAGTGATCCTGAGATATCGATCGCAACACGTATCGCATTCGGTTATACATCACATAATGCTGCGGAATATGCCAAAAATGTATTTTCTTATTATTTTGATGTTCAGGATGCTGAGGAACTGTTAAACGGTCAGGCAGAAAATGTAGGTGAGTCATCAAACAGCTTTAATGACTAAGTAAAAAGGAGGTCTTACTTCATGAGTGAAGTGATCACTTTCACGTCAGGAAAAGGCGGCGTTGGCAAAACAACTACCACAGCGAACGTCGGAGTTGGACTTTCACTATTAGAGAAAAAAGTAATTTTGATTGACACGGACATCGGGCTTCGCAATCTCGATGTTGTGATGGGACTCGAAAACCGGATCGTATACAATCTGGTCGATGTCCTGACAGGAAAATGCAGAGTGAAGCAGGCTGTCATAAGAGACCGCAGATACCCGAATCTTTCAGTCATTCCATCTGCATGTGTCAGAGAGCATCCACCGATCACGACAGAGGCGATGCAGACGCTCATGGAGGAGTTAAAGGAGTCGTATGATTATATCCTTGTGGATAGCCCGGCAGGAATTGACAGCGGCTTTGACCTTGCCGTCTGCGCGGCAGATAAAGTAGTCGTTGTGACAACGCCACAGGTGGCGGCCGTCCATGATGCGGACTGTGTCTTGCGCCTGCTCCGAAGGAAAAAAGATATCTCCACTTATCTGCTGATCAATTCATTTCGGAAACAGTTGGTAAAAGAGGGAAACATGCTTCAGATTTCCGATATCTGCGAACTTTTGAACACGGAACTTCTGGGTGTGGTACTGGAAGATGAACATATTATCATTTCCCAGAATCACGGTGAGAGCATGATGGGAAAGAAAGGCACTTCCCAGACATGTTATGAGAACATCTGCAGACGCCTTGTGGGGGAAGCGGTTCCAATCCCGGATTTTCTTCAGGAAAAACACCGTTTCCGCGGATTCTTCTGGAACAAGCCTGCAAAGCAGACCATCAATTCATAGCTGACTTTTGTGCATAGCAGAAATGGAGAAAAAATGAGAGAACAATCTGTAACTGCCGCAAAAGAACGTTTAAAATGTATGATCCATTATGAAAACAACATTTTAGACGAAGAAACGATGGGATACATACGGCGCGATATCGGAAATGTGATCACAAAGTATGTAGATGTAGAACCTGAGAATATTGAGATAAAAGTTATTTTAAAAGAATACAAAAAGAGAGAATTGCAATGTTTAAACAGTACAAACTGAAAAATTACAAGTTCATATTGGTCATGTATGTGGTGATCTTAAATGTGATCGGAATCCTTCTGATCGGAAGTGCCAAGCCATCCGTGCAGAGCAAGCAGATTTTGGGTATGATCGCCGGGCTTACGATCATGGTGATGCTCTCCCTGATCGACTATAACTTTATTTTGAAGTTTTCCTGGCTGATCTACTTTTTTATGGTCGGTGTGCTTTTGCTCGTTATGTTTGCCGGTGATGATGCCGGTGGCGCACAGCGCTGGTTTGAGATCGGCTCATTCCGTTTCCAGCCTTCCGAATTGGCAAAAATTTTAATTATATTATTTTTCGCCTACTTTTTTATGAAACATGAAGAAAAAATTAATACACCGAAAGTACTGATCTCGTCATTTATACTCGCGGGAATACCGCTTGCGCTCATTTTAAAACAGCCGGATCTTTCAACGACAATTGTTACCGCATTAATTTTTGCTGCCCTCTTGTTTGTTGCGGGATTAAGTTATAAAATAGTAGTAGGTGTTTTGGCTGTCAGTATTCCATCAGCAGTGATACTGTTTACTTTGCTGATCCAGGACAAGCTTCCGTTTATCAAAAGTTATCAGGTGACACGAGTTATGGCATGGCTTTACCCGGATGATTACCCGGCAGATGCTTACCAGCAGCAGAATTCCATCATGGCGATCGGTTCCGGTCAGCTGTGGGGAAAAGGACTGAATAATACAGATGCCACCTCGGTAAAAAACGGTAACTTTATCCCGGAACCCCAGACAGATTTTATCTTTGCAGTAGCGGGGGAAGAACTTGGATTTATCGGTACAGTTATCATTATAATTTTATTGCTTTTCATCACAATTGAGTGTATATTAATTGCTAGAAAAGCAAAAGATACCGCAGGTAAAATGATCTGCTGTGGATTTGCTGCACTGGTAGGCTTTCAGAGCCTGGTGAACATTGGGGTTGCAAGTGGGGTGCTTCCGAATACCGGTTTGCCGCTTCCATTTGTCAGCTATGGTCTTACATCGCTTCTATCATTATATATAGGGGTGGGGCTTGTATTGAATGTTGGACTACAGCCGAAAAAATATTGACAGGAGGTAACCGCATAATGAACATTGGACTTATTGCGCATGATTCAAAAAAGAAATTAATGCAGAACTTCTGCATTGCATATAGAGGGATTCTTTCGAAGAATGAACTTTATGCAACCGGAACAACCGGAAGACTGATCGAGGAGGTGACCAATCTCAATGTTCATAAGTATCTGGCTGGACATCTGGGAGGTTCCCAGCAGCTCGGTGCACAGATTGAACATAATGAGATCGATCTTGTCATTTTCTTAAGAGATCCACTTACTCCGAAATCTCATGAACCGGATGTAAATAATGTTGTGAAATTATGTGATACACATAATATTCCTTTGGCAACGAACCTTGCCACTGCCGAACTTTTGATTCGAGCATTAGACAGAGGAGATTTAGAGTGGCGTGAAATGTATAAATAAAATGAGACTGCTGTGTCTGTGTGGCATAGCAGCTGTTTTTATGTCCGGGTGCGGACAGACGGTAGTAAGTTATGATAATCCTTATGATATCTACAGCACTTCGGCAGATTATGGATTGGCATCTGAGGGAGCCGGGTCAGAAAAAACTTATTTTTCACAGAATCTGTGTGTGGCAGATGATGTGAACATTGGAAATGATACGACTGATTCGCAGGTGGCAGAAGGAGCAGGAACCTTCAATCTTGCGACTAATACCGTAACTTACGCACAGAATATTTATGAAAAATTATATCCTGCCAGTACAACAAAGATTCTGACCGCATATATCGCCTTAAAATACGGAAATCTGGAAGATTATGTGACCGTCAGTGAAAATGCTGCAAATCAGGCTTCCGATTCTTCTGTCTGTGGTTTAAAAGCAGGTGATGTGGTGCAGCTTAAGGATCTCTTATATGGCATGATGTTGAAGAGTGGAAACGATGCTGCAATTGCGATTGCAGAGCATATCGGCGGAAGTGTGGAAGGTTTTGCAGATATGATGAATCAGGAGGCACTTGCAATGGGTGCTACAAGATCCCATTTTGTCAATCCAAACGGACTTCCGGATGAAAATCACTATACCTCCGTTTATGATCTCTACCTTATTTTCCAGAATGCAGTGCAGAATCAGACGTTTCTCGATATCATCAGTACGATGAGTTATGATGTTGTATACACAGATGTGAATGGTGCGGGCGTAGAGAAAACATGGGAGAATACAAATCAGTACCTCACCGGTAAGGAAAAAGCGCCGGAGGGGATCACTGTCGTAGGTGGAAAGACCGGAACAACAGGAGCTGCCGGATACTGTCTGGTATTATATTCTTACAATGCTTCCGGGCAGCCGATTGTCTCCATTGTTTTAAAAGCAGACGGAAAGTCAAACCTTTATCTTCTCATGAATGAAATGCTCAGTGGTTTTGCGAATTAACAGTTGTATTTTATGTGCATATGTACTATAATTGTTTTATAAAACCTACTGTTTTTATTCAAAATACATAAAACAGGGAATATAAGGAGGAAATGACAATGATAGAAATTATTGCAGGCGAAAAGGGAAAGGGTAAGACCAAAGAATTATTAGCCAAAGTAAATCATTCTGTTACAGCCGCATCCGGAAATATTGTTTATCTGGACAAAAGCCAGAAGCATATGTATGAACTGAACAACAAGGTTCGGCTCATCAACGTGATGGATTATCCAATCGATAATTGTGATGAGTTCCTTGGATTCTTATGCGGAATTGTTTCACAGGATCACGATCTCGAAGAGATGTATCTTGATAGTTTCCTTACAATTGCATTTACCGAGACGGATGACGAGATCCAGCATGCAATTGAAAAACTTGACATCATCAGTGAGAAATACAATGTGAAGTTTATCTTAAGTGTTTCGAGAGATGAGTCCAGATTACCTGAGTGTGCAAAAGCAAAGATTGTCATTTCCCTATAATTACTTTGCTGTTAAAAGGTTGCTGCGCTAACTTGTTTTAGTGCAGCAACCTTTTTTGCATACAGATAAACCCAGTTTTTTCTAAGCTTCGTCCCCACTCTTAATTCTTCCATAAAGACTGATCGTGTAAAGTCCACCGATACCTACCAGCGCATAGACAATGCGGGAAAGCCATGAAAGATTTCCAAACAGAAATGCAACAAGGTCAAAGCGGAAGAATCCGATTAGTCCCCAGTTAATGGCACCAATGATCACCAATGTCAGTAAAGTATAATCCAACCAATTTGTTTTCATGAGTATATCTCCTTTGATATCATCTTTTTGTTTATTTTTTCCTGTGAAACCGTTTTTTATACATGAATCGCATTGTTTTGCCCTGTAAAAAATGCTATAATGAGCGGAAGTGAGAAAAACAAGGCAGGTTATGCAATTGAAGAAAAACAAAAATGTTGTGAAATATAGAAAACCAATGAATTTTAATATTGGTGTCATTATATTTGTCATCATCTTTATTTATCTGGTATTTAATGTGTTCAGTTATCTGACAGAGACACATATTTCTGTTTATGAGGTGGAGCAGGGAACCATTGCGGTCAATAATGTATACAATGGTCTGATCCTGCGCGATGAAAAAATCATCAATTCAGATTATTCCGGTGCAGTGAATTATTATGTAAAAGAGGGTTCCAAAGTAGCCTACGGCGATTTGGTCTGCTCCGTTGATGAGAATGGAGACGTTTCGAACATGATCAACGAGGCCAGCCAGGATGGAAGTACCATCGACAGTGAGAACCTTGCAGAAATTGAGAAAACCATCAATGACTTTTTATATGCCTATGATGGAAAAAACTATTATCAGGTATACAGCTTTAAGGACAATGTCAATGCATCTCTGAGTGAGGCATTGAGTGTAAACGCCTTAAATGATATCTCGGATTATGTTGCTTCTGCGGAGAACAATAATACATTTCATAAAGTGATCACAGATGTGCCAGGAATCGTAACTTATTATACGGACGGATTTGAAAATGTTACGGTTGATAATTTTACGGCCGCAATGTTTGACGAATCCAATTATTCCAAAAACGATTTGAAAACAAACCCGGCTATCCAGGCCGGTTCACCTGAGTACAAGCTGATCGACAGCGAATATTGGAATATTATTGTTCCAGTGCCGGATGCAACAGCGGAATCATTAAAAGATGACGATACAATTAAGATCCGTTTTTTAAAAGATGCAAAAGAAGCCTACGCGACTTATTCCATTGTCGAGCGTGATGGACAGCAGTATTTGATTCTCTCACTGAAAAGTGCTATGGTTAGATATGCGTCAGAGCGCTATGTGGAGATTGAACTTTTACTGTCCGAAGAAACCGGTCTTAAAATTCCAAATTCCGCGATCACCGAGAAAGAGTTTTACACCGTTCCAATCGATTTTTTCTTAAAAGGCGGGGATTCCAGCGATGAGGGAATTCTGGTGGAACGCACGGACAAGGACGGAAAAAGTACCACGGAATTTGTGACACCAACCATTTATTATGAGACAGACGATACCTATTATATCGACAGTGAGTATGTGTCCTCCGGGGATATCCTGCAGAAACCGGATTCCAGTGAGACGTATCGTGTTGGTACAGACACTGCATCGTTACAGGGTGTTTACAACATTAACAAGGGTTATGCTGTATTCAAGCAGATTGATGTTTTATATCAGAACGAGGAATATACGATCGTAAAGACAGGTACAACTTATGGCATCGCATTATACGACCATATTGCGTTAGATGGGACAAAGATTGATGAAAATCAGCTGATCAAATAAAGACAACGGCGAAGGAGATAAAATCAAATGTTAAAAGATAATTTAAAAAATGTAGAAGAACGTGTACAGGAAGCGTGTGACCGCGCAGGAAGAAAGAGAGAAGAAGTGACGCTGATCGCTGTCAGTAAAACAAAACCAATTGAGATGCTTCAGGAAATTTATGATGAAAATATCAGGGATTTCGGCGAAAATAAAGTGCAGGAGCTCTGCGATAAAATCGAGAAAATGCCAAAGGATATCAAATGGCATATGATCGGACATCTGCAGAGAAACAAAGTAAAATACATTGTCGGACAGGTTGCACTGATCCATTCTGTTGATTCCTACCGTCTGGCAGAGGAGATCAATATTCAGGCAAAGAAGAAAAATATCATTGTTCCGATCCTTGTGGAGGTAAATATTGCGCATGAGGAATCCAAGTTCGGTATCTCCGAGGAAGATGCGATCCAGTTAGTGGAAGAAATCGCAGAACTGGAAAATGTCCGCATTAAAGGACTTATGACCATCGCGCCATACGTGGAAAATGCAGAGGATAACCGGTTGTATTTCCGTAAAATAAAAGATTTATCTGTTGACATCGCTGCGAAAAACATAGATAATGTATCTATGGAAATTCTGTCTATGGGTATGACAGGCGATTACGAGGTGGCAATCGAAGAGGGAGCTACCATGGTTCGTGTCGGAACTGGAATTTTTGGAGCACGCAATTACAACAAACAATAATGCACCGGATACCAGTAAGAGAAAGAAGCAGAATTTAAAATCAGTTTAATAGGAGCAGCAAAAAATGAGTTTTCTTGATAAATTTTTAAATGTGATGCGTTTGAATCCGGATGACGATGACGATTTTTACAATGAAGACTATGATTATGATGACGAAGAGGAAGAAGTAAAACCAAAATCTTCTTTTAAGAAACGTGAAAAAGAGGATACTTTTACCGATGATTACAAAGAAAAACCGGTAAAGACCACTCCAAAAGTCACACCGATCCGTCCGTCAAAAAAACAGCAGAATCTCGCTGGTATGGAAGTATGTGTGATCAAACCGACATCTGTTGAGGATGCAAGAGAGATCACGGAGACATTGTTAAACAACCGCACAGTTGTTTTGAATGTGGAGGGATTAGATGTAGAGATTGCGCAGCGTATCATTGACTTTACCTCTGGTTCCTGCTTTGCAATCAGCGGAAATCTTCAGAAGATTTCGAATTACATTTTCATTATCACTCCGGCAGCGGTTGATATTTCAGGTGATTTCCTGAATATTGTAGACTCTTTTGATACGACCAGAGGACTGTAGAGAACGACATTATGAATGAGCAGGAACTTTGCAAAAAGAAGTTAATAGATTTATCCAGACAGGCAAATAGAAAGGGAATCGTTTTATTCAGCGATTTCCTTAATTTAAATGAACTGAATATTTACCACCAGAACGAAAAGTTTTTTGAGACAAAGACAGAAGCTTCTGGAGGTGTTCCTTTTGCAGAGCGTCAGATAGTTGCATTTATACCTGATGCTCTTTATTATGAGTGGCAGTTTCCAATTGCATATCTTGAGATTGTTCCATCTTATCCAAAGTTTGCAGAAAAATTAGGACACAGGGATATTTTAGGTTCCCTGATGAATCTTGGCGTTGACCGCTCAAAATTAGGTGATATTGTGATCTGTGATGATAAATATTTCCTGATCTGTGAGGAGAGCATGGCTTCCTATTTTATCGAAAATCTTGATAAAATACGCCATACGGTTGTAAAGCTGTCGCCTGTGACTGCGGATGCGTTAGAACAGCAGCAGAAATTTGAAGAAAAAGATGGAATCATCACTTCAAACCGTTTAGACAGCATGATCGCATGTGTCTACAAATTTTCCAGAAGCCAGGCATTGGAATTTTTCAAGGCGGAAAAAGTATTTGTGAATGGCAAATGTGTTCAGAATCCATCCTATCGCTGTAAGGAAGCAGATATTATCTCGATGCGTGGTTATGGCCGTTTTGTTTTTGAGCGGGAGATGGGCGAAACAAACAAAGGAAGAATGAAAGTTCGCTATAAATTATATGGATAAGTGAGGGCTATCGTTATGGCAAAAGATTTACCGGTAACTTTAGATGGAAAAGTGATCTATCACATCAAACTGACAGATTCCTTTCAGGGGCTGGCAGAGGAGTTAAAGCAGCTTGGATATCAGGCTGACCAGAAAATCTGTATTATTTCAGATTCGAATGTTGCAAAACTTTATGCAGAGACTGTGAAAAATATCTTAACAAAAAGCTTTCCACAGATTTTCTGTTATGAATTTCAGGCGGGGGAAGCGAGCAAAAATACAGATACCGTCAATGGTGTTTATGAATTTTTAATACAGAATCATTTTGACCGGCATGATCTTATGATTGCATTAGGCGGAGGCGTTGTAGGTGATCTCACCGGATTTACAGCAGCAACCTACCTGCGCGGCATTGATTTTATCCAGGTACCGACTTCACTTCTTTCCCAGGTTGACAGCAGCATTGGCGGCAAGACCGGTGTTGATTTTATGCAGTATAAGAATATGGTCGGGGCCTTCTATCAGCCGAAACTTGTATATATGAACTTAAATGTTTTAAAAACATTGCCAAAAGACCAGCTTATCTCTGGTTTTGGAGAGATTTTAAAACATGGTCTGATCAGAAACTACGATTATTTTCTGTGGATGAATGAACATGAGAAAGAAATTCTCGCATTAGATTATAACACTCTGGAGGAAATGGTCTATCAGAGCTGTCTGATCAAACGGGATGTGGTTGAACGTGATCCAAAGGAAAAGGGGGAACGTGCGCTGCTTAATTTCGGGCATACCATCGGACATGCTGTGGAGAAGCTTTCGGATTTTGGATTGTCACATGGTGTCTGTGTAGGACTAGGCATGGTTGCAGCCTCTTATATTTCCTGTCAACAGGGAAATCTCACGAAAGAGCAGCTTTCTTTTATCGAGGAGACATTAAAGCATTTTGGATTGCTGGTCCGTGTATCCGGACAGAATCCGGATGATGTATTAAGAACAACGAAGCTGGATAAAAAAATGGTTGGAAACCAGATTAAGTTTATCCTGTTAAAGACACCGGGAGATGCCTATATTGAAAAAAATCTGACCGATGAACAGATTTTGGAAGGAATATTTTATATTTATGGAAAAGAAAACTAATACTTTAAAAAAAGCACTGACAGGAATCATCCTGTCGGTCATTCTGATCGTGATCGATCAGGTCACAAAATTAATGGCAATCCATGGATTAATGAATCAACAGCCATTCGTGATCTGGGATGGAGTTTTTGAGTTACATTATCTGGAAAACCGTGGAGCTGCATTTGGAATCTTACAGGGAAAGAAGATCTTTTTTGTGTTTTTTACGCTGATCGTACTCTGTCTGATCGCGTATCTTTACTTGAAACGTATTCCAGACGAGAAAAAGTTCCGTCCGATGGACGGTATCTGTATCCTGTTTTTTGCCGGAGCATTGGGAAACTTTATTGACCGTGTTTTCCGCAATTACGTGGTCGATTTCTTTTATTTTAAACTGATCGATTTTCCGGTTTTTAATGTAGCGGATATATATGTGACAGTCGCAGCGTTTGCAATGATCATTCTCGGATTGTTTTATTATAAAGAGGAGGACTATAATAAAATTTTTCATGATTAACGTTCTGCACAGCAAATATGCAGACCTGCTGAAAAATAAGGATCAGTGATATGCAAAAAGAAACATTTGAAGTAGAATACGAATATGAGGGCGAGCGTCTGGATAAGTATGTAAGTATCCTTTTTCCAGAGCAATCGCGCTCTTTTTTTCAGAAATTAATTAAAGATGGAAATGTCTCTGTCAATGACAAGGTTCAGAAGGCAAATTACCGGCTAAAAACCGAAGATCTGGTGACGGTAGAAATCCCGGATGCTGTAGAGACACAGTTTCTTCCGGAAGATATCCCGCTGGACATTCTTTACGAGGATGATGATCTTTTAGTGGTCAATAAACCGAAGGGAATGGTCGTGCACCCATCAGCAGGTCATTACAGTGGCACACTGGTCAATGCGATTATGTATCACTGCAAGGATAGTCTTTCCGGTATCAACGGAGAAATACGCCCGGGAATCGTACACCGTATTGATATGGATACCACAGGCTCTCTGATTGTCTGCAAAAATGATGAGAGTCATGTTTTTATTGCAGAACAGATCAAAGAACACAGTGTAAACCGCAGATACCGGGGAATCGTCTATGGCGTTGTCAGGGATGATGAGGGAACGATCCTTGCTCCGATTGGAAGACATCCGGTTGACCGCAAGAAAATGGCCATCAATGAAAAAAATGGAAAAGATGCAATCACACACTATAAAGTCTTAGAGCGTTTTGATAAATATACTTACATGGAATTTAAGTTAGAAACCGGAAGAACGCACCAGATCCGTGTTCACATGGCAAGTATTGGGCACCCATTATTAGGAGATACGCTTTATTCCAATGGAAAAAGTCCCTATAAATTGCAGGGACAGACATTACACGCCATGACCATTGGATTTATTCATCCAAGAACCAGAGAATACATGGAAATCTCTGCACCATTGCCGGAATATTTTGAAAAAATACTACATGACTTACGTTAAAATACTACGCATTATCTTGATATAAATGGACAAGAAGTTTTTACAGTTACAATATTATGGAAAAATGTTAGAAAATTCAAAATAAATCTTTCCAATTTTTGTTAAATACGCTATAATAAAGATAAATAAAAAACTTACGTAAAGGTGGGATTGATATGGCAAATAAAATATATACGATCGGTAGAGAATTTGGCAGCGGCGGAAGAGAAGTAGGTGAAAAACTTGCTCAAAAGCTTGGTATTAAGCTTTACGATAAAGAACTTTTACAGCAGGCTGCAAAAGACAGCGGATTTTGTGAAGAGATCTTTGAGAACCATGACGAAAAACCGACAAACAGTTTTTTATATTCTTTAGTTATGGATACATATTCTGTCAGTGGTTATTCTGCAGCACCGTTTTTGGATATGCCATTAAATCACAAAGTTTTTCTGGCGCAGTTTGAAACGATCAAGAAAATTGCAGAAAAAGAATCCTGCGTGATTGTCGGACGCTGTGCAGATTATGCATTATCTGATAACCCTGATTGTATCAATATTTTTATTCATGCAGACTTGGATGTACGTATCAAAAATGTCAGCAGGAATCTGAATATTACAGAGAATAAAGCCAGAGATATCATCAATAAGACGGATAAACAGCGTGCAAGCTACTATAACTATTATACAAGCAAGAAATGGGGAGATTCTAAGAGTTATAATCTTTCTCTTGATGCTGGTAAGCTTGGCACTGATAACTGCGTGGAAATGATCCTGAAGTTCAGAGAATTGATGGATGCAATGAAATAAAATGAATCATGAAGTTTATAATCTGAATTGAAATGTGTAATCCCTCATGGAGTTTTCCATGAGGGATTTTTGATAAAAAGCCGTTGCGGAACGTTGTCTGAATCTGGGAATGTAATCCTGGGAAAACTCATTGAAATAAGCCAACTATTCGTTAAACTTGTGTTTTGCGAATAGCTATCGAATGCGGACAAGGCGACCGCCAACAACGACAACCCAAAAATCCAACGCCGTATAACACGGAGCAACAAACACAAAAGCCGGTCAAGCCGGTTCTCACGCTCGAGAAAGACATTGCAGCACTCTTTCCGGCGTTCCGAATATCAGACAACGAAACCAATTGCGTTGAGCGTCCGCAATGCGTCCGCATTTCTGCGGACTACTCAACGCCAATGAACGGAATCTTGCGCAAGATGAACATAATGAATGACCAAACTTTATCAAGATTCGCAATCACAATAACAATCGGTATAAGTGTTTTCACCATCCCCAAGTCTATAAACGTGCCTATAACATTATAACCGCCTAAAATCCAAGAAATAAATTGGTCAAGATAGGAAGAAGCTTTAGCAGGAAGTTGAGGTAATGCAATAGGAGAAAAAACAATCTGCAAAAGCGAAAAAAACAACTCCAAAATGCCTTTTATAATCATTTTTCCAAAATCTCCTTTAACTTATTATACAAAAGATTAAGCAAAGAAATAACCAATACATAATCTACAACTAAACGTGAATAATGAGAAATATCAACGAGTATACTATTATTATTTAAAATAGAACTAATAGTCAATGATTGTTTAGGAATAATAACAGTACCATTCCAAGATAAACCCGGAAATTCAAACGCATATGCACCACGTTTTGCATCTTTAACGCTTGTAAGAATCCGAACAAAAACATCAATAGGCGTATAAAGAATACCAAGCTTTTTATTAAAAAAAGCATTTAACCTAGAGAAATAATCGCTAAAAAATCCGTCCTCTGGAATAAACAAACCCTTGACACTATCCATCAAATTACTGAAAAATGAAGCGAAAAAATCTGCTATTTTATCAAAAATCCCCTTGGAAATATCATTTTGTTCTTTCTGGAGAGCATTGCCCTCTTGTTGCAATTCATTTCCCTTTTCCTGTAGTTTATTACCTTTTTTGACTTCATCAATGAGTTGTTGTTCCTCCGCAGAACGAACCTTATTGATAGTAATAGTCATATTTGTACTCTTAAGATACTCATTACCGATATATTTACCATTTTTTTTCAAAACATAATCATAGCCACCTTGATAATCAGCAGTACAAATCGATTCAAAGTAAATACTGGACACAACACCATTAACCCTATAATTAGTACCATACTGATACGTGTACTTATGACCATTAATATAAACATAAACATACGAACTACCATAGGAACGAATACCTTGTGCAGTAGTTGCCGTAGAATAGCCAGCTTGTAACAAACCGCCAAAAGAGACATCATATGAACTACTACTATCCGTAACAGATGAATAACTATAAGTATTCGATTTAATCGTTGTAGTTTTGCTAATTTTATTAGGAGCGTCAAACGAAAGCGTCTGACCTTTAGTAACTACAATACTCTGATGATTAACAACAGTAGACACAACCACATCAGCACCATACACCTGACTACTTGTAACGCTTAAGAATAAAATCGAAAATACCACGCAGAACGATATAAACCGTAAAGAAACCGAGGAAGAAAAGAACCGTCCACGTTTCATTATGCGATACCCCCTTTCTTAAATCAGACACATGACCAAAACTACCATACGCAAAGTTTGGAACGCTAGTCAAATCATAAGTTTCCTCTGTCTGGCTATACCCATTATTATAATAATTATTATCTTTCGAGACTGTAATACATGGGTAATTGCCAGACACAAGCTGACCATTCTGAACATCCACATCATAAATAAGTCTGTAATAGTCGATATAATTATTATTATAATCATTGTAATAATGCCGATATGCAAACGCTATGTAATCCGTATCGCCTATATTGTCCAGAACGCCCGAAAAATAGCTTTCTAATTGTGTTGGTAGATAGGTGTAATAATCAGAATAGTTAGCAAGTGCCATTACATCATCAGAGCCATCATCCACCAGATAAACCGGATAAGCACCCAAGTCCTCGTTAAAGTACACAGACGTTTCCGTCTGTTCCTCGCCAACTTGTGCGTCCTCGCTTTCCTCGGACGTTTCCACGTTGGCATTCGTCACATCCGAAACGCCATTACTACTACTGCTACCACTAACCCTATCAGAATCATTGACCACAGTGTTTTCGCTGTCGCTCTTATCAGTCTCGACAGATTCTGTACTAGGTACGACAGTCTCCGTAGACTGTTCGCTATCATCCAAAATATACTCATCCATAGAACCCCCTACCGAAATTCAATGCGACCGCCAAAAGCCATGCGCATAAACGTGTTAACTACAATGTTACCAAGTGCAAAAGCCATCCCATAAGGAATAGCACCCACAACAATTTGTGTAAATAAATTAATAGCGTCACTCAATGAATCGCCCTACCTTTCCATTCATTTCTATATCGTTTCATTTTTGCATACGTATCATAGCAGTCATACAGACTTGGACTATGAAACCAGAAATAAGACCGGGAACACTCTGTTATCAGCTTTCCGTTTTCTTCTCTACTCTTCGCCCCATCTATCAACCGATTGAATTGGAACACCTTGAAAAAGTTAGAACAAAGAACAACGTTGCGAATCTGCTCACGAAATGGCTTTGCTAAACGTCCATAAACTTGCGTAGTACCGACAATATGCTTTCTCTGCTTTCTCTGCTGTGATACCTCTATCATAATCTCAATATCAATGTTTTTACTCTCCAGACTGTTAAACTCCAGATGTATTTCATCAATCAGATAAATGACACCAGAGTAACCATTTTCCAGAGTTTTAAGACAATCAAGACCATCATATTCCACTACTTTCGTAGATTCTGGCAAGCCGTGAATGTCAACGTTAGTACACAAAATTGCGTCTGGATAAGAAAAACAAAGCTTTTTAACATACTGAACAGCCGAAAGCGTTTTTCCGCTACCCTGTTCTCCGCAGAAAATCATAAGTCCTTCTGGGTCAAAGTATTCCGGGTGCGATTTACGAAACGAAAAATTATGCTTTGCTACTTTTAAGATATTAAGCGGATTCTTTGAGCCACTTAAATAATTACTTGAAACACCATACATAGAACTACCTCATACGAAATATGGGAGCGATACCGCCCCCACATTTACTAGAATCTTAACTTACCGCTACGGAATGCCGCCATGAGCGTACGAGCAAGTTTTCTCACACCCCACCACATGAACACCAGAGCGATCGCTGAACCTACAACAGACGCCAGAACACCGACAACAGTTGTCACGGAAATCTGACTTGTCATAGCAGAAAGCACAGCTTTCCAAGCGTCCGCACTAATCGCAGTTGACGTTGCGGCGTCATTTGCTAAAGTCATTAAATGCATAAGCTTTTTCCCCTTTCTTTTTATTTAACAGCAACATTGACAAGATATGCACGACCGCCAGACAGTTCATAGTCTAACAACAGTTCCTTGCCAATGTCACTAGGTTTCAATAAGTCAAGCTGTGCTTCTGGTAAGAAAATCTCGTCAACTTTCTGACCAATGAAGCCGTTCTCTTTTTCCCTTTCGGAAACGTCCTGAACAACAGACGCAACACAGAAATCTTTACCACTTTTTTTCGATGTGATTTTTTTGTACCCTACTAACTTAGTCATGTTTCTACCTCTCTTTCATGGGAATATTAAGTTGTCAATGTCCGCTTGCGTTTACTGAAAAAATCTGATAAGATTATATTGCTTATTACAATCTTAAAAACGTCTTGTCCACTATCTCAAGCACCCACACGCAGAACCATGTCACAAGGCTCTTACACAGACTTTGTAGCGTTTAGTGGACTAAGGTGCGCTGACGTTTTTGACTTTTTCAGAAGTGCATATAGGTTCTTATCCTATTGAACAACATTTGAGTGTTACCAATGCACACACAACAACCGAACCGACACAGTGATATCTAAGTGATATCACCTATAATTATAATAACAGAGTGCTATCACTTTGTCAATACTAGAATTAAAGAAAAGGATTTTTTTATGCCATCAAACAAACCAATAATACTTGTAAGAACAACAGAAGAAACAATTGATAAATTCAAAGTTATATGCCAAGAAGAAAATCGAAGTATGAGCAAACAAGCAGAAAAAATGATACTAGACTTAATAAAGGATTATGAACAGAAAAACGGAACAATAAATGTAAAAAATATAAATGTAATTGACAACAAGGGCACTATCAATATGTAATTGAGGTACAAAATGGATATAAAAACCATAATAATATTATTACTCATATTTGCATTAGCAATGGCTATAGAACAATTAACAAAAAAAGCAGATAACGATAATATAAAAATAACTGAATATCCTTACAAGCAAAAATACCTATTAACCAAAACAGAATATAAATTCTACAAAACACTAAAAACAATATGTGACAAACAACAAATAATCATATGTCCTAAGGTAAGATTAGAGGACTTCGTAGAAGTAATATCAAAAGACAATAAACAGAAATACAGAGGATATATTAAATCTCGTCATATAGACTTCCTATTATGCGATACAAACTTATACATAAAAGTTGCAATCGAACTAGACGACAAAACACATAATACAAATAAAGCACAAGAAACAGACGAATTAAAAAATAATATATTTAAAACAATCAATATACCGCTCTACAGAATCAAAGTAAGCGAGCAAGACTACGAAACAAAAATAAATGAAATAATAAAATCAATTATATAATATGCACAAAGAGTGACTTGCCCCTGTGGCGGTGACACTTTGTAAAATATGCACAAAAATCAACCTTGAAATACTAACAACTGCTTTTCCCATTCCGGGTTGACTGCAGTAACTAACTCACGTAATTTTTTATTCATGCGCATTGCATGGGCGTCGATACATTCCGATAAAAAGCTAAAGTCGCCATGATTCGCCATGATGATTCCGGCGATTGTTGGCGCACATTGGCGTATCAACCAATCCTTTTTCATTTCCAAAGTTTTTTCATCATGGGAAACATAAAGGCGCAGACCAGATACATCATCTATGAACGATTCCCAGATAGCTTGACTACTACAGCGAGATTTGTTGCTATCATCCAGATTGATAAGACGGAGATAATTGGACAAGATACCAACAGCGATATACCCTACAGACTTTCCAGATAAGATATGATTTACAACCATTTTAGCACGTTCGTCTTTCAACTCCAATTCCCAACGTACCCACCTATAGTTAACATGGTTTACATCATCAGAGTCCGGGTATTTCTTGTTTTGTTCTAATTCTTTATCATAAACCCTAAGCATAATATCGGATGTACGTGAACCCATGTAGATAGTACGACCAACACAATTTCCATTGGTCTCTTTCTCTTCGATAAACTTGTATGTACGCCACTTACTGACGAAACGCCCAAGCGACAACTGTTCATGCAACTGTCGAACAGAGTAATAAATATCTGTTTTATTGTCGATTGATAAATCAAGTCGTGTAATATGACCTAATTCTTGGATTCTATGAAAAAGACTTTTGACAACGTCTAATTCCATGTCAATAGCAAGTTCCCCGAATGGTGTCTCATTATTGAAACAGCTTTTATAATAGACCTCGTAAAAATCGGACATGGCAGAGCCGGACACATCAAAATGTATACCCATATTGTCAGCACCATCATAGAGAACACGGAGATTAGAACCAATCATAGACAGCATTTTTTTATAACCATTAGCACCCCTAGGACACTCAAAAAAGTCTTCTATCGAAAAGCCAAACTCTGCAATCGTTGTATCTAAGTCAACGTTGTCCAGAACAGTAAAAGAAAGCCAATCTATAGAACAATACAAACCATTTTTCATATTTTCATCAATTTTCATTTTTAAAATACCCCACTTTTTACACTTCTATTATCCTGTCAATTTCAGAATCAACGAACGATTCAGCAAAATAAGAAATTGCAGAACCTAACTTACAAGAAAATTTATAAGCTTTTACATATGCGTTATAATCAGTTCTAGCACTAATAAAGCACGATTCCCCATTAACCAATTCAACATAATAATTTTTCATTTTCTCAATCTCCAATCAAAAACTGTATTTACTACCCCCGTATTACTGTATGGGGGCAAATACAAAAAATGGAAGTTCCGAAGAACTCCCACGAAAAAATTATTTTTCAAAATTGTATTAAGTTTTCCAAAAATAAGCCGATAGCTATTCGCAAAACATCTCATTTATCAAATAGTTGCTGAACAGTCGTTCACAATCAAGCGGACGAATAAAGTTCACTCCTAGCAACTACCACTCCGGCAAGCCTACGTTTTCGATAAACTCGGACACAGTGTTTTGCGAATAAATGGATTTACAGAGCCTCAATACTGCCACCAACAGGTGATAAAATAAATATCACAAAATGCTTTGCATCGTCCTGTTTTCAAGGGGTTAACATATTTCAGCGGAATCTAATATGATTGTAAATGGTCCATCGTTTAAAAGCGAAATTTTCATATCAGCGCCAAAGATTCCCTGTTCAACAACCGGAATTTCTTTTTTACACTGATCAATGATATATTCGTACATTTGCTTTGCCATATCAGGTTTTCCTGCGTTTGTAAAGGATGGACGGTTTCCTTTCTTGCAATCTGCATATAACGTAAATTGGGAAATTAAAAGCAATTCTCCATTTACATCATTCAGAGACAGATTTGTTTTTCCATCAGAATCTTCGAAAATACGCATTCCTAGCAGCTTTTTGATCATTTTATCGGCAATCTGTATGGTATCCTGATCTGATATTCCGATAAGGACAAGAAAACCCTTTTGAATGCTTCCGGTAATGTTACCTTCTACGGTGCAGGATGCGTTTGTAACACGCTGTATTACAAATTTCATGTGTGTTAATCTCCTTTGATGATAAATTGTATGCAATTTATTTACTCATAAAATATGAAGTATTCAATCATACAAATTTTATAAGTCAAATGAGCGATTCATTTGTAATTTACATACAAATTTATTATAATAGATTTCAGTGTTGAAATACAGTCTTTTATTTGGGAAGGCAATTAGAAATGGAATTACAACGATTACTGAGTTTAACAAGAAAAGCCATGGACGATTATCAGATGATCCAGGAAGGCGATAAAATTGCAGTGGGGATTTCCGGTGGAAAAGACTCTCTCACTCTTTTATATGCAATGGCAAATTTGAGGCGGTTTTATCCGAAAAAATTTTCCCTGATCGCAATTACGGTAGACCTGGGCTATGAAGGCTTTGATCTGACACCAGTAAAACTATTATGCGAACATTTACAGGTTGAATATCATGTCGTTTCCACTGAAATCGCAAAAATCATTTTCAGTAATAAAAATGAGGCGTCACCCTGCTCTCTCTGTGCAAAACTCCGCAAAGGTGCACTGAACCAGAAAATTAAGGAATTGGGATGCAATAAGGTTGCCTATGCGCATCATATGGATGACATGATCGAGACGATGGTTTTATCCATGATTTTTGAGGGCAGATTTTACTCTTTTTCCCCGGTCACTTTTTTAGACCGTATGGAATTGACTGTGATCCGGCCAATGATGTATGTATCGGAGGCTGAGGTCAAAGGTTTTCGTAATAAATACAATCTTCCGGTAGTAGAAAATCCATGTCCTGTCGATGGAGTCACAAAACGTCAATATGCAAAAGATCTGGTACGACAGATCAATCTGGATCACCCGGGTGCTAAAAAGAGAATGTTTACCGCCATTTTGGATGGAAATATTCCCGGCTGGCCAAAAAAAACAGAACACGAAAGAAAGGGACATCAATGAAAGAAAAGGCCTATTATGAAAAAGTAAATGTGAAAAATGAGACATTGCTTCGCAATCTGCTCCAGAAAATGCCGCCGTATTGTAAACAATTTTTTATTGGTATTGAACCTACTACTTCTTCCCGTACCCGGATTGCGTATGCATATGATCTGAATTGTTTTTTTGACTATCTGCATGAAAATAATCCATTATGCACAAAAAAGGATATCACTGAAATACCTCTGTCTGTTTTGGGCAATTTAGCGCCCATGGATATTGAAGAATATCTCTCCTATCTGAAATATTATGAAAAAGATGGTGTGGAACATACAAATGATGAGCGCGGACTAAAACGGAAGCTTGCTTCTCTCCGCTCCTTTTACCGGTATTTATATAAAAATGAGATGATCGGACAGGATCCGGCAGTGAAGGTAGATATGCCAAAGATCCATGAAAAAACGATCACGCGGTTAGATATCGATGAAGTTGCAAACCTGCTGGATGAGGTGGAATCAGGGGAAAGTCTCACAGAAAAACAGCAGAAATTCCATGAAAAAACAAAGACAAGAGATCTTGCTATGATGACATTACTGCTTGGAACCGGAATCCGTGTTTCAGAATGTGTCGGTCTTGATATGGATGATGTTGATTTTAAAAATAATGGAATCAAAATTCACCGTAAAGGAGGCGCAGAAGTTGTTGTTTACTTTGGTGAAGAAGTAAGATCTGCCCTGATGGAATATATGGTCGAACGACAGAAAATCACTGCCGCAGATGGCAGTGTAAATGCACTTTTCCTGTCTTTGCAAAACAAGCGGATCAGCGTGCGCTCTGTTGAGAAAATGGTAAATAAGTATTCAAAACTTGTAACAAGTCTAAAACATATTACCCCGCATAAATTGCGCAGTACCTATGGCACATCGCTTTACCGCGAAACAGGCGATATTTATCTTGTCGCTGATGTGTTAGGCCATAAGGATGTAAATACCACACGAAAGCACTATGCTGCTATTGATGATGACCGCCGCAGAAGTGCTGCGAAATATGTGAAACTTCGTGAACCGTAGATAAATGAATATGCCCAGCCTGATTTGTCAATATTGATTCTGTATTGCAAACCTGACTGGGCATTCTTGTGTAACCGGACAAATATCCTTATGCCTGACGCATATAATAAATAACTCCTCCAAAGAATCCGATTCCGATTCCTGCATAGCCAGTAATGATCACTGTCCACTCCACCCATTCGGCACTGTATCCACAGAAGACACCTGCGATAAGGCTGAGCAGAAAAGCGATACCTGACCACAATATAATATTCATGATCAAAAAAATATTTGCTTTGCTTTTGTTATCTAATTTTTTTGCATCTACATACTTCCATAATCTCATCATAAACAAATCACCAGACATTCTCTAAATTTTAAAACATTTTTTTGTTTTCTTTAGTATTATTATCTGCCTGATGATATTTGCTTTCTATCAACAATATTTAAATTTTTTGTAAAAGATAGGTAAAACTTATTTTTCCTGCTTTTCAGTGATTTTTAATACATCATTGATTTTTTCATTGATCCGGTCTCTGACTAATGCTGCTATCTCCTGTGTCTTTAAAGAGCCATATTCCTCGAATAAAATAGGTTTTAAATAATGTACCTGTGTTGTAACCGGTCCAAGCCAGAAACTGTTAAATACACGGTAAGAATCGATCAAAGCTACCGGGATAATCGGCGCTTTAGTTTTCAATGCAATTTTAAAACTGCCGGCTTTAAAGTCACAGACATGATTGCGGTTATTAAAATCATACCCACCCTCCGGAAACAGGATATAACATTTTCCATTCTTAACATCTTCCGATACTTCATTGATAATGGTCAGCGCCTGACGTACATCTTTTTTATCCAGCCGCTTTCCTTCCAACAGATCAATAAACTCTTTTACAAGAATGGTATTGGATTTTGCCTTATCCATAACGATGGAACAAGGTTTACGGTGTGTGTAAACAATTCCAAGTGCATCATACTTGCCCTGATGATTCGGGTACATCATGTAACCGCCCTCTTTCGGAAGATTCTCCTGTCCATATGCTTTCGTATGGATTCCACCGGTAACTTTCATCAGACGGATGCAATGTCTTGCCAGCTCATAGCGTTCTTCTGCTGAATACTTCTCCGGATGGTCAGCTTCCCTCCGCATCTTTGGAATCATGTAAGGGGCACGGAACAGGTTCAGTAAAATAACATATATAAATCGTAACATAGAACTAAATCTCTCCCAAAATAATTACTGTTTCATCCTATAGCATGAATGGAACATGCTTTACAGTTGAAACAATGACTATTATACCTTATTTCAGGCGAATTGACAACTTGCCGTCACAGGAAGAAAAAACATTGCTTTTCACTCACACCTTGTTCCAGTAATAATTCGCAGCCCTATTTTATTTCCCTGCAATGGCAATACTGCTGTAATATGGGATGGTAAGATATTGTCCCGCATGGATCTCATTCTGAGAAATCTTATTGATAGAGCAGACTTCGTCAATATAGGCATTCATATCACGGTATTCCTCTGTAATATGATCGGATGCGATCGACCATAAAGTATCACCGCTCTGTACTTCAATACTTGTATAATATTTGCAGGTAATCTCAGATGGTGCTGCCTGAGTACGGACCGCACCAGATAAAAATGTACAGATGACAATTGCCAATGCAACGAATGCGACCGAAACTAAAGCTATCTTCTGTCTGCGGACAACGATACGTCTGTTTCTGGATACATCACCAGAATGCACCCGGCTGGATGTATTGCCAGACATCTGACAGGTTCTGCCTGTGATTGTATTGTTCTCATTTCTCATAACGGTACCTCCCTGGATCATCAATTGTAAATCTGTGTTATAAATACCCCGAACACTTGTTACGAACATTTGTTTGCATAACTGTATATTACTATTCGAACATCTGTTTGTCAATAGAAAAATCGAACAAATTTTCGGAATATATGTTTGCATTTCAATATATGGTATGTTATCATGATAAATAGATAAGAAATCAGTGGTTAAGAAGCTGCTGAATCATTACAGAAATTCCATATATAAGGAGACAGTTTATGCCAGGTAAGATTAGTGCAAAGCAAAAAGAAATTTTAGAATATATTAAGAGTGAGATTTTAAGCAAGGGATATCCGCCTGCAGTCCGTGAGATCTGTGAAGCGGTCGATTTAAAGTCTACTTCTTCTGTCCACTCTCATCTTGAAACGTTAGAGAAGAATGGTTATATCCGGAGAGACCCGACCAAGCCAAGAGCGATTGAGATTTTAGATGATGATTTTAACCTTACCAGACGTGAGGTTGTGAACGTACCTATTGTCGGACATGTTGCAGCCGGAGAGCCAATCCTCGCAACTGAGAATATTGAGAATTACTTTCCTATCCCGGTTGAATATATGCCGAATGAAGAGACTTTTATGTTAAAAGTAAAGGGAGAAAGTATGATCAACGCCGGTATTTTCAACGGTGATAATGTTCTTGTGAAGAAACAGCCAAATGCCGAGAATGGCGATATTGTAGTGGCATTGGTGGATGATTCTGCAACGGTTAAGACTTTTTATAAAGAAGACGGTTATTACCGTCTGCAGCCGGAGAATGATACGATGGACCCGATCATTGTAAAAGAATGTTCGATTTTAGGAAAAGTGTTTGGGGTATTCCGTTTTCTATAATTTTAACAGAAAATGAAAATCAGCTGACTAGTTGTTTTACAGACAACCAGTCAGCTGATTTTCATCCTTTTGCTTGTATTGATATATACAAAAATTTATCATTTATTTTTATGTTACAAGCCAGGGCTTTATTATTGTTTTTTTATGGGTAAGGAAATAGTCGTGGAAAATCCGTTATTTAATGCACTTGAAATAGATACTGTTCCATTATGAATAGAAATGATTTCTTTCACAAGCAGAAGTCCTAAACCATGTCGTAAATCTAATCTTTCATCTGTACTTTGCAGATAATGAGGTGTTGACTGTATTTTTTGTAATTTTTCTTCTGATATTCCTTTTCCGTTATCACTGATTACCAATATTAAATTGTTTCCATTTACAGCTAAACTGACTGAGATTGTACAACCATTTTCATTATGATTGATACTGTTAGAAATAATATTTTGTATTGCTCGATATAACAATCTTTCATCTCCTATAATAGAGATTTGTTCTGTATTACAGTCTAAATTTAATTCAAAATCAAATTTATTATTTAGATTGTTATTTAGATACTCAACGACAATTTCTCGTATCATTTTACATAAATGAACAGGAGTTTGTTTAACTGGCTGAACATTATAATTTAATTGACTCACAAGGTTCAAATCCTGAACCAAATTTTTAATTTTAACACTTTGGATTTTGATAATATTTGCTTGTTTTCTGGTGTTTTCCCCAACATCTAATGAAGAAGTTATTCTATCTGCATACCCCATAATCATGGAAAGAGGTGTTCGTATATCATGTGAAACGCCACTTATCCAGTTTGCTCTCGCTTTATTTTGTTTGTCTAATTGCAATGATGTTTCGTTAATACGTTTTCCAACATCTTCCAATTCCCCATTTATATTAAGGACAACCGTTTCGCCATGAGATAGCTTATCTAATCCATTGAGAATAGGAGCAACTTTCAGCATTACATTTCGTTTTGATAAATAATATACAATAAACAGAATAGTTACATTTGATACCAACATAATAAAAAGAATAATGGGAGTTTTCTGCATTGCTGATAAAGGAAGATAGTTAGTCACAAATTTTGAATAACTGTTCTTTGGATAACCTAATACCAATAAATCATTTTCTTGCTTCCATGTGAATACGGGATAATTTTTGATATACCCCTTAGAAAAGGTGGCAACGTCTTGTAATGAATATTTGAGTGGTATTTCTTCTGGTAGATTGTATTGCCAGATTACATTACCGCTATTATCTATTACAATTCCCCAGATGTTGTTTGTAATTAAATCTTTTTGACACCTATTATTTAATATATATTTTCCATCTTGGATAGTAAGATTATTAGATACTTTTTCTAATGTTTGGACAGGATTATTTTCGCTTATACTGTTGACAGTACCATTAAAAGTTAGGAAGAAAAGCAGTAAATCAAAACCCACTATAAGGATTATTACTGACAAGTATATGAATAAATGTTTACTAATAAATTTCCCAAAATTCCGCATTATTATAACCTGCTCTCCACATTTATTTTATATCCCAATCCTTTAACAGTTATTAGTGATTTTGGTTTTGAGGGGGTAATTTCAATTTTTTCTCTTATGCGTCGAATATGAGCAAGTAGCGAATTTCCATATCCAAATGGATTGTCGCCCCATACAGCTTCACAAAGAGCGTCTATTGTTACGATATGGTTAGCATTTCGTACAAGTGCTTCTAAAATATCATGTTCTTTTGCAGTAAGAGGTAAAATCTTATCTTCCCATATAACCTGTGCATTAGCTAAATCAATTTTACAATCATGTAATTCTATAAGTGGGCTATCTTCCTTATAACATCTGCGTAATACAGCATTTAGGCGAAATATAAGTTCTTTTGGCATAAAGGGTTTTGTTATATAATCGTCAGCTCCCAACCCAAATCCAGAATATTTATCCTGTATATCATCTTTTGCGGTCAAAAATATCACTGGAATATTAGTGAAACTTCTTAGTGTTTCCATAAGTTCAAAACCGTTTCCATCTGGAAGCATGACATCTAATATGGCTATATCCGGTTTTCTCTGTTGACAGATTTCCAAAGCTGTTTTTACACAATCTGCGGTAATAATATTTAAAAAATTTTCATCTTCTAATATGGTTATAAGCATACTCCTTAAACATTCTTCATCATCAACGATCAATATTTTTTTTGATTTTAAGTATGTATCATTCATTTGTTTGTCACGCCCTTTTTGCAGTTTATTTAACCCATTATAACATTTTAAAAAAAGTTAAACAGTCATTTTCTCATTTGTAAGGTAAATGTAAGGTATAGAGAATGTGGCTGTAATGTAGATGTTTTATATTGTGAGTATGAAGAAAGGAGCAAAAATTATGAAAAACATGATTGAAACTAAAAATTTAACAAAGACATACAAAGCGTTTACCGCCGTAGACCATGTGTCTTTACACATTAAGAAAGGTAGTATTTACGGATTTCTCGGTCCAAATGGTGCTGGAAAATCTACAACTATGAAAATGCTTTTGGGATTAACTGCACCTACCGATGGAGATTTCCAAATAGATAATTTGACTTTTCCGAATGATCGTGTTCAAATTTTGAAAAAAATCGGTTCTTTTATTGAATCCCCGTCATTTTATCCAAACTTAACAGGCAAAGAAAATCTTGATATTATTCGTAGAATTTTAGGTCTTCCTGAGTCAAGTGTTGATGAAGCGTTAGAATTAGTAGGATTATCTGAATTTGGTAATCGCTTGGCGAAAAAATATTCTTTAGGAATGAAACAACGTTTAGGGCTTGCTTCCGCTTTGCTTGGAGAACCACCCATTTTAATTTTAGATGAACCAACAAATGGATTAGACCCAGCAGGTATTCACGAAATTCGCAATCTCGTTAAATCACTGCCGAAAAGATATGATTGTACGGTTCTAATCTCATCACACATGCTGTCAGAAATTGAACTGTTAGCTGATGATATTGGTATTTTGAATCATGGAAGATTACTATTTGAGGGAAGTCTTGAAGATTTGAAATTTACAGCACATGAAGCAGGATTTGAAAATGATAATTTAGAAGAAATGTTTTTATCCATGATTGATGAGGATAACACAAACAGAAAGCAGAGGTTAAAATTATGAGAAATTTGACCATAGAATTGAAAAAATGTAAACGCACCGGAATATTGGAAGTTTTACCGATTATTGGACTTCTTGGTGCATTATACGCTTTTGCAAATTTTACAGTTCGCAAAGATGTTTTGCTAAACTTACCGCTTCCACCTATGGATGTTTTGCTGACACAGCTTTACGGAATGATTATGGTTCTTAATATGTTTGGCATTATCGTAGCGACAACTTTAACATATAATATCGAATTTCAAGGAAGTGCAATTAAAAAGATGTATATGCTTCCTTTCAAGACATCATCTATTTTCAAAAATAAATTTTATATATTGTTTGTTTTGCTCGCTGTTTGTATCGTCTTGCAGAACGGAGCTTTGTGTATTATTGGAAAGATATTTTTGCCCAGTGGAACTTTTGATTTATTAACACTTGTTAAATATACAGGATATTGCTTTGTTTCAACTTTACCAATATTAGCATTTATGCTCTTGGTATCATCACGATGTGAAAATATATGGTTTACATTAGGTATTGGCGTAGCAGGATTTTTTAGCGGTATGGCAATGTCGCTTTCAGATATAGCTATATTTCTTATTAACCCATTTGTACTAATGATGAAACCAGCGGTAGCTTCTACTGCTAGTATTGATATGAAAGTTTTAATTTTAGGCTTTGTTGAAACAATCATATTCTTCATGGTTGGCTGGTATTTAGGCAAAATAAAGCATTATGAATAAAGGAGACAATCGTATGTCAATTATTGAATTGTTAAAAATAGAATTTATGAAAGTGAAAAGGTCTATGATTTTACCTTTGCTTTTAATTCCACCTATTTTAGTTGTGGTTTCTGGTGTTTTCAGTATCAGTATGTATATGACACCAGAATATACAAATGCTTGGTCGGCAATGTTTATTCAAAGTGCATTGCTTTTTGGCTATTATTTACTTCCGTTTTCAATGGTAGTTGTATGCGTTATGATTGCTAACAGAGAAACAAAGAATAATGGTATATTAAAAATGCTTGCTTTACCCATCAGTAAAGGAAAACTTGCCTTAACAAAATTCTTTGTGTTATTGAGTTTTTTAGCAATCCAGTTACTTATCTTTTTTATCTCATTCGTCATTGCAGGCATTATCGCTACTAAAATAATGAATGTAACTGAATCTATTCCTGTCCTTTATTTATTAACGTGGACATTAAAATTATTTACGACTATGATTCCAGCTATTTCGTGTATGTGGGCAATTACAATACTGTTTGAAAAACCGCTGCTATCTATGGGATTAAACTTACTTCTGATAATTCCGGGGGTTTTGGTTGCTAATACACCTTTATGGATAGTATATCCTTATTGTTATAGTGGTTATGTTGTGTCAAACGCATTACATACAGTAACAGCGACAGACACAGGAAGTACACTATCATTATTTCCGTTTATACCATGTGCTGTAATTATATCGGTCTTTGCAATATGTGTTTCTATTAAATACTTTGGAAGAAAAGAAATGAGCTGATTAACTGGTAAAATGCCAGCTTATGCAGGGACTCTTCCAAAAAGAAAATGCCGATGATCCTTAAAATACAGGATATATCGGCATTTGCTAACTTATGAAAAGATAATTAGAAATTTCATGTATTTTTATTATAAATCACTTACATCCACAACTTTTCCATCTCTCCAGGTTCTCTCAAGATCATAGAAAAGACGGTCTTCTTTTGAAAAAATATGGATAATAATATCACCATAATCCATTAAGATCCAGGTAGAGCTCTGGTTTCCTTCAATCTGCTGGACTTTTACGTCGGCTTTGTATAAGGCTTCATCGGCAGCGTCACGCATTGCCTGGAGCTGATTCTGGTTTGTTCCGTTTGCAATGATAAAATAATCTGCAATCGGAGAAATTTCGCTGATATCAATAACAGTTACATCTTCTGCTTTTCTGTCTTCCAAAGCAGCTACTGCAAGTTTTGTAAGTTCTTTTGATGTCATAAACGATGTTCCTTTCTGTTGAATTATGTAAGTGAAAACCTGTGCACATTGGTGTGCATAGAATTATCACATAACGTATTGTTTTAGAGCGTTTCTTTGTAATGTTTATAAAATTCATAGGTCATCTGTGTTGTCGGATCAATATTTCCGCCACGCTTTTTCAGATAAACCAGTGTGTCGTGCAATATTTCGGCCATACAGACATCTAAATCATGAAAGGCTAATTCCCTCACACGATCTAAATTAGCCGCTTTATTGCGGTTTGGTTCGATGTAATCGGCAATATAAATGATCTTGTCTAATATATTCATATCAGGCTCGCCCGTTGTGTGCACTTTAATCGCATGTAAAATCAATGGATCTGTTACATCATATTCTGTTTTGGCAAGCAATGCACCAAGTTTTGCATGAAGCAAAAAAGGATTTTCACGTTCTACGGATGAAATAAGAATGTCGTTTTCTTCACATAGTCTTAATTTTTCATCGTTTGGAATGCATTTTGCACAGTCATGGAGCAGACCGGCAAGCATGGCTTTATGCATATCATAGCCGTACGCCATAGCGAGGCAGCCTGCGGTGTACATCACACCTTTGGTGTGCTCGTAGCGGTCTTTATCCTGTACTTTTTTTAATTTTTTTCGTATTTCTACCAGTTCCATATTGTTATCCTCTATCAAAAATTGATTGGAAATATTAAAAAAATCATTTCTCATTTTCGTAAAGATGATGTTCTTTTATAAATTGGCTCACTGCATCCGGCACCAACTGCCCGGTATCTTCCCCTTTTTTTATCATCTGGCGGATGTTTCTTGAGGCTGCATCAAAACGGTCACAGGAAAGCGGATAGATCTTTGCATGAAATAACTGTTCGATTGCATGAATTTTCTTTTTGACATCCTCCATATTCCAGTGGTCGCGCACTGCTACTAATACAACTGCCTTTTCACAGATGATCTCCGGATGTTTCCATTCCTCAAAGTAGTCGAGAGAATCTGCACCCATGATAAAATAAAATATCGTATCCGGGTAACGGTTCTTTAATTTTGTGAGTGTCAGATAAGTGTAACTTGTCTCTTCTGCTTCTATCTCTACCGTAGACATTTTAAAATACGGGTATGGTTTTACTGCAAGAGCAACCATCTCGGCGCGGTATTCCGAAGGAGTCATACCACTTTCGTTTTTGTTCGGAGAATGTCCGGCTGGAATAAACCAGACTTCGTCCAGATCAAAATCTGTGTAGGCTGCCCTGGCAATGGCGAGATGTCCATTGTGTATCGGATCAAAGGAGCCGCCTAAAATACCGATTTTCCTGCCTGATAAATGATTCATGATCGCTGTCCTTTATAGTGTTTTAGAATTTATTTTACAGGTAATTCGTATTTTGTATTCTTTTTTGCCTGACGGAAAAGAATGATTTTTTTACCAATCACTTTCACAACGACAGAATGTGTACGTTCTGCGATGATCTCAGCAATTTCACGAGGGTCATCTGCACAGTTTTTTAATACAGAAATCTTGATGAGCTCGCGTTTTTCCAATGCCTCATCTAAACCATTGATAAGCTCTGGGGTCAGACTTGCCTTTCCAATCTGAAATATAGCGTTCATTGTGCTTGCTTCGCTTCCTAAATAAGCGCGCTGTTTGCTTGTAAGATTCATATTGCCAATTCCTTTCTTTTATTTGTAATATTCAAAGGCATGTCCGTACATCTTCACGGTGTCGCCTTCCTGGATTCCATGTTCTTCGAGATCGTCTAAAATGCCCTGTTCTTTTAAGAAACGCTGGAAGAACAGGAAACCTTTCTCAGATTCGATATTCGTGTAACCGAGCATTTTTTCAATCTTAGGGCCTTCCACAACGAAAGTCTCATCATCCTCCATTGTGATCGTGTAAGGGTCATCCCGGAAGAAACGCAATGCCGGATCGTATTCCTGCTCGTAAATGACAGGTTCTCTGCCACATGTTTCCAAAAGCTGGCTCACATGGTATAAAAGTTCCTTCAGTCCCTGACCGCTGACTGCGGAAATTGGGAATACTTTAATGCCGTCTTTCTCAAACTCGTCTTTTAATGCTTTGATGATCTCATTTTCATCACCGTAGATGGAATCAATTTTATTTGCTGCAATGACCTGTGGTTTTTTCAGAAGTTCCGGATCATAAGCGGCAAGTTCTTTGTCAATTGCTTTGATGTCGGCAATCGGATCACGCCCTTCGGTTCCGGCGGCATCCACAACATGGATCATGACTCTGGTACGCTCGATATGACGTAAAAACTCAAGTCCAAGTCCAACACCCTCGGAAGCTCCCTCAATCAGCCCCGGAATATCGGCAATGACAAAACCTTTGGCACCATCTAAGTCAACAACACCAAGATTTGGCTGTAATGTTGTAAAATGATAATTGGCGATTTTAGGCTGTGCATTGGTCACGCGGGATAAAAGCGTTGATTTTCCGACATTTGGAAAACCCACAAGCCCTACATCAGCAATCACCTTTAACTCTAATTTTACTTCTATCTCAATTCCTTCACCACCTGGCTGGGCGTATTTCGGTGCCTGCATGGTGGCTGTTGCATAGTGGGAATTTCCCTGTCCGCCGCGACCACCCTTTAAGATCACCTGACGTTTGTTGTCACCGGACATATCGGCAATGACCTTGTCTGATTCCGCATCTTTGATGACAGTTCCTGCCGGAACTTTTAAGATCAGATCAGCGCCATCTTTCCCATGACATTTCTTTTTGCCGCCTTCTTCACCGTTTTCAGCAGCAAATTTACGTCTGTGACGAAAGTCTGTCAGCGTATTCAATCCCTCATCGACAACAAAAATAACATCGCCGCCGCGGCCGCCGTCTCCGCCGTCCGGACCGCCATTTGGGACATATTTTTCACGGCGGAAACTGACATGTCCATTTCCACCTTTTCCAGATTTTATAATAATTGTTGCTCTATCTGCAAACATAATTTTCTCCTTTAAGCGGACAGCCAGGCTGCCCTGCTCCAATGCCAAAACAATAAGAACCCGGCTATCTTTACAAATAGTCGGGTCCATTGTTCATCTTATTATTCAGCTACTGGATAAACGGAAGCCTGTTTCTTATCTCTTCCTTTTCTCTCGAATCTTAAGATACCATCTGTTAAAGCGAATAATGTGTCATCTCCACCGATTCCTACATTAACACCTGGATGAATCTTTGTTCCACGCTGTCTGTAAATAATGTTACCAGCTTTGACGAACTGTCCGTCTGCTCTCTTAGCACCTAATCTCTTAGATTCAGAGTCACGGCCGTTCTTTGTAGAACCAACACCCTTTTTATGAGCGAAAAACTGAAGGTTCATATTCATCATGTCTTACACCTCCTTGAATGTTAGAATGATATAATCATTTCCATAAGTATTTTGTATTCCTTGCAAGCCTAAAACCAGGGATTTCATGAGCAAATCAGCATCATGACCTGCCGGAGCATCAAACCTGAGTGTGATCATTCCGGTCTCTTCATCAGAATCTGTAGAAAATTTTTCCTTCGTGTAAACACCAAGGGAATTGATCGTGTTGATCACCAGTGCAGAAATTCCCGCACATACAATGTCTTCACCTTCCTCTGCATACCCTGCATGTCCAAGACAGTCAAAACCTAAAAATGCCTGATCCTGGTTTCTGAAAATCGTTATCTTAGTCATAACAATCTTCCTATCGATTACGCATTAATTTTTTCGATTTTAACCTGTGTAAACGCCTGTCTGTGGCCGTTTTTCTTGTGATAACCGGTTTTTCTCTTATACTTGTAAACGATAACTTTTTTCGCTCTGCCTTCTTTCACTACAGAAGCTTCTACAGTTGCGTTAGCTACGTCTGCTCCAACTTTCATTCCGTTGTCAGAAACTGCTAATACCTGATCAAAAGTTACTTTCTCACCAGCTTCAACACCAAGTTTTTCAATGGTAATGATATCACCTTCGGAAACTTTATACTGTTTACCACCTGTTGCAATAATTGCGTACATATGGCACCTCCTATTATCATTACTCGCCAGTTATGGTTTCTGCAAATACGCAGAATTTGAGACCTCACTGTGCGGCATACTTCGCTACTATAGCATAACAATTG
>ERZ791743.324-NODE-324-length-48267-cov-7.624036_pt1 | contig 48267 bp, 47 predicted proteins | sample MGYA00509952_ERZ791743 | MGnify/ENA primary metagenome ERZ791743 (study PRJEB30046, sample SAMN00792040) | human gut metagenome | study: EMG produced TPA metagenomics assembly of the A metagenome-wide association study of gut microbiota in type 2...
TATAATTATAAATTTTTATTATATTTTTGCTTTTACATATAATTTAATTATAAAACTATATATAATTCTATTTAATTCTTCCTTCCTTTGCTATCTTTTCCTACTGACGAAAATTTGCTTTAATAGTAGCATTTAATGTTTTTGCTTTTACATATAATCTAATTATAAAACTACATCTAATTCTATTTAATTCTTCCTTCCTTTGCTAGCTTTTCTTACTGATAAGGAACTTGCTTTAATAGTTACATTTAATGTTTTTGACTTTTTACCGATTTATGCTATAATTAAGTTAGAAGTCCCTTAAGGGCACTTTAGATAGTTAATAAACGTGATGAGTTTGGCTCTCTCTTTGAGGGAGCCTTTCTCATACTTATAAGTTAGTCACGTTTCTTATAAGTAGTAGATTAACTATCTAAAGGAGGTTCACTATGATTAAATTTGAATTTAATTTTAGCAACAATTTGATTGAGGGTGGTACCTTAGTTGCAATTCTCTTGATTGTAATTGTTGCTTTAATTATAATCATTTTAGTCCTCTAGTCTACCTCAGCCCTTTGGGGCTTCTTTTATTTTAGGAAGAAAAGATATTAAAAAAACCTCAGAGCTAGTCTGAGGAATGTTTTTGACTTTTTGCCGATTTATGCTATAATTAGGATAGAAGTCCCTTAGGGGCACTTGTGGTATGTAGAAAAAGCGATGAAATAAGCTCTCAGTAATGGGAGCTTATTTCATACTCAGGAGTTAGTCGCTTTTCTCATGAGTAGAAGACTACATACCACAAGGAGGTTTACTATGATTAAATTTGAATTTAATTTTAGCAACAATCAGATTGAGGGTGGTACCTTAGTTGCAATTCTCTTGATTGTAATTGTTGCTTTAATTATAATCATTTTAGTCCTCTAGTCTACCTCAGCCCTTAGGGGCTTCTTTTATTTTGAGAAGAAAAGATATTAAAAAAACCTCAGAGCTAGTCTGAGGCTTGAGATTTTATTCTTCTAAAAAATTTTTATTTTATTTTTATATACATTGAGTTTAGCCTATTTAAAAAATCAGTTTGTTTTTCTTCCTCAAAACTTAGTACTGTCAAATCTATTGTCTGTCCACTAAGCATTTTTAAAGTACTGCATATCTCATCTATTTTCTTAATTAATTCTAAGGAGAAGTTATCTTCTCTTTTAATACTTATACAGATAAATATTTCAAAAAAAGCTGGATCGTGACTCCAGCCCCTGTATGACAGCTTAGTTTTGTTTTTTAATTACTAAAATAAAAGTTTATATAGTAAAAAAAACAAAATTATGGTGATAATTTTTTTCAAAGAACTCACCCCCTTTCATAAGGGATAGATTTTGAAAGCTGTCACATTCGATTAGTATAACAGATTTTAAGGAAAATATCAAAAAATAAAAAAAGGATACTCTGTCACGAAGAATATCCCTTCTCTGATGAATTCTTTGAAAATTCATTATCACCTAATTAATTATATCATTTAATCTTAATTTTTACAAGTTATCTGCCCAATATTCTTAAAAAAGAGTGTTCTATGAACGAAATTAAAAATGCATTATACAAACCTGTTTCTGATGAAGCAATATATGAATTACATTTAGAAGTACAAGAGAAAATTTATGATTTTTCCATTTCTAGTCTTATTGCTAAAAAATTAGATTTTTTAAAAAAGGCTACATTAACATTTTCAAATACTTATCACACTTTAAAAAATCCTCCACAACTAAAAGAATTAACTGAAAAAGAAAAACTAAAGTTTTTTAATACTAATATTATAACATGCCTTTTTCTATTCACAAAGATATTTTCAAGACTTTTTTAAGACTAATTTCTTATAAAATATATTTTTAATGTTTTTTAAGACTTTTTATAAAAAATAATACTTTAATTAAAATATTTTATAAAATATAAATACTATCACTAGAATAATCAAAATCTTCAAAAAAATAGGAACTTTTATAAAGAATTCATATATTTCTACAACAGCATATTTTCTATTTTTAGTTTTAGCTTCTAGCATTAGTTTTCTATTCCCTTTATTTTACCCGTTTCACATACCCCAAGAAATGCATTTTTAGGACATGCTTTTTTTATATTTTCTAAATATCCTTTTATAACTTTTTCCCATGCAACTTTAGGTGCTAATTTTTTTCTCTACAATATTTTATAGCATCTAATGTTATCTTTTCATAATTATTCAATTCTTTCTCCAAATTATCTCTTTTCCTTAAATTTATAAATTATTTTTTTGTTAAAACAACTTCTTTTTGAATGTAAGCAGCATTTAACCAAAAACACTGTTTTGCTATTTTTTGTCCATTAGGTAAAATATCTACATCTTCACTATTTTTCCCATGAGGCCTTACATGTCCTACTTCATTAAAAGATAATCCTGGAAGATTATTATATTTTTTATTATTTTTTTCTATTATAATTATCCCTTCCCTAGCTATTTCCCTTGTTTTTTCCCATACTTTTTCCATTTCATTTAATCCATTTTCTGGAATATTCCATAACTTTATCTTTTTTAATTTTAAAACTTTTCTTTTTTCAAAATCTGAAAGATTTTGAAATTCTTTCAAAGTTTTAGTCTGAACTTCATATATTATAAACAAAAATTTTTGATTAGTTAAATAATCATATAATTCTGATTCTTCCCAAATTTCTTCTTCTAAAATTTCTTTAAATTTAAAATTTGGAAACGATATACTTTCTAATGGTTTTCCCTCTTTATTAACTCTAATAGTTTTTAATATTACTCCTGCTTTTTTAAATTCTTCTATTTTATCTTCTGAATCGACTTTTAAAATTCTATTAGAAATCATTGAATAATAATTTTTAGCTAATCTAAGATTATTTTCATTTACAAAAATTCCAAATTGTTTTTCTAATTCAAATGCAGTTCTTCCTATGTAAGGTTTAAAAATATTCTCTAAGCTTTCCTCTAAAGTTTTATTTTCTTCTCTTATAGAAATTAATTCCAATTCTTTTTTCTGTAATAATTCTTCATATATAATATCCATATAATTTTTTTTAAAAGAAAATGCTCTCTGTTTTGCTAATATATCAGAATATGGCTGCTTTCTCATATTATTATTTTTTGTTCCTTTTGTACATGCACCTAAATATAGTGTATCTCCCTCAGAAATTTCATGTGCTTTTCCTTCTTTTACTTTACTAAGTATTGTTTCCCAGTCATTTTTTATTACCTCTAAATCTTTTTTAGATGGTTTCCAAAGGCTTACTAAATCAAAAATATAATCTAAATTTGAAATACCTTTTTCCCAAATATAAAAACAAAATAATATTTTAAAAGCTTTTGCAGATAAAGTATTTTTTTCCCAAACTTCTGAACTTAATTTAATATAATCTATCATTGTCAAAATTGTTCTTTCTTTCATAGAAAGTCCTTTTCTTTTTCTCAAGAAAGTAGATCCTTTTTCAACCTTAACTCTTTTTAGTGGAGTTACTTTTAATTCAACTCCTGCTTTTTTAAAATCAGGTTCTTGATAGTTATTATTTGCTATTCCAAAATATTTAGCTTCTACTATCTTATTAAATCCTCCCTTATCAATATCCTTACTTATTTCGAATATTCCAAGTTTTTTTAAAGAATTATTTTCTAACTCTTTTCCATATCTTTCAATATCTTTTTCATTATTTTCATCATATTTCATAATTTCTCCCCAATATTTTTATATTTTTTTAAATTTCCTATTGATCTTTTCTTAAAAATATTATACAATAGTATAGTAGAAAAGACAAAATAAAATAACATTGACAACTAAGAGGAGAAAAAATGAAAAAACAAATGGTAGAACTTTTTGCTGGGGTAGGTGGGTTCAGAGTTGGATTTGAAATGGCTGATTCTGAATGGCAAACAGTTTTTGCTAACCAATGGGAACCTAAAATAAAAAATCAATTTGCATTTAAATGTTATAAAGAACACTTTGAATCTCAAGGAGGTATCACAGATTTAAGTAATTGTGATATTGCTAAAGTCCCAACAGCGCATATTCCAAGTCATACACTTTTAGTTGGTGGATTTCCTTGTCAAGATTATTCTGTTGCAAGTACTGGTGCACAAGGAATTCAAGGAAAAAAAGGTGTTTTATGGTGGGAAATTGAAAGAATAGTAAGAGATAAAAAACCTCCATTTATATTATTGGAAAATGTAGATAGATTATTGAAATCTCCTAGTAAACAAAGAGGTAGAGATTTTGGTATTATTCTTGCATGTCTTAATAATCTTGGATATGGTGTGGAGTGGAGAGTTATTAATGCTGCTGAATATGGTTTTGCTCAAAGAAGAAGAAGAACATTTATTTTTGCTTTTAAAAATAGCACTAAATATTTTTCTGAAATATCACAAAATAATTTCAATGAAATTATTTCTGAAAAAGGACTTTTTGCTAAAACTTTTAGTGTTAGAAATTCTTTTGAAAATGATTCTTATAATACTTGTCATTTAGTACCAGATATTCAAGAAATTTCTGATATTTTTAAATTTGATTTTAAGAATTCTGGAATCATGATTAATGGGAAAATATATACTCAACAAACTGAAGTTTTTAGCCCTGTTCAACAACAAATTGTTCTTGGAGATATTTTAGAAAATAATGTTTCTGAAAAATATTTTATAAAAGAAAATGATTTACCTAATTGGGAATATATGAAAGGACCTAAAGCAATTGAAAGAGTTTCAAAAGATGGGCATTCTTACACTTTTAAAGAAGGTGGGATTGCTTTTCCTGATTACTTAGATAGGCCTGCAAGAACCATGTTAACTAGTGAATCAAGCAAAAATAGGAGTACTCATATTATTTTAGACCCTGAACAAAATCGCTTAAGAAAACTTACTCCTTTAGAATGTGAAAGAATTAATGGTTTTCCTGATAATTGGACAAATACTGAATTGACAGATACTCAAAGATATTTTTGTATGGGAAATGCTCTTGTTGTTGGGATAATAAAAGAACTAGCATTTAAACTTAATTCTATTATTGAAAAAGAAAAATAAATATAAAATAAGAGAGGTTAATATTCCTCTCTTATTTTTTCCATATATTTTCATATTTATTCTCTGTTACAATCATGTGCATTTCAGCTATACTTTCTAACTCTTTTTTTCTGATAATAAAATTTAAAGGTTTTTCAGCCTTACTTGTGGATAAAGCAAGATAATTATTTTCTTTTTTATGCTCTTCTCTGCTTGAATTAACTATTTCTTCTAATGAATTTTTATAAAAATAATAAACTCCATCTTCTTTATCACTATATCTTAATATTTCACTATAAACTTCTGAGTTCAGTGACATATAATCCCTTCCATTAAAATATTTTTTTATTATTTCTGTAATTTTTTCTTTCTTAATTAACATACATTCAATTTCTTTGATATCTTTACAAGTAAATTCTTTTCCTTTACCACTTGTGTTATTAATCCAAATCAACATGTACTTTTCTGTTTTTAAACTATTATTTATTGCCCAACCTATTTTTTTTGAAGTTATATTCCAAAATTCAAATGAAAATGTAGGTAAAGAGTTTCCTGCATAATATATTTGTGATTTTTCATCTATATATGTTCCATCTAAAATAATATCAATGCCTTCTTGTTGCATTTTGAAGTCTTCTATTCTTTTAACTTTATTCTTCATAAATTTTCTTTTATATAAAAAATTATCTAAAAATTTTCCAACTTCTTTTTCTTTAGAAAAATCACTATTAAATTCACTTTTAATCATTTAATAAATTCTTCCTTCCATATTCTAATTCAAAAGATTTTTTTATTAATTTTGCAAAATCTTGTTCATGTTTAGCTCCAGAAATAAAATCAGATAATTTTTTTCCTTTTTCCTCAAGTATATCTGGTAAGTTTCTAAATCCATTTTCAAAAAAGTATTCAGTTAAATCTTTTTCTTGTTGTCCTATTTCAAAAATGTGTTTAAATGCTTCCATTACTCCACCATAACCAAGTGTCTTAACCAATATACTATTCTCCCATTCATCAGGATAAACATTTTTTAATCCATTAAAAAGATTCACCAATATTTTATATATATATTCATCTTTTTTTTCTATAAAATATTGTCTTAAAGGTAAGTTTGTATCTATTTCAAAATTTTCACCTCTTTTAGCTGTTCTTAAATCAGCATCTTCATTTTTAGTAATTAATTTTATCAATTTTTTTATAAAAGTTCCTTGTGATAATGTTTCTTCTTTTCTATTTTTCTTTCCTAACATTTTTAATTTTTGATAAAATGGTGATTTTTCATCTTGGTTCATTAATCTTGCTATTTCATGACAAGTCTTTTGTGGGCTTCTATTTTCTGATAATTCAAATAAATCATAAATTAAAGAAGGATCTATTTTTACCTGTTTACTATTTATTGTTGAAAATACATATGCTTTCCCTTCTTCTCTTAAATCAAACATTAATACTATAGGCAATTCAAATTCTTCTATATTATCAGAATTTTTTAAACCTTCATATCTATGTTGCCCATCTATTAATTCTCCAATCTTTTCGTTTTTTTCCAAATTCAATTCATAAATATTTGTTCCTTCTTTTTGAATTAATTTCTCTTTTATTACATCTTTTCCTGCAATTATCAAAGATGTAGGAAAAGTAGCATCTGGTGATTTTGTATAATCTGCAATTTCTTTTATTCTTTTTTCATTTATTGTTCTTTGGACTCCATCATGAAAATCTTTTCTTCTTTTTATTACAACTCTATCTACAAGCTCTTTTGCTTTTATTGAAGAAATAAAAAATTCTCCTATTGGTTGGCTTATTTTCAATAAATTTAATTTCATTATAGTTTCACCCCATCTTCTGTTTCTTCAATCCTATTAGCTTTTTCTTTCAATTTACTTACATTTTTATCCTCTAAATAAGAATATTCCTCATGTTCTTTTATTAAGTCAATAGAAAGTGCATATGCAGTAAAAAGTATTGTTATGCCAAAAAATAATAATTGTATCCATGAAGTTTTTTTTGCTGAAACATAAATGATAATAGTAACCATCATAAATATTACCATTAGTATTACTAACACCTTTTTAATATTTTTACATTTTATATATTTTTCACTTTCTTCTAGCTCAGAAGTTAATGCTCCCAAAGAGCAAGATATCAGTGACAATGTTATTACATAAAAGTTTCCTGCTTCAAGCCAATTATAGACTTTTTCATTAGACTTACAAAAAAGCCACTCTATTATAATTCCAGATAAACTTCCTAAAAAAGTAAAAACTCCCCATATAAAAACTTTTAATTTTTCTTTATAAAGAACAGTATAAGGGCTAATTATAAATTTTACAAAAAATCCTTTTGACTCCATTTTTTCTCCTTAATACCTTTTTTATTTTTCTTCAATTCTATTTATCATTCAAAAAATATTTTTATTCTTTTAGGTAGTATATGTTTCCATTGTTTTATAAATTCTGTTATTGTTTTTACATCTATTTTTTCTATGTTTTCTTTGCTATCCAAATTTGCAATATTATCATTAGCTGCAAAAAGATATATTTTCATTTTTTGAGATATTTCAATATAATCTAAAGCATTTATTGAAGTGTTTCCACTCTTAACTTGAATTCCATATAAATTTCCTAATTTATCTACTAGCTCAAATTCTATCATTGCTGTATCCTTTTTATTTGTAGAGGTATAGACATATAATCCTTTTTCTACTTGAAGATATAATCCAACTATCTCTTCTATATCAGAAGAATGTAAAAAAGTATTCCAATTTTCAATATCGATTTTATATACTACTCCTGAAAATATACTTTGGCAATATTTTAAAATAGTATTATTATAATCTTCTACCCCTTGAACTGTATTTCTTGCTCTATAACTTGCTACAATCTTTCCTGGAACTTCTGATTCACAAAAATCTTTGTTTAAATACTCTACTTTTCTATAAAAACCTATTTGACGTTTATCTTCGAAATCTTTAGAATTAAGATTATAAAAACATTCACTTTTTATTTTTCCTAATTTATAAATATTTCCACATCTTAACCAAATATAGTCTCCTATTTCCATTCTTTCTACAAAAATATTGGTTGCTGCTTTAAAACTTTTTGTTTTCCACTTTTTTTCATAATGTAATTTCTCCATACATTCTTTTATTTCTTTCACAGTATAATTTTTATCTTCTAAGTTTTCTGTACACCCTTCAGCAGTACTCCAACCAATTGCTATTATTTCTTCTTTTATCCAGAATTCAAATTGATTTTTTTGTGAATAGAGTTGTTCTCCAGGTTTACAATTAATTCTCCATATATTTTTCATAATATTTCTCCCCATTAGATATTTTTATTAAAATTATTTTAGTATTTAATATTATACCATATAAATTCACTATTTTGTTTTTAATAAAATTATAAAGATACAATATACTTCTTTATTGCATTTTTATTTCTTTCAAAATTTTTTATTTCATATTATTAAAGATAGTATTTTCTATTAAAATAAGTTATTATATAATATAAAACTTAATGAGGTGATTTTTATGGCTAAATATGAAAAATTTGAAGCACTTTTAAAAAGGAATAATAAAAAACAGTTAATAATATCATATGATTGGATAGAAGATATTATTAGTGAAGCTTTACCTAAATCAGCTTATGGACATAGTGCCTATTTCTCTAATAGCTTGTCTCATCCTCTTTCTAAAATTTGGTTAGAATTAGGGTACAAACAGACTAAGTTAGTTTTAGGAGAATATTTTATCCTAGAAAAAGGTGCTAAAAATGATTAAACATCTTATTGTATATCACCATTTTTGTATTTTAATATTTGGAATCTTTCTTTTGATATTTTTAATTATTTATAAAAATAAATTTTTAACTATTTTTTTTAAAACAGGTATTTTTATAATATTTTTTCCAATTATGTTCATGTCTTTTTTATATATTTTTAATAACAAAAGCATTGGAAACACAAGTGATTGGCTTGGATTTTTAGGAGGATATTTTGGAGTTATTGGAGCCATAGGAGGTATTTGGTGGCAACTTAACCATGAAAAAAAAGAAAAAGAAAAAGAAAAAATTGAAAAAGAAGAAAAGGCTTTATTAACATTAGGTATTCACTTTAGAGAAATTTCAGAAAATTATAAAATTGTATGTGAAAAATATCCTGATATGGAGAGTTTTTCTCTTGCTATTTTTGATTATAATCAAAACCTAACTAATAATTTATTATTTAATATTCCTATCAAGTTTCAAAATTTTGCTATTCAAATTTTAACTTTATTTCATACTTTTTCTTGTAATAATCATAATTTATCTAATCAAGATAAATTTTATAAAAAATATCATATTATATTTAATGAAATATTTACTGAGATTTCAAATATTCTCGAAAATTTGGATACTTTTAACTCAACTAAAGAAATATTAATAAAAACAGAACTTTTAGAAAAAAGTATTGGAAAATTACAAGATAAATTAGAAGAATAAAAACTGGTATAATCTCCTTTAGGTAGACATTAAAAAAAACACATATATAATAGTGTTGTAAGGTCTAACTAAGGGGGATTTTTATGTCTAAAATTAATAACAGATATTCTAAAGAATTTAAATTGGCTGTAGTTAAGCGATATCTTGAGGGAAACGGTGGATATCTGACTGTAGCTAAAGAAATGAATGTTAAGAATGATTCCCAAGTTGCTGCTTGGGTAAAAAAGTTTAAATTACTTGGAGAAACTGCCTTTGATTTTGAAACTCGTGGTAAAGTTAAAGGTCCCATCAAAGGAAGACCAAGAACTAAATTTAATTCTCTTGAAGAAGAGATTGAGTATTTGAGAATGGAGAATGAGTATTTAAAAAAGTTACGGGCTCAGCAAAAAAGTAAAAAAATTAATACATTTCAAATCATTGATGAGATGAGGAAAAAATATTCTTTAAGCTCATTATGTCGTTTTGCTGAGTGTTCAAGAAGTGGATATTACAAATGGAAAAATAGAACTAGGACTCTCTCTAAAAGAGCTGAACAAAATATAGAAATAACAGCGCTAATACTTGAATGTCATAAAAAGATAAAAGGTATTTATGGCGTTGGAAGACTTCAAATTTATGTAAATAAAAATACAAATTATCAAGTAAATCATAAAAGAATTTACAGAATTATGAAAGAAAATGGAATAAAATCCGTCATTAGAAAGAAATATAGATATAGACATTATCAACCAGCTAGAGTAGCTCAAAATATTTTAAATCGTGAGTTTAATGAAACTCAACCATTAAAGGTTTTAACTATGGATACAACATATATCGAAATACTTGGAACAAGAAATTTTTTGTATTTAAATGCAGTAAAAGATATTTCAAATAAAGAAATTGTAACTTATGAATTAAGTTTAAGCAATAATGCTGAACTTGTAGATAAGACTTTAGAAAAACTTTTTAAACTTCCACTAGCTAAGAATTGTTTAACCCATACCGATCAAGGAAGTACATATACTAGAGAAAAATATATTCAAAGATTAGAAAGCCATGGGATAAGAGTTTCAATGTCTAGAAGAGGTAACTGCTGGGATAATGCACCTATTGAATCATTCTTTAGTCACCTTAAAAGTGAAGCATTGTATTTAAATAAGGTATCAAATATGGAAACAACAATTGAAATAGTGAAAAATTATATAGATTTTTACAACAATGAAAGGATCCAAAAAAAATTAAATGGTTTGAGTCCAGTAGAATACCGAATTCAAACCATTTAGTCATTCTTTTTTTTAATTGTCTACTTGACAGGGTATAGACCAAACAAACTTTATTGTGTAGGCTCTTTTTTTATTGATAATCTAATTCAATCTTCAGTATAAATAATATTTACTTATCTTTTTTGTAAGAACAACGTCCATCAGCTTGAAACATAGGTGTCATAATAATTTCAGGGATCTGTACATTATCAGGCAAATTACAAATATACATAACTGTGTCTGCTATATCATCAGGAGTAAGAGCTTCTATTCCTTTATATACTTTATCAGCCTTATCCTTATCTCCTTTGAACCTTATCACACTAAAATTAGTTTCAACTAATCCAGGTTTTATATTAGTTACTTTTACTTTTGTATCTACTAAATCTATTCTAAGTCCATCAGAAAGAGTTTTTACTGCTGCTTTAGAAGCACAATATACTGCTCCTCCTGCATATGCAGCATCTCCTGCTACTGATCCAATATTTACTACAAGAGCTGGTTTATCTCTTTCTACCATTCCAGGTACTACTTCTCTTATCATGTAAAGCATACCTTTTACATTTGTATCTATAACAGCATCTATATCTTCAGCTGAATTAGAATATACTTTTTCCATTCCTAAGGCAAGTCCTGCATTATTAACAAGTATATCTATATTTTTCCATTCTCCCTCAAGAGCAGCTATTTTTTCTGTAACTTCTTTGTAGTTTCTCGCATCAAGTTGCATAGCTAGTACCTTTACTCCATATTTTTTTTCTATTTCAGCTTTCACTTCATTTAATATTTCAGTTCTTCTTCCAGTAAGAATAAGATTAACTCCCATTCCAGCAAGTTTTTCAGCACAAGATTTCCCTATTCCACTTGTAGCACCAGTAATTAAAGCAAGTTTCCCTTTTAAACGATTTTCGTTGCACATAAAAAATCCCTCCTTATTTTAACTGTTATAAATATAAGCTTCTTTTATTTTTTCAGCAGTATCATACATATTACTTTCTATATCTATTTTCACACTAAAATCTGCCGATATTCTATACAATATCTCTCTTTTAGAATGGAGTTCTTTTATCTTCTCAAACATATCATCTACATTAAGAAGAGGTCTTCCTTTACTATGTTTTACTCTTTCATATATACATTCAATAGTACAATCTAAATACACGATAAACGAAGTTTCTCTTAGAGTTTTTATATTTTCATTGTCTATAATGACTCCTCCACCTGTAGCAATAACTATATTATTATCTAAAGATTCCTCATAAACAATCTCTCTCTCTAATTTTCTGAAATAAGCTTCTCCCTTTTCTTCAAATATTTCAGGAATAGTTTTTTTCTCTCGTGCAGAGATCATTTTATCTATATCAATGAATTTCATATCTAAGTATTTGGCTAAAACTCTGCCTATAGTGCTTTTTCCACTTCCCATAAAACCAATTAGAGCTATATTATCCTTCATTTGTTCCTCCTTTGGTAATTATACCATTTCTCCAGTATAATTTAAAGTTTAAATCTGGAAATATTTTTGAAACTATTTGTCTATTGTTTTTTTTCTGATTTATAAGTATAATTTAGAAAATAATATCAATTTTGGAGGAAAAAATGTTAGATAAAGTTTTAATTATCAACACAGGTGGAACAATAGGTATGGTAAATAGTGAAAAAGGTGATCCTAATAGTCCATTAAGACCAGCTAATGACTGGAATGAGATTGCAAAAGAACACCCTATTCTTGAAAAATTTTCAACAGATTATTATCAATTCTCCCCATTGATTGACTCATCTGATATGTCACCAGAAGTGTGGGTTAGTATAGCTGAAATAATTGAAAAAAATTATGAAAATTATAGAGGATTTGTTGTACTTCATGGAACTGATACTATGGCCTTTACAGCTTCTGCCCTTTCATTTATGCTCAAAAATCTTGATAAACCAGTAGTTTTAACAGGTTCACAAGTACCACTGCAATTTCCAAGAAGCGACGCTCTTCAAAATCTTATCACATCTATACAAATAGCAGGGAATGATTTATATGGTGTAAAACTTGTTCCTGAAGTCTGTATTTTCTTTAGAGATACTCTAATGAGAGGAAATAGGTCGAGAAAAATAGATGCTACTAATTATTTTGGTTTCTCTTCCCCTAATTATCCAGCTATTGGGGAAATAGGAGGAGATATTAGAATTATAAAAGATAGAATTCTTGATAGACCTTTAAATAAAAATTTTTATATTGATGGAAATATGAATAACAATGTCATTATTCTTGAACTATTTCCTGGATTAAATCCTCAATATTTAAAAAGCATATTTGAAAGTACTAATGAAATAAAAGGTGTTATCTTAAAAACTTTTGGAAATGGAAATGCTCCTACTAATGAAGAATTTCTAAATGTACTTAAATATATTTCTTCTAAGGGTATTGTGATAGTAGATATTACTCAATGTACAAAAGGGTTTGTTAAGATGGGATTATATGAATCAAGTGCAAAACTTACAGATGCAGGTGTCATAAGTGGTGTTGATTTAACTCCAGAAGCTGCTGTTACAAAATTAATGTATCTTATAGGAAAAGGATATGATGTAGAAGAAATAAAAAAACTTATGCAGATAGATATTTGTGGAGAACAGACTATAAGTCAGTATAATTTTGTTTTTGAAAATAATTCCTCTGCATCTTCAGATAATTTTGAACTTGAAGTGGCTATTCCAAGTACATTGAGAGAAGAAGATTTATTTGAAGCAGTGGTAAGAATAAAAGAAATAACAGATAGAGAATTCCCTGATAGAGAACTGAATATAGCTGTCACTATTGAAGGAAAAAATCATCATGAAGATGAAAAAATGTTAAAAATCAATAATAAGATTAATAAAATTATAGCTGCTGATAAAAAAAATCTTCATACTATTTTCAATCATTCTATAAAAAGTATTATTGATGAAAATGAAGTATTAAAAATAAAAATAAACAGCAACATGAAAATAAGTTGGAAAAAAATTAATTTTTCTGTTTACTCTGAATGCTTAAAATGATATAATAATTTTGTGATAAGATATTTTCATAACATTAAAAAAAAATATATTTATTTTCATTTTCATTAAATAAATATATAATTATTTAATTGGTATATTTTAACTGCGAACTTCATATATTTTTTGAAGCTTTTTTTGGTACTTTCTATCTTGAAAAATATCTATTTACCCTGTATCATTATTATGAGGATAAAATTAGGAGGGGTAAGAATGATAAAATACAGATTAGAAAGTGATTCAATAGGAACTTTAGAAGTACCTGCAGATGCATATTATGGAGTACAATCTCTTAGGGGGCAAAATAATTTCCACATTACTGGTTATAAAGTAAGTGATACATTTATAAAAGCACTAGCATATGTAAAAAAAGCAACATCAAAAGCAAATTTTGAAGCTGGAGTTATTACTCAAGAAGTAGAAGCTGCTATGGTTCAAGCTGCTGATGAAATTATAAATGGAGGATTCAGAGATCAATTCATCACTGATGTTATCCAAGGTGGAGCAGGAACTTCTATGAATATGAATATGAATGAAGTTATTGCCAACAGAGCTAATGAAATATTAGGTGGAGAACTTGGAAAATATGACAAATGTCACCCTAATGACCATGTAAACTATGGCCAATCAACTAATGATGTTGTTCCAACTGCTGGAAAATTAACAGTTCAATTTATGATAAAAGACTTATTAGTTTCTTTACAAGAACTTTTTGATACATTACAAGCTAAAGGTGAAGAATTCGATCATGTAATCAAAATGGGAAGAACTCATCTTCAAGATGCTGTACCTATTAGATTAGGACAAGAGTTCAGAGCATTTTCTGGACCAGTGGCAAGAGATATCAAAAGAATTAAAGAAGCAGTAGAGGAGCTTACTTATGTAAATATGGGAGCAACTGCTGTTGGAACTGGTATAAATGCTGATATTAATTATGTAAAAAATGTTGTAAGAATTCTTTCTGAAGTTTCTGGATTTGATTTCAAACAATCTCCAGACTTAGTTGATGGAACTAGAAATCTTGACAGTTTTGTATGGTTATCTTCTGCACTAAAAACTTGTGCTGTAAATCTTTCAAAAACTGCTAATGATTTAAGACTTATGGCTTCTGGACCAAAAGCTGGACTGGCAGAAATTTCTTTACCACAGCAACAACCTGGTTCTTCAATTATGCCTGGTAAAGTAAATCCAGTTATTCCTGAAGTATTAAACCAAGTATGTTTCCAAATCTTTGGAAATGATATCACTATAGTTAAAGCTGCTGAAGCAGGACAATTGGAATTAAATGTATTTGAACCTGTTTTATTCTTTAACTTATTCCAATCAATAGAAATATTAAAAAATGGAATTAAAACTTTCATAGACAATTGCTTAAAAGGAATTACAGCTCAAGAAGAGAATTGTAAAGCATGGGTAGATAGAAGTGTTGGTATTATTACAGCTCTTAACCCACATATTGGATATAAAAATGCAGCTGAAATAGCTAAATTATCTATAAAAACTGGAACTCCAGTTGCACAAATAGTTCTTGAAAGAGGGCTATTAAGTAAAGAAGATTTAGATATAATTCTAAATCCATTTGAAATGACTAAACCAGGAATACCTGGAAAAGAACTTTTAAATAAAAGTAAATAACAGCTCACAAACCGTCAATCATTCATAAAAAAAAACTCCCTGTCCATGCAGGGAGTTTTTTTTATTACTCTTTTATCCCCATAATATATTTCGTATTTAAAATCAAATATACATTTTATTAAGTGCTTAATATCAGTACAAATAATATAATTATAAAATAATTTTACATTATTTATTGACATATCAAAAGAATTATTATATTATAATCTTATAATTAATTCGTTATATAAATCAATTATTTTAAGGAGATATTTTATGAAAAAAAGACCTAATATTTTGTTGATAACTAGTGATCAACAACATTTTAATACTATAGGTGCTTTTAACAAGGAAATCTTTACTCCTAATCTTGATAGATTAGTTAAAGAAGGAACTACTTTTGACAGAGCATACTGTCCAAATCCTACATGCACTCCTACTAGAGCATCTATTATTACAGGAAAATATCCAAGTCAACATGGAGCATGGACTTTAGGTACTAAGTTATCTGAAACTGAAAATACAATAGGAAATGTATTGAGAGAAAATGGTTACAAAAGTGCATTGATAGGAAAAGCACATTTTCAACCACTAGCATCTACTGAAGAATTTCCATCTTTAGAGGCTTACCCTTATTTACAGGACCTTGAATTCTGGAAGAATTATAAAGAAAAATTTTATGGATTCGACCATGTTGAACTTGCAAGAAATCATACTAATGAATCTCATGTAGGGCAACATTATGCTATATGGTTGGAAGAAAAAGGCTGTAAAAATTGGAGAGATTATTATCTGAGCCCTACTGGAAATATGAGCGAAGAAGAATATCCAAGATTAGAAATTTTAGTAGAAAAAGAAGGAAATATTCTCAATAGCAGGAGAAATTGGGGAAAATGGGAAATTCCTGAAGAATATCACTATAATTCATGGATAGCTGAAAGATGTAATAGTATGCTTGAAGAATACAAAGATAATAATGAAAATTTCTTTCTTTGGGCAAGTTTCTTTGATCCTCACCCTGAGTATTTTGTTCCTGAACCTTGGGCATCTATGTATGATCCAGAAACCCTTACTATAGATGAAGATACTCTAAATGATGATCATAAGTACAATCCTCCTCATTTTAAAAAGACGCAGGAAAAAAATCCTGATTTCAGTGAATATAAAGAAACTGGATTTGGTATCCATGGTATGCATTCTCATCTTCAAAAGAAAGAAGATATTAAAAAAGACCTCGCTTTATACTATGGAATGGTTTCAATGATGGATAAATATATAGGTAAAATTCTAGATAAATTAGAAGAATTAGGTCTTGCTGAAGATACTATTATAGTTTTTACAACAGATCATGGACATTTTGTAGGACAACATGGACTTATTAGAAAAGGTCCTTTCCATTATGAAGATCTTATCAAAATACCTTTTATTGTAAAATATCCTGGTTTTGTTCCTGAAAATAAAGTATCTCATTCTCTTCAATCATTAGTAGATCTTGCTCCTACTTTTTTAAGTATATGTGGAATAAAAATACCATATGATATGACTGGAATAGATCAAACTAAAGCTTGGTATGATGAAAACAAAAAACTTAGGGACCATATTATTTGTGAAAATCATCATGAACCTACTACAATACATTTAAAAACTTATGTTGATGAGAGATATAAGTTAACTGTATATTATAATCAGACATATGGAGAACTCTTTGACTTGAAAGAAGATCCTAAGGAATTAAATAATTTATGGGATAATAAAGAATATAAAGAACTGAAAAGTGAGCTACTTTTAAAATATATTTGGGCAGAACTTGGAAAAGAACCAATGTGGATGCCAAGAATAAAACAGGCTTAAGAATATATCTTAATAATACATATTTAAAAGGGGTGAAATATGAATCTATTGGCAGTGGTTACATTTATTTTCTTTACTGCACTGGTTGCAGTAATATCTTGGTATCTTACAAAAAATGAAAATCTTGATTCTAACAGTGGGTATTTTTTAGGTGGTAGAAGTTTAAGTGGTGTGGTTATAGCTGGTTCATTATTGCTTACTAACCTTTCAACAGAACAGTTAGTAGGAATGAATGGAAATGCATTTATGGGAGGACTATCTGTAATTGGATATGAAGTTACTTCTGGTATTACTTTGATATTTATGGGATTATATTTTCTTCCAAGATATCTTACAAGTGGATTTACAACTGTTCCTCAATTTCTTGAAGAAAGATATGATAAGGGAACAAGAAATATAGTAGCAATTCTATTTTTAATAAGTCTTGGAATTATCTTTCTGCCAGTAGTATTATATTCTGGTGGAGTTGCTTTAAACTCTCTATTTAATGTATCAGCTATGTTTGGAATATCAGAGCAGGCTGCTCTTGTCCTTACTATATGGGGAATAGGTATCATTGGAGGAATATATGCTATATTTGGTGGCTTAAAAGCAGTTGCTGTTTCTGATACTATCAATGGTATTGGACTTATAGCTGGAGGAATACTTATTCCTGTTTTAGGATTAAAAGCTTTAGGAGATGGAAATTTTACACAGGGAATAGAAAAATTAATAATCAATCACCCAGAAAAATTAAATGCTATAGGTGATGCCACTGCACCAGTTCCATTTTCTACACTTTTTACAGGAATTATATTAATCAATACTTTTTACTGGTGTACAAATCAAGCAATAGTACAGAGAGCCTTTGGAGCTAAAAGCTTAGCTGAAGGACAAAAAGGTGTTATATATGCTGGATTTTTGAAAATATTTGCACCTATAATACTTGCTATTCCTGGTATAATTGCTTTTCATCTATATGGAAATGAAATTACTAAAGGTGACTTCGCTTACCCTATACTTGTAAATAAGGTTCTTCCTACTCCTTTAGTAGGATTCTTTGGAGCAGTACTTTTTGGAGCTATTTTAAGTTCTTTTAACTCTGCTTTAAACTCTGCTTCAACATTATTCTGTTTGGACTTGTACAAACCTATGGTCAATCCAAATATAGAAGATAAAAAACTTGTAACAGTTGGAAAGATATTTGGAACTGTTCTTGGAATTCTTGCTATTTTAGTTGCTCCTTATATAGTAAACGCACCAAATGGACTATTTGAATTTATGAAAAAATTCATGGGATTTTTCAATGTTCCAACTCTTGTAATAGTATTTGTAGGTTTTTTCTCAAGAAAAATTCCTGCTATTGCAGCTAAAGTCGCTATCTTTGTATTCATGTTTCTATATGGTATGATGCAGTTTGTATATAAAGTAAATATAAGTTTCCTTCATGTATTAGGTATGCTGTTTGTTCTTTGTGTTATAATTATGGTTATTATTGGATACATAGCTCCTATGAAAACTCCATATGTACAAAGTATAAAAAATGAAATTTCTCTGACACATTGGAGATATGCAAAACCTATGAGTGCTCTTATAGTAACAACAACTATATATGTCTATACACTTCTTTCTCACAGTGGTTTAGTTGGATTTACAGAAAATATCGGAAATAGATTTATGATAATAACAGCTGTCTATATTGTTTTATCTGCTGTACTATTTGTTCTAGTAGATAAAATGGGAATGGCTAAAACAAAAGAAACAGTAAAACAAACTGTATAATAAAAATAACTAAATTAGAAAAATACAAAATATAAAATCTAAAAATTAAAAAAGCAATATAACTTTAAAATAGTTTCATCACATAAAATACTGAAATGAAGATTTGATTCTTTTATTTCAGTATTTTTTTATAAAAACAAATAATAAAAAAGACTGTAAAAATCAGTAAAAATTACTAATCTCTAGCAGTCTATATCTTTATAGCATGTAAAATCTCTCTTTTAGCACCGAAAATATTGGTGCACATCTTTCCTCTTTCTCAGAAATAGTACTCACAGATATTATCTTTTTAAAATCAAATATCTGTTTATTATGAATATATCCAAAAAGATAATTAATAAATACATCATTTTTAAAAATATTTCCACATAAAACTATTTTTTTAGGATAAAATAAAGTGAACATATTTAATATGAGCACTGCTAAATAATCTGCTGCCTCCTGAAGTATTTTTAATACTATTATCTCACCTGATTCAGCAGCTTTAAGTATAGTGTCAAAAGAAAGGTTAGATTTATTTCCAAATGTCATTGAATATATAATTGGAGTGCTCTCTTTAGAGTATCTTCTTTCAATTTTCTCTAAAATAGCTCTTTCTGAATAATTATTTTCAAAACAACCTTTTCTTTTACACACAGGACATATATTTTCATCATTATTGATTATTGAATGCCCTATTTCTCCACTTAATGAAGATTCTTTTTTAAAAAGCTCACTTTGAATAACCAGACTTCCTCCTACTCCTGTTCCATATTTTAGAAAAAAGAAATCAGAAAATTCATCATCTAAAAACATTTGATAAATAGCCAAATTTTTTACATTATTATTTACATAAATTGGAATTTCCAACTTATCTTCCATTATTTTTTTTAAAGGTACAGACTCATTCCAGAATCCAATAAAATTCATAGTAGACCCAGTATTAAAATCAATAGCTCCCACTATACTTATTCCTATACCCAGAAGTTCTTTTTTATTTAAATTATTTTCAGTTATAAAATTTTTTATTTCATCTATAAGTTCATTTATAAAAATATATGCCTCTGAAGTATCCCTATTAAAATATTTTTGTGCTTCCACATCTCCTTTCAAGTTAGTGAGAGTAAGGGAGAAAAAATTATTTTTTATATCTACTCCTATTATTTTTTTATAATCATAATTTATAGATAAAAGTACTTTTTTCCTTCCTGGTTTATCACTGTTAACCTCTCCAAGTTCTTTTATTATTCCTTGCTCCAGCAAATCAGAACAAATTTCTGTAAGTGTACTTGGGGAAAGGTTTATAATTTCTGAAAGATCTTTTTTAGATGTATTATTGTTTTTTCTCAGTGCATTTAATATCTTAGAAATATTTCTTTTTTTTATATCCTTTATTTTCATTGAAACCACCCTTTTATAATGCTAATATATTATAGCATAGAGAAAGGAAATATTGTAAAATAAAAATTAAGTTCAATTTAAAAAAGTTTCAACAATTTTGTATTTTTTTTCGTCTAATATATTGTTGTAAAAATTATTGTAAAAAAGGAATAGCTTTATAACTTATTAATATAAATAATAGCAACACTCAACAAGGAGGCATCAATGGAAAATCTAAAAGAACAAATTGAAATTGAAAAAAAGAATATTCTTTCTCTGAAAAAAGAAATTGAGAAAAAAATAATTGGTCAAGAGGATATGGTAAGAAAAATTCTTATTGGTATTCTTACTGGTAATCATATCCTTTTGGAAGGACTTCCAGGATTGGCAAAATCTTTAACTGTAAATACTTTAGCACAGACATTAGGATTAAAGTTTGCCAGAATACAATTTACACCTGATCTTCTTCCCAGCGACATCATAGGTACTGAAATATATAATGAAAAAACTGGTGAATTTTATACTAAAAAGGGACCTATCTTTGCCAACATAATACTTGCAGATGAAATCAACAGAGCTCCTGCTAAGGTGCAATCAGCACTGCTTGAAGCTATGCAGGAAAAACAAATTACTATAGCCAGCGAAACTTTTAAACTGGACAGACCATTTATTGTACTTGCTACACAAAACCCTATTGAACAAGATGGTACTTATCCTTTACCTGAAGCACAACAGGACAGATTCTTAATGAAAGTAAAAATTGAATATCCTACAAAATCAGAGGAAAAAGATATGCTTAAACTTCTTACTTCTGTATCTGATTTTGATTCTATTCAAATAAATGAAATATTAAATAAAGATAGAATAGAAAAAATCAAACAAATTATAAGAGAAATTCATATAGATGAAAAACTTATGGACTATATTCTTGATATTGTATTTAAAACAAGAGAAACTAATAATTATATCGCCTGTGGAGCATCACCAAGAGCTTCAATAGCACTTGTTGTATCTGCTAAGGCAAATGCTTTCCTAGAAGGAAGAGATTATGTTATTCCTCAGGATATAAAAAGAGTTATCTTTGATGTACTTCGTCATAGAATGATTCTTACATATGAGGCAGAAGCTGAAGGGAAAAAAGTAGAAGATATCATTACTGATATACTTGAAATAGTTGAACTGCCATAGTCTGAATAGGAGGAGTTATGAACAGAGCAGAAATTCTAAAAAAAATAAAAAAAATAGAAATAGCTTCTTCCATACTTGCTGATGAATTGTTTGCAGGAAAATATCGTTCATATTTTAAGGGAAATGGAATGGAATTCTCTGATATACGAAGATATGCTCCTGGAGATGATGTTAAGAAAATAGACTGGAAAGTCAGTGCAAGACAGAGAAAAACTTATGTAAAAGAATTTACTGAGGAAAGAGAGCTTGCCATATTTCTTCTTATTGACATATCTAAATCAAATAGCTTTTATGCTAAAAAAGATTTGTTATGCCAATTGGTAGGAAGTCTTGCATTCAGTGCCAATAAAAACAGTGATAAAGTAGGAGCTATTTTATTTACAGATAAAATAGAAAAGTTCATTCCATTGAAAAAAGGAAGAAATCATTCCCTCGTTATACTGGATAATTTATTAAGCTTTGAACCTCAAGGTAAAAAAACTGATATATCTAAAGCACTTGATTTTCTAAACAAAATAGCAAAAAGAAGAGCTATTGTATTTTTAATATCTGATTTTATAGACAAAGGTTATGAAAAATCTATGGCTGTTACAGCACAAAAACATGATCTTATTCCTATAAGAATAGCAGATAGAAAATATGAAACACTTCCTAAAGGGGCTATATTCAACATGATAGATTCTGAAACAGGAGAAGAGATAGTAATAGAAAATTTTGACAAAGATATTACACTTAATGAAGATATCCCTAAAAATATACTTAATCTTTATACTGATGAGGATTATATTGTTACTCTTTCTAATTTTTTCAAGAGAAGGAGGGCATTATGAAAAAAATACTGATTGTAATTTTTATGACATTATCCCTTATTCTTTCAGCAAAGGATATTAATATTGGGGATACTGTTACTTTACAAATAACAGGAGTATCTAAAGATAAAATAGTAAATTCTTTTAAAGATACAGAATTTTCCATTGAGAATATAAAAGATGGAAAAGATGGTGCAGTTATCCTTTCTGTAAAAGGATTTAAAACTGGTAAAAATACAATAAATATAGGTAATAAAGAGATAAACATAGATATAAAATCATTACTGAGCCCTGAAGATAAAGAAATATTTATAAATCTCTCTGATGAGAGCAATAAAAATTTATTTCTTCATCAATTTCCATATGTGACTCTCATAAGTGTAATAACAGGAATTGGAGCTCTTGTGTTTATTCTTTTGGGATTGAAAATAAAAAAAGATAAAACTGTCCTTCTTAATCCAGAAGAAAAATTTGAAAATGAAATGAATTCATTGTCAGATGACAAATGGTTCTATGAAATGAGTTATGCACTTAGAGAATATATAGATAGGAAATGTGGTTCTCACTTTATTAATGGTATTTATTCTCCAATAAAAAATCTTAACGATGAGGATATTCAATTTATTGAATGGCTTGATAATTACAAATTTTCTAAAAATAGAGATGACTACTTCCAGCAGAGTAAAGATAAAGCTTTTGAAATATATAGAAAAATAAAGGAGGTAAAAGAATAATGTTTAAATTTGCATCTCCATACTTCCTTATTCTAATACCTGTTGTCCTTTTTCTTTTTCTGAAAAAAAGAAAAAATCAGGGTATTGAAGTTCCTGGAATAGAACCTATTAAAAATTTTAAATTAAAAACAAAAAAATATCTTATTGGAAAATATCTAATACTTTTATCATTAATATTAATGATAATCGCTTTAGCTAGACCTCAACTGCTGTCAGAAAATAGAATTGTAAAAAAAGATGGTATTGATATTGCTATCTCTTTGGACCTTTCTCAATCTATGCTTCAAGAGGATTTCACACCAAATCGTCTGGAAAAAGCTAAAGAAGTTCTTGATGAATTTATAGATAAAAGAGGAAATGACAGATTAGCTCTTATTGTATTTGGTGGAGATGCCTATACAAAAGTTCCTCTCACATTTGACCATAATGTAATAAAAGAAATGACAAGAAAACTTACTGTTGATGATATAACAAGCAACACAAGAACAGCCATTGGTATGGGTATTGGAGTTGCTTTGAACAGATTAAAAGATTCTGAAGCTAAATCTAAAGTTATAATACTTTTAACTGATGGAGAAAATAACTCAGGAGAAATGAGTCCATCTGCTGCTGCTGATATTGCTAAGGAGCTTGGTATAAAAATATATACTATTGGTATTGGAGCAAAAGAAATAAAAGTTCCTTCATTTTTTGGATATAAAACAGTTAAAAATACAGAACTTGATGAAAACATGCTGAAAAGTATAGCTGAAACTACTGGTGGAGAATATTTTAGAGCCAGTGACAGCAAAGAGTTTAAAGAAATTTTTAATAAAATAGATGCCTTGGAAAAAACAAAAATAGATGGAAGGACATTCTATGATAAACATGAGCTTTTTGAAAACTTATTAAAACTTTCTTTGATACTTTTAGTTTTAGGAATATTTTTTGAATATGTTTTCTATATCAGAATACCATAATAAGAGGTGAATAACTTGGAATTTGGAAATATAAATTATACTGTATATATAATAGTTCCTGCACTCATTCTCTTCTTTATGATAATTGGTATGAGTAAAAGAAACAGGATACTTGATATACTTAAATTAAAAAAATACAATTCTGTACAAATAATTAAAACTATACTTTTAACTTTAGGTGCAATTATGGTTGTCATAGCTTTGCTATCTCCTCAAAAACTTTTGGATGAAGATACTGTTGAAGTCAAGGGATTAAATATATATGCCCTTATTGATACATCAAGATCAATGATGACTGAAGATGTCTATCCTAATAGACTGGAAGCAGCAAAAAGAACTTTGGAAAATCTTCTTCAAGGTTTAAAAGGGGATAGAATAGGATTTATTCCTTTCTCTGACAGTGCTTATATACAAATGCCCCTTACTGATGATTATTCTATTGGTAAAAATTATATTAATGCTTTAGATACTAATTTAATTTCTGGTGGTGGAACAGAGCTTTATCAAGCCTTAGAACTTGCTGAGAAATCTTTTAAAGAGATTAACAGCGACAATAAAACTATAATTATTCTTTCAGATGGTGGAGATTTTGATGAAAAATCTTTAAAATTTGTAAAAGATAATAAGATGAATGTTTTTTCAATAGGTATAGGTACTGAAGAAGGAACTATAATTCCTGAATATGTCAATGGTAAAAAGATTGGCTTCATAAAAGATCAAAATGGTTCAGCTGTTATAAGCAAGCTTAATTCTGATTTTTTAAAGAAACTTTCTTCAGAAAGTGATGGAAAATACTATGAAGTAAATAATCTTAAAGATGATTCTTCTAATTTCTTTAAGGATACTATTAATTTAGAAAGAAAAAATCAAAGAAATGAAAGTATGAAAGTATATAAAAGATATTTTCAAATACCTTTGAGTATTGGAATACTTTTTATCCTTCTTGGCTATTTCATAAGGGGAGGGGCAAAAGATGAAAAATAAAATAATATGTCTTAGTATTCTTATACTTTCACTTATAGCTTTTGCTACTTCTTTTAACAAAACTCAAGCTTACTACTATAACAATAAAGGAAACTCTTTCTTCAAAGAAATGAAATTTCAGGAAGCTCGAGATGAATACAATAAGTCTTTAAAAATAAAAGAAAATAATGAGGTTAGGAATAATATTATAAAATCTCTCTATGAAGAAAAAAAATATAAAGAAATAACTGAAACTCCTAGTACAGAATATTTTATCAGAGGAAATTCATATGCTTTTCTTGGAGATGAAGCTGTACAGCAGAGTCCTGAAGAAGCAATAAAAAATTATAAAGCTGCTCTTGAAGAATATAAGCTTGCCATGAAAAGTTCTGATGATTTGAATATTAAAAAGAATTATGAAATAGTTCTGAAAAAAATTGAAAATTTAAATAATAAACAAAATCAAAATAATGAAAATAATAAGCAAGACCAGAATAATGAGCAGGATAAACAAAATCAACAGAATCAGCAAAATCAAAATAGTGAAAATAATAAACAAGATCAGAACAACGAACAGGATAAACAAAATCAACAGAATCAGCAAAATCAAAATAATGAAAACAATAAACAAGACCAAAACAACGAACAGGATAAACAAAATCAACAGAATCAACAAAATCAAAATAGTGAAAATAATAAACAAGACCAGAACAATGAGCAGGATAAACAAAATCAACAGAATCAACAAAATCAAAATAGTGAAAATAATAAGCAAGACCAGAATAACGAACAGGATAAACAAAATCAACAGAACCAGCAAAATCAAAATAATGAAAATAATAAACAAGATCAAAACAATGAGCAGGATAAACAAAATCAACAGAACCAGCAAAATCAAAATAGTGAAAATAATAAGCAAGATCAGAACAATGAACAAGATGGTAAACAAAATAATATTCCACAAGGTGGAGTACAGCCTATAGACTCTAAAGATGATGGAAGAGAAGGAGAAGTCAGAGCCATTCTAAAAAGACTGGAAGGTAATGAAAAACAATCCTTTAAAAACAATGAAAGAGTCATAAATATAGATACTGGAAATTCTAATAATAGATGGTAGAGGTGAAAAATGAAAAAACTTTTTAATCTACTGCTGTTTTTATTTATCAGCAGTTTTGCATTTTCTCAAATAATCTTAGATGTCAGCAACAGCAATCCATCTATAAATGAACCTATATCTCTACAGGTAAAATTTTTAGACAGCGACAAAAAAGATTATACAATAGATGGAATAGAAAATTTCAAAATAGCTTCCAAGGGAAGTCAATCAAATTATTCTATAGTAAACGGTAAATCTACAAGTTCAAAATCAGATATATACACGATAATTCCTCTCAAAGAAGGAAATTTTACTTTAAAAGTAAATGGAAAAAATGAAATATCAAATTCTATAAATATAGATGTTTCAAAAGAAGCAAAAATCAATGTTGAAGGTAAAATAACTCTTCAAGATAATTTAAAAGAAAAAAATACTTTTTATTTTGGACAGAAAATACCATTTGAAGAAAAGTTATTAACCACTGTTGCATTGAGAAATCTACAATATATAGATAGACCAAATTTTGGTGATCTTTCTGTAAAAGATATAACCCCTGTAAATAATAGAGGAGGTTATACTGAAAAATATTTTACTGATGAAAATGGAAAAAGAGGACTTGAGATAATTCTTTATCAAGCTCTGCTGCAAGCTAATTCTTCTGGAGAAAAATCAATAAAAGGAGGATATGTTGCTGTAACTGAAAGTGGTCCTAATGACAGCTTTGTGTTTGGAAGTACTTCTGCTCCTGTATACTTAGGTGCCAAGGAAATGAATATAAATATTCTGCCTCTTCCTGCTGGAAAACCTGCTGGTTTTCAAGAAGTTGTCGGAGAATTAAAAGGAGATTATTCTTGGAATAATGATAAAATAAAATTTGGTGAATCTGTAGTTCTTACTTTAAAGCTCTATGGTGATGTCAATTTAGATATGCTTGAAAAAGTAGTGTCTAATAACATTCCTGACTTTAATATTTTTGAAAGCTCTAAAGAGAGTGGAGAAAAAATTGTAAATGGAAAATATTATGCTGAAAAAAACTTTGAAATAGCTTTTATTCCCAAAGCAACTGGTAAAATAAATATTCCAGCCATTAAAATTCCATATTTTGATACAGCAGATAAAAAATACAAAGAATTTGAAGTCCCTGCAAAAATGATAGAAGTAACAGGTTCTTCCTCTGGAACAGTCATTCCATCAACATCTAATGTTCCACCTGTAAATAATACTCCTGCTGTTGTGCCAGCTTCATCAGCACCAGCAGAAAAAATAGATATATCTTCTATCCCAGATTCACAGATAGAAAAAATTAATAGTGCAGATAACAAGCTTATGATAGGAGTCATAATTCTCTCAATACTGGAAGCAGCTATTATTATTTTTCTTATACTAGATAGAAAAATATTAAAAAATTCCTCTATTCCAAAACTAAAACAAATGAAAAAAGCAAAAGATGATAAAGAGTTTTATAATCTTTATTGTGACCTTATGAAAGAAAAATTTGATTTCAGTCCAAAAGCTCATTTGGAAGATAAGTTAGTAAAAAATGGAGCCAGCGAAAAAATAATTGAACTGAATAGAGATATTGAAAAGAAAATCTATGCTCTTGAACCATTAGATAGAAATGAAATACTGAGAACACTGAAAAAGGAGTTAAAAGAATGAAATATAATTATCTGACAATGGATATAAATATTGCTTACAGCATGTTAAATATGAAATTAAGAGATTTTTATTCATCTATTGAAGAGCTATGTGAAGATGAAGGTGTAGATAAAGAAGCTATCATCTCACGTTTTAAAGATAATGGATTTATTTACAATACTTCTACTAATCAATTTACAAATATGTAAAATGAAATTTGAGCATCTTTAATATATTTATCTTCTTAGATGCTATATTTTAATAATCAACTAATAAGGATTGATTCCTGTAATATACAGGAGTTGATCCTTTTAATTTTATCTTAATTCCTCCATTAAAATAATTTATCTGTTTTTCTATTTATGGCATTCTCTAATAATATTTACAGCATTCTGTTTAAAACTTTTTATTATTTCTTAATACTTATTATTTTATCAAAAATAAAATATTGAATTAATTAAAAAATCTAATATCATTTTAAAATTAATATTCTCTAAATATATAATATGTAATTGAATTTTTTATATTTTTCTGATATAATCCTACATTGAAATAAAGTTTAGTATTTATATATATTTTCTTTTCTTATCTTTCTTGATATACCAAATTTTATTATGTTTTTAACAAAATAATATATATGAGGAGCTGAAAATGAATAATTTAAACAATCAAACGAACATTGAAAAGGATTCTGAATATTCTCTTTCTGCTGTTCCATCTTCAAAAAAAGCACAGGGATTATGGGCAGCAATGGTAGTATTGGTAGGATTTACATTCTTTACTCCCAGTATGACTGCTGGAGGAAATCTTGGTATTGGTATGAATATGACCAATTTCTTTTCTGCTATGATTATTGGAAATGCATTTCTTGGGGTATACTGTGGAACTTTAGGGTATATTGGACAAAAAACTGGACTTACTCTTGATCTTCTTGGACATCATTCTTTTGGTACAACTGGTTCTTTCCTGCCTTCTGCACTTATAAGCTTTACACAAATAGGTTGGTTTGGAGTAGGAGTTGCAATGTTTGCTATTCCTGTATCTGGTCTTACTGGAATTCCTGTTTGGATTCTTATTGTTATCACTGGTATTATAATGACACTTACTGCATATTATGGGATAAAAGCCTTGGCTGTCTTAGGTTCTATTGCTGTTCCTTTGATTGCTGTGCTGGGAATTTTCTCATTAAACTGGGGAATAACAAAAGTTGGTGGATTTATGAATATCTTTCCTGAAAAACCTGAAGTACCTCTAAGCCTTGCCACTGGTATAGCTATTGTTGTTGGTTCTTTTATTTCAGGTGGAACTGCAACACCTAATTTCACTCGTTTTTCTAAAACTGCAAAAATAGCTGTTATAGCCACTGTAGTTGCTTTCTTTGTTGGAAACTCAATTATGATGATATTTGGTGCTGTAGGAGGAGCTGTTACTGGAGTTGCTGATATCTTTGATATACTTATTCTTCAAGGACTTGCAATTCCTGCTGTCATAACTTTGGGACTTAACATCTGGACTACTAATAATAATGCTCTGTATACTGCTGGACTTGGAGTTTCAAATATTACTAAAATACCTATGAAGCCAATGGTGCTTTTAGGTGGAGTAGTAGGAACTGTCACTGCTGTATGGTTATACTATAACTTCGTTGGATTTCTTAATTTATTAAGTGGTATGATTCCTCCAGTAGGTGCTGTTATTATTCTCCATTATTTCACTCACAAATCTGAATATGGAAATAAAAATTATAAATATAAAGATTTTAACTTTGCTGGTATTTTTGCTGTTATTGTTGGAGCTCTAATTGGTATATTTATTCCATGGGGTATAAAACCTTTAAATTCTCTTGTCAGTGCTGGTATAGTATTTATAATTCTTGACAATATGCTTAATAAAAAAAATAGCTAGGAGGTAATCAATGCTTATTAAAAATATATTTATTGAAAATAGTAAAACTGCTTCTGATATTCGTATAGAAGATGGTATATTTAAAACTATCTCTTCATCTCTTGAAGCTCTACCAGGAGAAGAGGTCATAGACTGCACTGGCAAGTCTGCTTTTCCCCCATTCATAGAAAGCCATGTACATCTTGATACATGTCTTACTGCTGGAGATCCTGTATGGAATATGTCTGGAACTCTTTTTGAAGGAATTGAATGCTGGTCTAAAAGAAAAGAAAAATTAAGTAAAGAAGATGTTAAAGATCGTGCTCGTCGTGCTATAAAGATGCAGGCTTCTAATGGTATACAGCATGTACGTACTCATGTAGATGTTACTGATCCTACACTTATTGCCATGGAAGGAATGCTGGAACTTAAAGATGAACTAAAAGATTTTGTAAATATACAGATAGTTGCATTTCCTCAAGAGGGTATATTAAGTTATCCCAATGGAAAGCAGCTTTTAGAAAATGCTGTAAAAATGGGAGCTGACTGTGTAGGTGCTATTCCTCACTTTGAATTTACTCGTGAATATGCAGTGGAAAGTGTTAATTTCTGTATGGAGCTTGCTGAAAAGTATGGACGTTTGGTAGATGTCCACTGTGATGAGATAGATGATGAACAGTCAAAAGGACTGGAAGTATTAGCCTGTCGTGCTCTTGAAAGTGGTATGAAAGATATGGTGACTGCCAGTCATACTACTGCTATGCATAGTTACAATAATGCTTATTGCAGTAAATTATTTCGTCTTTTAGGAATGAGTGATATCAATTTTGTATGTAATCCTCTTGTTAATACACACCTGCAAGGAAGATTTGATACTTACCCTAAACGTCGTGGAGTTACACGTGTGAAAGAACTTCTTGCCAATGGAAATAATGTTTCTATGGGACATGATGATATATTTGATCCTTGGTATCCTCTTGGAGATGGAAATATGATGACTGTAGTACATATGGGACTTCATGTATGTCAAATGATGGGATATGAAGAAATTCTTAACAGTTACAAACTTATTACTCATAATGCAGCACGTACTCTTCATCTTGGGAACTCTTATGGTATAAAGGAAGGAAATCCTGCCAGCTTTATAGTATTAAATAATGATAATTTCTATAATGCATTAAATAAACAAAGTGAAGTATTATACAGCTTCAACCGTGGAAGACTTATAGCGTCTGCTGTTCCAGCAGTTAAAAAAATATTATTCTAAAATAAAATGAGGGTATAACACCCTCATTTTTTATTTTACAATATATATAAATTCCTGACATGGATAATCAAATACAGTTAGAAGACTTCCTTCTGAAAAACCAGCTTTTTTATATAATTTTCTGGCATTTTCTCCTTTTTCATCTCCAGCTCTATAAGTAATCACAGTCACTTTGGTTCCTAGTGGAAATAATGAAATAACTTTTTTCACAAGTTTTAATCCTATCCCTCTACCTCTATATTCTGGATTTACTGCTAAAAAACTAATTTCTTTTTCTTCATATGAAAAAGCCAAAGCTCCCACTACTTTTTCTCTATCTTTCACTACCAGAGCTTCTTTCTTCTCTATTTTCTCAATTAATATATTTTTATAACATTCTAAATCCAATCCTGGAAAATTTCCACTTACAATTTTTACAAGCTCTATCCAGCTTTTAAAATCATTCTTTTCTCCAAATACAGCTTCCATAATTTTCTCCATTTACTTTAGCTTATTTTTTCATAATTTCTTCTACTTCATAATAGTACTTAGGCATCTTATCTCCCAATCTTCTTGCACCATCAGCAGTAATTACGAAATCTCCTTCATACCTCATTCCACCAAATCCAAAATATTCCTCTATTTTATCGTAGTTCAAATATTCCATAAATTTCCCTGCTGCTTTCCATCTTTTTACAAGTTCTGGAATGAAATATATTCCTGGTTCTATAGTAAATACATATCCTTCTTTTAATACTCTTGCAAGTCTTAAAGATTTTAATCCAAACTGCATATCCCTTGGAAAACTTTCATATCCTACAAGATCTTCTCCCAGATTTTCCATATCATGTACATCTAATCCCAGCATATGTCCCAACCCATGTGGGAAAAATACAGCATGAGCTCCAGCTTTTACAGCTTCATCTGCATTACCTTTCATCAATCCTCTTTTTATCATTCCTTCAGTCAATACTTTTGAAACAGCTAAATGTACATCTTTGTAATTTATTCCTGGTCTTACCATTTCCTCTGCTTTTTCAAACATTTCTATCAATAGAGAATACATATCTTTCTGTTTATCACTATATTTTCCATTTACAGGAAAAGCAGTTGTCATATCTCCACAATAACCTTCTTTGCTCTTTGCTCCACAATCAAGAACAATCATATCTCCATCTTCTATTGTATTATCATATCCATGATTATGCAGAATATGTCCATTTTTAGTAAATATAGTAAAAAATGAAGTTTCTCCATAATATTTTTTTGTTACAGCTTCTATAGCTGCTACCACTTCATATTCTTTCATTCCAGCTTTTACAGTTTTCATAGCAGTAATATGCATTTCTTTTGTTATATTAACAGCTTTTTCTATTTCATCAATTTCTATTTGTGATTTTACATTTCTTTGATCTATTATAGCTTTTATCAAATCTAAAGATGTATATTCATCATACTTAAATGGATCCAACTCTAAAGCCTTGCTTAGCTTCATTATATTATCTGCTCTATATTGAGGAATTAAAAGAATTTCTCTTTTATCTTTTTTTAATTGAGCTGTAAATTTTTCAAACTCTGACATTTCAATAAAATTTTCTATTCCTACTTCTTCTGCATAAGTCTTAAGAAGTTTTTGTTCTCCCATCCACACTATATCATCTAATGTAAAATCAGTTCCAAATATATATTCCTTGTTATTGTCTATATCTATTACCCCTATCAAACTTGGAATATCCATTCCAAAATAATAAAGAAATGTTGAATCCTGATTAAAAGAATAACAGTTATCTTTATAATTTCTAGGTGACTCATTATTTCCTGGAAGAATCACTACCCCTTTTCCCAGATTTTTTTTAAGTACCTCTCTTCTTTGAATATAAATTTCTCTTCCCAGCATTTTTCCCCCTTAATTTCTTTTATTTATAAATTAATATCTTATTTTATAATACACCATTCCAACGTATTCTTTCAAGAGTAATCCCAATTTTTTAAAATTAACATACTTAGGAATGTAATCAAAGAAATTTTCAGTTTCACTTTTTGCCATAAAATCACAAGGAGCAGGATAAAATATTAATCCCTCCTCTCCTTTATCAAAAGTTTTTACACTTCTAGGCATATGAAATGCTGATGTAATCAATACTGCCTTTTTTTCCTTTGCTTCTTCCATCATCTTTTTTATATATACAGCATTTTCTTTTGTATTTCTGCTTTTTTCCTCTATTACAATATCTTCAGCTGGAACTCCTAACCCTATCAGTTCTCTCTTGTACACAGAACTTTCACTTTCTTTATTTTGAAGTGGTGTTCCACCAGATACATATATTTTTTTAGGATATTTATTATAAAACTGTGCTGTTTTCATTATTCTTGTATTGGCTCCCTCTGCTGGTACATTTCCCCCAGCACTATTTGGAATTATTCCTCCTCCTAGAAGAATATAAACATCTGCATCTCGTAATTTTACTGTTGATATTAATGGATATTCGCTCTCCAATTTAAAAAGAAATCTATCTATAAAAAAATCACTTGTTCCTAAATAAGTTCCGATTCCAATTAAAATTAAAATAATTCCAAATTTTATCTTCCTATTAAGTATATTTTTTAATCCTATATAAAGAAAAATTAAAATAAATGGTAATGGTGACAATAATGTCGATGAGATTATTTTTTCAAGAATAAACATACACTTCTCCTCTATATCAAAGTTCTTTATTATATATTACTATAATTTGTTGAAAAATAAAAGGATTTTTAAAATTTTGTCTAATAACTGTAAAGTGTAGGGGAAAATCAATTAATATATACTTTACAAGGAGAGAAAAATGAAAAAATATCTATTAATTTTCATATTTCTTGGTATGTACTTAAATAGTTCTGCTGAAGAAAATGAAAGTATAACTAATTCAGACACAATCTACAACGGTATAACGGGAACTGCCCATACAGATATATTGAATACTGGTACTATAAAAAATGACGGCTCCCATGGAATAACTGGTTCTTCATTTTCTTTAATACAAAATTTTGGTACTATAAGTAATAATGGTGATTATGGAATTGATGTATCTGGTGATTCAGTGATAGTTAATGGAAAGGGTGGTGAAATTTCCAATAATGGAAGTTTTGGAATAAGACTTATTGATGGTAAAAAGGTATCTAATCTTGGAAAAATCAACAATAAAGGAGAATATGGAATCACTGCCTATTCTACTAAAGAAGCTATAAATGAAAAAAGTGGAATAATCTCCAATGATGGAAATACAGGTTTCTATATACATAACAGTACTGGTACGAATGATGGAACTATTTCCAATAGTGGAAATTATGGATTCACAATTGATTCTGACAGTAAGGGAGTAAATAATGGTATCATCGCTAATAAAGGAAAATTTGGTGTAGCTGTATACAATAGTACATTTATAAATTCTGCTGCTGGTGAAATAAAAAATGGCTCAAGTTATGGACTTGCAATACAAAATGGAGGGTATGGAGAAAATTATGGTATAATTGCCAATAAAGGAAATGTTGGTGTTTCTGTAAGTAATTCTTCTTCTTTTGTCAATCATGGGACAATAGAACAGGAAGGAGAAATTGCTATCCTCATGGGAAATGGAAATAACACTTTAGAACTTGGTACTGCCTCTAAAATAAAGGGAATAGTAGAAGGAAATAAAGGTACTGATACTCTTATTTTATCTGAAACTCCATCTACAGAAAAGCCTCTTACTAATGGTACAGTTGATTTTACTATTCAAAACTTTTCCAATATAGCAATAAAATCAGGAACATGGAATCTAAATAAAGATATGGTTCTTGTAGTTCCTGATAAGTTTAGAAACAATCCATCTTCTGTTTCTATGCCTCCTATACCAAAAGAAAAGTTACATGGAACTTTTATTATTAATTCTGGTATAAAATTAACATTAAACATACAGGTAAGTGATCTTCTTACTCCTACATTAAGTACTGGCAGACTCATCAATAATGGTACAATTAATGAAAGACCTGTCGATTCATTATATGTAACAAATGATACTGTAATTAAAATACCCACTATCTACATCAAAGATAATAATAACAGCAGTATAGGAAAAATAGATGTGACAAATGTTGCTGAAGGCTGGCTTGGAAATTATGAATATGATAAAGAGAATGGAGTACTATATCTCATTTTAAATAAAAAGCCTAATAATACTACCCCTGATAATAATATAGTTGGTGGCTTTTATGACTCTGTTTATAATTACCCAAAATCTAATATTCATGAAATTAATAATATGGAAGCTAGAGAAAGAAATTATTCTTTAAATAGAGAATTTAATTTCAATCCTAATTTGAATGTTCAATCTGCTGAGCTTATTACATCTTATGGTAAATATTATGGAAATTCTTATCACCCTGCTTATTCATATAGATCATATGGTTTCAATGGACAGTCCATTTTTCCTTGGAATAATTTTACTTTTGGTTTAAATTATGGTTATATAGGAAGCAAAGCTGATTTCAAAGATAAAGGCAGCAGTACAGAAAATATTGATTCATTTACATTGATTGGAAGTATTTCCTATCTTCAAAACAACTGGCTGAATATTTTTCAAACAGGATTAGGATACTCTCGTCATGATTTAAAGAGAAGAATATTGGACAGAGAAGATAATTATAATAAAAGAGAAATAGATGGAAAATTTAATTCCTTTCTTACTTCTTTTGGTTGGGAAACTGGATATATCCTATCTGGAAATAATAAAAAAAATTATGTATATCCTTATGCTGGATTAGATTATATCTGGAATAAAGATCAGGGATACAATGAAAAACAGGATACAATTGCTGATGAAGATAATTATGCATTAAATGTTAAAAAAAATACTTCTCCATCTCTTATTTCTAAAGCTGGGGTAAAATACAAATATAATATTTCTGAATATTGGAATATTAATGGTGATTTTACATGGTATCATTCAAGTAAAAAACCTAGAAATACTCATGCTGATTTTATTTTTAAACCTGATGTACATTATACAATACCTGCATTAAAAGTATCAAAAGATACAGAAGTTATAAATATAAATGCTTCATATACTACAAAAACTCTTTTAGAATATAACATTGGAGTGCATGGTTTAATTAATAGAAATCATTTTGAATCCTCTCTTTCTTTAGGAATAAAATATACATTTTAATTAAAAATAGCTGTTACATACTTAAAATACAGCACCTAAAAAATGAGTCCACTATATTCCAAATAGTTTAAAAAAATACTGAAAAGAAAAAGGAGTTGTTCCAATAAATGATTAAAAATCATCAATTTGCAACAACCCCTTATTTATATTTATAAAATATATTCCATTTTTATGTCAGCTTCTTCATTTTTATACTGAAATAATTACTGCTAATGACATTATACTTTTCTGCTTTCAATTATTTTCTTAGCCAATACTTCTGGTACTTCTTCATATCTTGCAAATTCAAATCTATAATGTCCTCTTCCTTGAGTCATAGCTCTAAGATCAAGAGCATATTTTAATATTTCAGCTTGAGGAACTTCTACATTCAATACCTGTTCTCCATATTGATTAGGCTCCATTCCCAGTATTCTTCCTCTACGTTTATTCATATCTCCCATTACATCTCCCATGTAACTTTCAGGAACTACAATTTCAAGCTTCATTATAGGTTCCAAAAGAACTGGATTTGCCAATTCCATACCTTTTCTAAATGCAAGTATAGCTGCCTGTTTAAAAGATATTTCATTAGAATCTACTGGGTGGTATGACCCATCAAATATAGTTGCTTTAAAATTAATAACAGGGTATCCTGCAAGTATTCCTTTTTCTTTTGCTTCAAGAAGTCCTTTTTCTACTGCTGGCATATATGTTTTAGGAACTACTCCTCCTTTTACTTCATCTACAAATTCAAATTCATTTTTACATGGTTCAAATTTGATATGAACATCTCCATATTGACCTGCTCCACCAGATTGTTTTTTATGTTTTCCTTGAACAGATGTTGTTCCTTTTATTGTTTCACGATAAGATACAACTGGGTCAGTAAGTACAGCGTGCACTCCAAATTTATTTTTTATTTTACAAAGAATTACATATAAATGTTTTTCTCCCTGTCCTCCAATCAGCAGCTGCTTAGTTTCAGAATTTCTATACATAACAAATGTAGGATCTTCCTCCATCATTCTTTGAAGGCAAGTACTCAATTTTTCATCATCAGCTTTTTGAGCAGGTTCCACACTTGAATATAGACAAGCTTCTGGAAGTTCTATACTGTCATAAACTATAGGTTTATCTTTATCACAAAGTGTATCTCCAGTCTGAGTAAACTGAAGTTTAGTTGTAGCTCCAATATCTCCTGCTACAAGCTCTTGTGCTTCTTCCTGTTTATTTCCTCTTAAATATATAATCTGAGCTATTCTTTCTTTCTTATTTTTATTAGAATTCAATACCTCTGTATCTTTCTTTAATATTCCTGAATTAATTTTAAACAATGATATTTTTCCAATAAATGGGTCAACAAGAGTTTTAAAAACTATTGCTGAGAAAGGTTCATCTTTAGATATCTTTCTAACTTCTGGCTCTCCAGTAACAGGATTAGTTCCAACTCTCTCTCCATTAAACATTTCAGTTGGTGTAGGCATATAATCAGATATCATTTTAAATAGAGTATGAACTCCTATTCCCTGTATAGCTGATCCCACTATTACAGGAACTACATCTCCTGAAACCACTCCTTTATGTAGTCCTGCTTTTATCTCTTCCAAAGTAAATTCTTCTCCATTAAAATATTTATCCATTAATACTTCATCAGTTTCTGCTACAGCTTCAAGAAGTAGACTTCTTACCTCTGATATATCTAAATCCTCAGGTATAGGTCCATCTACACATTCTACACCATTGAATATTCTTCCTATTAATTCTACTACATTTACAAATCCTTTAAACTCTTCTTTATCACCAATTGGTACACAGAAAGGAGCAATTTTCTTTCCAAATTTTTCTTTCATTTCACGTAGCAGTTTCTCATAATTAATATATCCCTTATCCATTTTGTTAATAAAAATTATTCTTGGAAGCTTTTTTTCTTCTAATATTCTCCATGCTTTTTCAGTTCCTACTTCTACTCCTGATGTAGCATCCATTACTATAACTGCACTTCCTGAAACTCTTACTGCTGAGTATACTTCACCAGAAAAATCAAAATATCCTGGAGTATCTAGAAAATTATATTTACAATTACCATATTCTACAGGAACTATTGAAGTATTTATTGAAAACAGTCTACGAGTTTCTTCTTTGTCAAAGTCAGATACTGTTGTTCCTTCTTCTACAGATCCCATTTTATTTGTAAATTTAGAAATATACAGTAAAGCTTCTGTAAGAGTAGTTTTTCCACTTCCTCTATGTCCTAAAAGAGATATATTTCTTATGTTGCTTGTTTCAAAGTTTCTCATAATTATGCCCCCTTATTGTTTTGGAAAGTTCTTTCTGATATTTTACTTCTAATTCATTGTACTATTGTATATAGCTAATAAATCTCGATTAGTCAATAGGTAAATTTAAATTTATTTTAAAAACTCTCTTACATATATTTCAAACATTTCTGAAAATTTATATTTTTTAGAAATATAAGTTAAAATTTTTCTATATATTGAGTTTATATTTTTTTTTAATAGTTATTGCTTAAAATTGACTTTTGTTCATAAGTTCATGTATAATATATTAAAATAAGTGTTATACTTATACTATTCTTTCAGGAGGGAAAAATGGAAAAGTTTCAGACAAAATTAGATGGTTTTACTATAAGGTTTGCAACTGAGGAAGAGTGTCCTCTTATTTTAAAATTTATAAAAGAACTTGCTGATTATGAAAATCTTTTAAATGAAGTGGTAGCAACTGAGGAGATATTAAGAGAATCTATATTTGTAAATAAAAAAGCTCAAGTAGTTTTTGGTGAATTAAATGGTGAACCTGTAAGTTTTGCACTTTTCTTTAATAATTTTTCAACTTTTTTAGGAAGAGCAGGAGTATACCTTGAAGACCTCTATGTTAAGCCTGAATACAGAAACAAGGGAATAGGAAAAATTATGCTTTCTTTTTTAGGAAAAGTAGCAAAAGATAATAATTATGGTAGAGTAGAATGGTGGTGCCTTGACTGGAATAAATCATCTATTGAATTCTATAAAAAAATGGGAGCTATTCCTATGGACGAATGGACAGTATTTAGAGTTACAGGAGAAAACTTAGATAAACTGGCAGGAGAATTTTAATGGAAATAAAAACAGCAGAAGAATTAATGAGAGCAAGATATAATGCCTATGTTACAGGAGATATAGAATTTATTAAAAATACTCATGATCCTGATAATATGAGTGGCATAGATTGGGCTGAATCTGAAAAATGGTCTAGAGAATCAGAATGGCTGGGACTTGAAATTGTAAATACTGAAAAAGGGACTGAAAATGATAATGATGGAATAGTTGAATTTAAAGCTACATATAAAGAAAATGGAAAAACTGTGATTCATCATGAAAAAAGTTACTTTGTAAAAAAGAATGGTAAATGGTATTACCAAAAATGGCTTCCTTTACAGGGAACTATTATAAATGAAAATAAAATAGGACGAAATGACCCATGCCCTTGTGGAAGTGGAAAAAAATATAAAAAATGCTGTGGAAAATAAAGCTATATGATAACATCTGGGGAAGATTTGTAAAACATATAACTTTAGTAGGAGGAAAACAAAATGAAAAAAACATTATTAGGTATGTTTTGTCTTTTATCTGCAGTTGCTTTTGCTGGTGATTTTGATAGAGAGGAGCATATATTAGCTGGTGAAATTTATAAAAATTTTCCTGTTCTTGAGGCTGGTAAAAAAATAATTATAAAAGAAATTGATGTAGATATTGAAGATGACAAAGCTGTAGAAGTAGATGTTGAATTTGCTGTAGGTTCAGAAGTAAACACTGGAAGTTATGATGTCTATGCACAAAAAATCAGTGCAGAAATAAATAGAAGTATAAAATCTACAATAGGAAATGATTTTAAACTTATAAAACTTGAACTGGATACTTCAGGCATCAAAAATGATAAAAAAATATATAGATACTAATCTTTTTTTGAATTATATAAAAACCAAAAGGGGCAAGATATGAAAAAAATTGTATCACTTATTTTTTTGTTGCTTTCAGTTGTAAGTTTTTCTGAAAGATTAGTAATAAACCCTAAACTCTACATAGATTCTGGTATTATTTTTATCAATGGAGAAGCTGATGCCTATACTGGAACTCTTGTAACTAAAGATGAAGAAGGGCGTTTATTAAGTTCAGTTGATTATAAAAATGGCAGATTAAATGGAAAAGCTGTCTTTTATTACCCATCTGGCTGTATAGAATATTTAGCTGAATTTGTAGATGAAAAACCATTATCTATAACTTTGTATTACACGAATGGTAATATATATCAAAAAAGATATATAGATCAAAATAATAATGAAATTCTAGAAGAATACTATCTTAATGGAGAAAAAGCTAAAGAATATATATCAAAAAATGAAGCTATCCTTTGGAATAACATATATTATTCCAGTGGCAATATAAAAAAAGATGAATTTAGCGATCCAGAGTTTGAAGTCTTAGAATAAAATTAAAGAGCTGGCTTGAATATGCCAGCTTTTTTATTTTTCTTCTATTAGTTACTATTCAACCTATTTATACCAGATACACCAGGCGACTGGAACGAAATTTAAAAACTTCTAATTTTTAAATTTATTATTGAATGATTTTTTTTAATATTTTTTCTTTACTCTCTAATTTAAATTTTGTAATATTATTTCTAAAAAAGTTGAAATAATCTCAATATTCCCTTTATTCAGTATAATTCCATTGATACTTTTTTAAGTCTACATGAGTTTTATTTTTTAAAACAACCCCTTCTTTCTGCAGCAAAAATCCTTGTGTACTCCACCCAGGAACAAGTCGTCCAGCATGATTAACTACCCTATGGCAAGGATATTCTCCATAATACTCTGCCATACTGAGAACTTTTCCTACAAGTCTTGCATTTTTATCTTTACCTATTAGCTTCGCTATTTGTCCATAAGTAGCAACACGACCTTCTGGAATTTCATCTACCACAGAAAGTATTTCGTAAATTAAATCTTCATGCAAAATTTATTTCACCTCTTTAATTATCCATATCTAATATTTTTATAAAAGAATTCCCTATCTAACCTACTTTATTTCTCCCACATTTCTTTTTAATATTATTATAACATAATCTATATTTAAAATCTTGCCGTATTCAAACATAATATTCAACTGATTATAACACAGAAAATTTTAGTTAAATATTATATACCAATTTTATATTGACCTTATCTTTTTCTGAAGCTCTCACGATTAAAATCGCAAGTGTTCTAGTGGATTTCATAAAAGCAATAGTATAATACTATTATCACATTAATTTTGCTTTTCAAAATATTTTTATTTTAAATTTTTTTATATTGACATAAATCTAATTTAATATTATCATCTATATAGATATAAAAAAAGGAGTTAATCATGGTTAAGAAAAAATTATTATTTATTTTAGGTTTTGTTTCTCTAGCATTGGGAATAGTAGGTATCATAGTTCCACTTCTGCCCACTACTCCATTTTTATTGCTTAGTGCTTATTGTTTCAATCGTTCTTCTGAAAAATTTCACAATTATATTTTGAACAACAAAATTTTTGGGCAATATATTAGAGATTATAATGAAAAAAAGGGAATAACATTAAAAAATAAAATAACTGCCATTTCCCTTCTAATTTTAAGTATAGGATTTTCAATGTATAAGCTGAATCATCTTCACATAAGAATAATGCTTGTTGTGGTATTTATAGGAGTAAGTTTTCATATTCTAAAACTTAAAACATTGAGATAAAAAAGAACAGTTTACTAAGCAAAAATATATCTTTAAAACTTTTTTACTAAAAACATTTATCATTTACTTTATTTTTAAAATTAAAAACAGTGAGCTTACTAAATTCTAAGTTCACTGTTTTTACATTCTACTCACTTTTGCTAATTGTGTTAACTTTCTGATTTCTAAAATTTATTTCAATTTTTTGAGTTCTAATAAATTTCAATTGTTGTAAATACCAATATACAGCAATAGAACTCTGAAATACTTATCATCTCTATTTTTCTACTTTTAAAAGTTCATCATAAAATTCCAATATTAATTCAAAAATTCTTGGAGATCCTCTTAATATTTTATTAGAATCTACAATAAAAATATTATTTTTCTGTCCTGCTTTTATCTCTTTTATAGCAGGATTACTATTTTTAATGTCATCAACTGATTTTATACTCATAGCTCCTGCCAAAAAATCTGGATTTTCCTTCAAAAGAAATTCTTGCGATATTATTGGTCTTTCCCCAGTAAGATTATTAGTTATATTTTCCACTCCAAGAAGTTCAAGAACTTCTCCTGGCAAAGTCTTACTATTAAATCCCATCATTGGTGATACAGAATAGAGTACTGTTCCCTTCAATCCAAGAGGCTTGTTCTTTATTTTTTCTTTTAACTCATCTAGTTTAGCTGCACTATCTTCATAAAGCTTTTTGCTTTCTTCTTTTTTTCCAAGTATTTCTCCATAAGCATTTATATTATCTAATATCTCCTGTATATTTCCAGCCTCATTTATGAGATAAGGTATCTTCAAACTCTTTAAAGTTTCTCCTGTCTTAGTTGACATTCCATTTAATATTACCAAATCAGGAGTATAAGATAATATTTTTTCAAGACTTGGTTTTGATATATTTCCTACACTTTCTAAGTCTTTCGTTTTTTCTTCAGGATATATTTTACTCATTGCAGTTTTTCCAATTGCAACTATTTTCTCTTCTCCATTTAATAGATATATAGTTTCTACCACTGCTGGATCCAGCACAATCAATTTATTATATTCTTTAATCTCTATACTATTTCCATAGTTGTCTTTTATGAGATTGTTTTCTATTTTCAAAGCAAACATTTCTTTAGTTGATATAAGCATTAATGCAGCAATCATCAATTTTTTTATCATTTATTCCCTCCTTTTGATTTGGGAATTATATAAGGAATATCATTTTCAGTATAAAAAATACTACATTCCAATTCATATATTTCCTTTAAATTAGCAGCTGTAAATGTTTCTTTTGGGCTTCCTTTGCAGTATACTTTTCCATCTTTCATCATAACTATTTCATCACAAAACATAGCTGCAAGATTAAGATCATGCAGAACTGCAACTGCTGTTATTCCTTTTTCAGTTATTGTTTTCTTCACTTTTTCCATAAGATCTATAGCATGATTCAAATCAAGAGCAGAAGTAGGTTCATCTAAAAGTATTATTTCTGTTTCCTGAGTCAATGCTCTTGCTAAAAGAACTCTCTGAAATTCTCCTCCTGAAAGAGTAACTGCTTTTCTTTTTATAAAACTCTCAAGCTCCAGCTGACATATACATCTATATGCTGTTTCTTTATCTCTTTGACTATAACCATCCCAGCTATTTTGTAAATGTGGAAGTCTTCCCATTAAAACAAAATCTTCTACATCCATAGCAGACATAAGCTGAGATTTTTGTGGAACTAATGAAATACATTTTGCTTTTTCTTTTTGAGTATAATCTCTGCTGTCTTTATTCAATATTTTTATATTTCCTGAGTCATTTTTTAAATACCCAAGAATATTTTTCAGCAGTGTAGATTTTCCACAGCCATTAGGTCCAAGTATTCCAGTCAGTTTTTTTGATTTAATATCTAAATCTATTTCTTTTAATATCTGCCTGTTCCCATAAGAGAAATCTAATTTTTCTACTTTTATTATATCCATTAAAAATCTCTCCTTTTATTTCTTAAAGCTAAATATAAAAAGAATGGTGCACCAAAAAATGCTGTTATTACTCCTATTGGCACTTCTACTGGTGCCAATACTATTCTTCCAAATGTATCACATATAAGAAGAAAAAATCCCCCTGCCAATATAGTACTTGGAAGCATTTTAGTATTAGAAGGCCCTACAATCATTCTTATAGTATGTGGAATTATAAGCCCTACAAAGCCTATCATTCCTGAAAAAGCCACTGAAAAAGCTACTATCAGTGCAGATACTGTTAAAACTTTAACTTTTAAACGATTTACATCTACTCCCAGTGAATGTGCTTCTTCATCTCCTGATAGTAAAGCATCTAATTGATTCCTTTTTGAATAAAAATAACCAACAGAAAATATCAATGGTATTAATATAAAAACAACTCTTTTCCAAGTTGCGTTTCCTAAATATCCCATCATCCACATAGTTATTTTAAAAGAATCTTCTCCTATCATATACATGGCAAAAGAAGTAAACGCTCCCAGAAATGAAGAAACTGCTATCCCAACTATAAGAAGAGTAGCCACATTTACTTTATTCCCTTTTTTAGCCATTTTAAAAATCATTAGAGTACTTATCAAACATGTAATAAAAGCAATAATCCCATACATAAAGTCTGGCATACCAAATACAAAAGCTATAACTGCTCCAAAAGTTGCACTTGCAGCTATTCCTATAATATATGGATCTGCTAGTGGATTTTGAAATACTGTCTGTACTACTGCTCCACTTGATGAAAGCATCATTCCTATAAGAACTGCCATGACTATTCTAGGAAGTCTTAGATTAAATATTATTATTCTCATATATTCTGGGGCTTTCTCTGGTGCAAATATATATTCCAGAGGAATAGGAACACTCCCTAAGGGTATAGAGAGTATTCCTACTATAAAAATTCCTATTGTTAATGCTATAGGTAAAACTTTTTCCATTTTATTTCCTCATTCTTATTTTTTATTTTATAAGCTGTATCTGAACCCTACATAATAATTTCTTTCAGCTGCAGGATCATATGTAAATACTCCTGTTGATTCTGTATAATCTACATCTTCATAATATTTTTTATCAAACACATTGTTTATTCCAGCATGTAAGCTTAACCCAAAATCAAAGTTATAGTTTGCTCTGATATTTGTTACTACATGAGAGTTCTTTTTTCCTCCTAGATTTTTATTATTTAAATAAACATCATCTATGTATACAACTTCTCCACCTACATTAAATCTATTTGTAAAAGCATAATTTGCTCCTATATTAAATTTATTTCTAGGTACATTGGCTACTCTATTTCCAGATACATCTACACCTTTTACTTCTCCATCTTTAATTTTTGCATTAATATATGCATAAGATTGAGATAAAGTAAGTTTATCTATATATTGTTCTGCCTTAAGTTCAAATCCTACTCTCTCTGTCTTTCCCAGATTATAGTTATCAATAGTCATACTAGCACTTCCCATTGTTCCAGAAGTTTCACTAGTTATTTCATCTTTAGTGATTGTATAAAATACTGATGCATTTAAACTTGTAAATCCTATATAATCTGATACTCCAATTTCAAAATTATCATATTTTTCTGATTTAAGGTTATTTAAATAATATCCTGCTGCATTTTTATTTGTCAGCAATGCTGGTGGAGGTGATGTAAATCCTCTCTCATACCTAATATATGTTTTTCCTGTATCTGAATATAGATAATTAGCTGATACTTCATATGCGAAATTATCTTCATCTGTAGTTGTATCTATTCCAGGGCCAGTTGAACTTGTTCTTTTTACTTTATAGTCTGCTCTCTCATATCTTACCCCTTGAGCAAATTCAAAATTTCCCCATACATAGTTATTCATTACAAATCCACTTATTGTTTCTTTAGTCAAATCATTGACTGTAAGTATATTATTCATCATTGGAGGCATATTCATCAAACTTTTTCTTTTAGCATCATTGTCAATATATTCCAATCCGAATATCACTGAACTTCCTTCTCCATAGGCATATCTCAATTTCGATTTTATACCTTTCTTTTTATCTCTAAATAAAGCCTCTTGTGTCATCCAGAGTTTCATTGGTCCCATTGCTCCTTGATAACTTCTACCATGTATTTTCATCTCTGTTTCCTGAGAAAATAATACTAAATTCAAATCAAGATTTTCAGTGAATTTATTATTATAAGTTAAAACATATTCATCTTTATCTGTTTTTGTTTTACTATGCTCTCCATCTATAAGTCCTGATTGTTTTCTATCATCTTCTACCTGAGCTCTTGTCAACATTTCAGGATATGTTTCATCTGCTTTATATTTTGAATATTTGAAACCTATATTTTGTGTATCTGATATTCTATATCTAATATCTCCCTGAAAATAATCAGAATCAGATTTATCATAATCTCGATACCCTTCCCTATCATTCTTTGTATATGTAAGATTTACATCGAAGTTTCCAAAACTCTCTCCTACAGCTACATTAGTTTTATTACTTCCATATCGTCCATGATCAAGTCCAACTGTTGCTGTTCTTCCAGTTCCTCTTTTAGTTATAATATTTACAACTCCTCCAGAAGTTCCACTTCCATAAAGAACACTTCCTCCTCCAGGAAGAACTTCAATTCTTTCAATATTATCCACAGCTATTGTATTTATAGGTGTAGCTGTCATTGAAGTATCTAAAGAGTTCATCTGCACTCCATCTACAAGTATCTGTACATTTTGTTTTGCCTTATCGCCTTGTCCTCTCAAGTCAATTATCGAATCTTTTCCTTGTTTTACAATATTGATACTTGGGATATCATTCAATATTTGATCAACTGTCTGATAATTCCTCTCCTTGATTTCTTTAGATGTTACTACACTTGGATTACTTGCTGTTTTTCTCATCTCAGTTTCAAATCCTGTTGTAGAATAAATGACACTTTTTCCTAAATCTACATTTTGTTCTCCATATGCTGTTGCTGCCAATACTGCCCAAAGCAGAGCTGTCTTTTTACTCATTTTGCAATCTCCTTTCAGATGTTTTATATATTTTTAACTTTTAAAAAGTTTTTCCAGAACATAAATGATTACATCACTAGAAAGATTATTTCCCCAGAATACCCCATCTGTTGTCAGAACATAACTTTCTTCATTTTCTTTTACTAAACCTTTTTCTTCGTATTCTTTCATTCTTTCTCTAAAGAACTTTAATTCCTCTTCTTTTAAGATGTCTTTCAATGCCTCTTTTGATATTACTGGAAACTGCATTATTCCAGATAGTTTTGAAAATCTTTCATGATAATCAGTCTGTTGTGAATAAAAAGACATCTCTTTACTCATTCTATAAACTCCAATTCCATGAACTGATCCTCCTGCCCCAACTCCTATTGGAAAAGTATCTCCTCCAGTATTTCTTACTTTAATATACTTATAATCATCTCCACCATTTCTTGCTATCTTTGTTAGCTCAAGAATATGGTATTGATTCCCTCTTAACATTTCATCTACAAAATGCTGATATAACAGATAATCTTTTTTCATATCTTCTTCCATTTTCACTTTTTCAGCTTCTATATCTTTAGATAATTTTGAACCTTCATGAACCATCAATGAATAAAAACTTGCACTGCTTATTTCCAATTTTTTTACTATTCTTGCATCTTCCAATACTTCATTTATTGTTTGATTCGGAAAATTATATATAATATCTACACATACATCTCCCTTGAAAAATTCTTTCAGTTTTTTTAATTTTTCTATTGTTTCCTCTTTTCCATAGGTTCTATTATAAAATTTTCTTCCTGCTTCAGAAAAAGTCTGTATACCTACACTTAATCTATTTACTCCATATTTCATCATAACTTCTAATTTTTCTTCAGTGAGGTTATGCAGAGTTGTTTCAAATGTAAATTCATAATTTTCTGCTAAAACAACATTTCTCTTTATACTTTCAAGTATTATTTCAAGTTGTTGAGGTTTATATACAGTTGGTGTCCCTCCACCAAAAAAAATTACATCAAAAATCCCTTTTTTAAAATATTCTGTTCTTCCATATTTATCAAATTCATCAGCTAAATATTGTGCATATGAATCTAAACTTCCATCTATCTGCTTTCTGTTAAGATTACAAAAAGAGCATATTTTATCACAATATGGTGTATGTACATAAATTGCCTTTCTTCTATCATCTGGAATCTCTCTCAATACAGCTTCAAAAACTTCTTTATCAGCCTTCTTTCCAGAAATATATTTGTTAATCAAACTATTGCTATCATGATGAGATTTTAATCTTTTATCAAATAGCATTAAATTTTTTGTCATTCTTTCCTCCTAAGTTTCACATTTTAAAACTATATTTTACTATTAAAATAATATTTTATTTTAATATAAAAATTTTTATGCCTGAGCTTATATTAATATTTATTTTTTTTATTGTCAAGAACAAAAAATTATAAAAGCTAAATTAAAGTGTTTAAAATATTTTGTAAATAAAATATATTTTAACAATATATATCTTTAAAATTAAAATTTAAAAAA